>Ga0114931_10008653_pt1 | contig 12288 bp, 6 predicted proteins | sample 2SBtaG_FD_89579 | JGI IMG/M metagenome (GOLD analysis project Ga0114931, IMG submission 89579) | Deep subsurface microbial communities from Kolumbo volcano to uncover new lineages of life (NeLLi) - 2SBTROV14_V59a metaG | ecosystem: Environmental > Aquatic > Marine > Volcanic | place: Kolumbo...
CTTCAAGTAACGCCCTTAATTCGGCGCTTTTATTTTTTTAATAGCTAATCATATTATGAAAAATATTTTTTGTCGGGTCGAGTAGGGAATTTTATTTAACAACCATTGACTCAATGGCCAATGATTACTAACCGTCCGTTGAACTTGCCGATGCGGTTAAAAGTTCCTTACCTTTGGGCGTGCATTTTTTTTACTTTTCAAGCACGAAAGGTTTTAAAGACACATTCGTCGGTCAGTTTTAAGGCGCTTGACAAAAATAACTTTCTGTGACTTTGAGACTTTTGTGATGATTAAAAAACAAGTTAAATAATGGAAGAACCAAAAAAGAAGAAACCCAATCAGTTGAATATTGAATTGCCGGAAGAAATTGCAGAAGGCATTTATTCCAACCTTGCAATTATTTCGCACTCGCATTCCGAATTCGTCATTGATTTTATCCGGTTGGTGCCAAACGTACCCAAAGCAAAGGTGAAATCGAGAATCATTTTGACGCCACAGCACGCCAAACGACTCATGCACGCGATGGCTGAAAATATCAAGAAATTCGAAGCCCAATTTGGAAATATTGATGAAGTAGAAACACCCCAACTGCCACCGATGAGTTTTAATACGCCAACCGCGCAGGCGTGAGAGAAAGAGCGAGAGAGAGTGTGTGAGAAAGTGAGAGAGAGTGAGAGAGAGTGAGAGAGTGAGAGAGTGAGAGAGAGTGAGAGAGTGAGAGAGAGTGAGAGAAAGAGTGAGAGAAGGTGACTATGGTTCCATTTTTTCAAATGACCCATTCTCTCTCACCATCTCACTTTCTCACTTCTCTCCTCCTCTCACCCCATCTGTCACTTTCTTGGTTTTCGCCGTTAAGGTGGATGTTAAGGAATTGCTAAACAGGCGAATTGGGCACTTAATTTTTTTAAATTTGCTCCTAGAAAAATTGGATAATACACCTTTTTAAAAATGCTCAGAAAAGTCAACGTTCTTCTTTGGAATTTGTCTTTTCAATCATTCAGCAGAAATTTATTTGCAACACTATTGAGTAAAGTTGTGAAAACAAAATGAACACTGTTGAATTAAAATACTGACTGTCAGCACTTTTAAATTTTAAATTGCACCAAGAATGACTCTCCAAAAAATTATTCTTCCGGTTGCCATCCTTTTCATAGCCGGCATCGGCATATACTACTACGTTCAAAGCCCGGCGGTTGATGTGCAAACCGGCAACATCCTGACTACGGTTGAAAGGGGCGAGTTCAAAATTTTTGTGACCGCTACCGGAGAGTTGAAAGCCAAGCGTTCCGTCAAAATCAGGGGCCCTCAGGGTATGCGGGCCGCGCAAATTTATCAAACCACTATTTCCGACATGGTAGATGAAGGAACGGTCGTGAAAGAAGGGGAATATGTCGCCTCTCTTGACCGAACTGAATTGGACACTAAAATGAAAGAGGCACAGAATGAATTGGATAAAATTCAGACCCAATTGGACCAGGCAAAAATTGATACAGCGATTGAATTGCGCGGGTTAAGAGACGAATTGATAAACTTGAATTTTGCTACAAAGGAGAAAAAACTGCAAGTCGAACAAAGCCAATACGAACCTCAGATGGTCATCCAACAAGCTGAAATTGACCTGCAAAAAACGAAAAGAGATTACCAGCAGTTGAAAAAAAAATACGAGTTGACCCAGCAAAAATCAATAGCCAAGATTTCGGAGATTATGGCCTCTTTGCGGCAGGAACAATTGAAATTGCAACGCTTGGTTGACCTCTCCCAAAGCTTTAAAATAAAGGCACCAAAAGATGGAATGGTCATCTACGCCCGCAATTGGAACGGCAAAATTGGACCCGGTTCTCAGATAAGCACCTGGAACCCTATTGTCGCAGAATTACCGGACCTAAGTGACATGATTTCAAAGACTTACGTCAATGAAGTGGACATCAGCAAGGTAGAGAAAGGGCAGGACGTAAATATCAAAATAGACGCTTTCCCAGATGTGAATTATTCGGGCAGGGTTTTAAAAGTTGCCAATATCGGAGAGCAACTAAGTGGCTACGATTCGAAGGTTTTCGAGGTGAGTGTTCAACTTTTTGAGGTGGATTCCTTCCTTCGCCCCGCCATGACGACGAGCAATGAAATTCTGACTTTCACCTTTCAGGATATGCTCCATATCCCCTTGGAGGCCTTGCAAAATGATAGCCTTACCTACGTTTTCAAAGACCAAAAGGGAAAGGTCGTTAAGCAAGAGGTCATAACGGACGAGAGTAATTCGGACGAAATTATCGTCGAACACGGATTGGTGGAAGGGGATGGCATTTATTTGACGGCACCCGAAAAGCCGGAAGATTTGCCTTTTATACCAATTGACCCTAAAATAAAAGCGGAAATTCGTGCAAAGCAGGAGGCCGACCGCAAAAAACGGCAAGCCGAGGCTATGGAAAAGGCGAAGTCGGTGAAAGAAAATTATGTCCCCGAAGATGATTCGGGAGGCGGGGGGATTATTATTATCAATTGAGGCGACGAAATCAACATTTGGAACGGTGAGGTAATAAAGTGTGCTATTTGAATGAATTATCTCACCGTTCCCTATAGACAAAAACCTCCAAATTCATCCACATATGCACCGTGTCCTTTTTAATTTCATTTTAGCAATGGAAGGTGTTTTTGCCAACCAAATCAGGGCATTACTCACTGCCTTGGGCATCATTTTCGGGGTAGCTGCGGTCATTGCCATGCTGGCCATCGGAACCGGTGCAAAGCAATCTATTCTGGAGCAAATGAAGCTAATAGGCACACACAGCCTCGTCATCAAATCGGTCGTCCCGAAAGATAATAAAGACCTGGGAAAGGGGAATAATTCCAACAACAATTCGAATAACAAAAACAAGCGGCCCTGGTCGCCAGGGATGACGATAAATGATGTGAACGCCATTGAAACGGTATTGCCGGTGGTTGAACACATCAGCCCCGAAATTGTGTTGCCGGTCAGCATCATCCAATCGGGTAAAATGGAGCGGGCGAAATGTGTGGGGGTGACGAATGCTTTTTTTGAATTGAACAATTTAAAAGTCGCACAAGGAAATTACTTTCACCAAAAACACCTGTCGGGAGGCAAACCAGTTTGTATCATTGGCAAACACATCCAAACCCGCTTTTTCCCAGAGGAAGACCCCATTGGCAAAAAAATCAAGTGCCGCGATAACTGGCTGACCATCATAGGGGTACTTCAAAAGAGGAATGCCAGCGAAAAAAGCCTAAAACAATTGGGCATAAGAGATTACAACTCAGATGTTTATGTTCCAATTGAAACGGCCTTACTCCGGTTTGAAGATCGCGCAAAAATCACGAAAGACGATTTAAATCAAGAGGAGGAAAATGGACCAAAAAACAAAAATTATCACCAATTGGACAAGCTGGTGATTCGGGTGAAGGATTCAAAATTTCTGCGGGCTTCGGCGGATGTGGTGGGGAGAATATTGAAACGAAGACACCGGAACATCGTTGATTACGAGATTGAAATTCCGGAATTGCTGCTTCAACAGCAACAAAAAACGCAGGATACCTTCAACTTCGTTCTGGCAGTCATTGCAGGCATTTCCCTCTTGGTTGGTGGTATTGGGATTATGAACATTATGCTCGCTTCGGTTTTGGAGCGAATCAAAGAAATTGGACTTCGCAGGTCTTTAGGTGCAAACCAAAAGGACATCGTTTTGCAATTCCTTTTTGAAGCGGTTTTTATCAGTTTGACCGGTGGGATAATTGGTGTTTTTGTGGGATTGATTGCCGCCAAAATCATTTCCGCCTCAGCAGACATTCCTACGGTGGTTTCCCTTTGGTCTGTCCTTCTTTCTTTTGGAGTGGCGGCCTCAATCGGTTTGATTTTCGGCATCGTCCCAGCACAAAGGGCAGCGAAATTGGACCCGATAAAAGCTTTGCGCGCGGAATAAGTCCCCGATTTCTCAAATTTTAAAAATTTGGGAAATCTTTGTATTACATACCCAAACCTCGACCATGAGAATAATTCGACTTTTTGCTTTACCTCTATTTTGCCTGCTGTTGCACTTTTTTGCTTTTGGTCAAGCCGATACCTTGCGCTTTAGTTTGTCCAACATTGTCGCTTTGGCCCAAAGTGAAGCGCCAAATACTTTGTTGGCAGAAACAAGATTGACCAACCGCTATTGGTTCTTTCAATCTATCCTCGCTGATTACCGCCCCCAAATCAGTTTCACCGGAGAACTGCCCGACCTCAATCGGTCCATTGACATCATAACCCTGCCAAACGGGAACAGCACCTTTATTCCGCGTTCGCAGGTGCGCAATTCGGTAGGGCTTTCCATTCAACAGCAAATCCGCCAAACCGGCGGAACTGTTTTTGTAAGCAGCAGTCTCCAGCGATTAGATATTTTCCAAACCGACCAATCCAATATTGTGTCCTATTTTACCACCCCCGTTTCCATTGGGTTTTCTCAACCGCTGTTCGGGTTCAATGTATTGAAATGGAACAAAAAAATCGAACCGTTACGGTACCAGGAGGCGACCAAAGAATATGCACAGCAAATGGAAGATGTGGCCTATGAAGCGGCTGATTTGTTTTTCGATGTTTTTATAGCGCAGCTAAATCTGGAGGCTGCCCGAAAGGATAAAGCCAACGCAGACACCCTGTTTGAAATATCCAAGGGACGCTTCGAGGTGGGCAGGATTGCAGAAACGGAATTGCTTCAAATTGAATTGAGTGCCATGAATGGCGACGCAAATGTTGCACAGGCTTTATTGGATTTGCAATCCAGCACCGAAAGTTTGAGAAATTATTTGGGGATTACCACCGCCAGCTATTTTAAGCTAAGCCCACCCACCGAAATACCGCAGTTTTCGGTGGATGCGGAACGCGCATTAAGCGCCGCCTTGCAGAACAGAAGCGAAGTGGTGAGTTTTGAAAGAAGGTTGTTGGAAGCACAACAGGAAATCGCCCGTGCCAAAGCTAACAGTGGGTTCACTTTTGATATTACGGGGCAGTTCGGGCTTTCTCAGACCGGTGACAAGTTGAGCAATGCCTACCAAAACCCCCTCGATAATGAACGGGTTCGAGTGGGTCTGACGGTGCCTCTGGCCGATTGGGGAAAAGCTAAATCCCGACTGGAAGTGGCAAAATCCAATCAAGACCTCGAACGAATGAACGTCGAACAGGAACGTGTAAATTTTGAGCGCGACATCCTACTGAAAGTGCTACAGTTTGATTTGGTCAGAAACCAGGTTTCGCTCGCCCGGCGGGCCTATGAAGTGTCTATTAAACGCCAGGAAATTACCCGCGACCGCTACTACGTCGGCAAAATTGGCATCACCGATTTGAACATCGCCGTAACCGAACAGGAGGCCGCGCGGCGAAGTTACATGAATGCCCTTCGCGCCTTTTGGTTGGCGTATTACGATCTGCGGAGGATTACGCTGTACGACTTTGAAAGAGGGGTTTCTTTGGTGAGGCGACCGGAAGGGTTTTAGCTTTTTAGTGTAACAACCAACTACCTCGCCAACAAAACATCACCACTAAAAAGCTCAGTTTTCCCATCGATAAATTCGATTTCGGCAAACCAGACAAAAACCGCCGGGTCCAAAACGCGACCTTTAAAAGTTCCGTTCCAACTATTGTTCGGGTCTTCGGTCATAAAATTTGAAGCTGTAAAGACCAAGGCCCCGTTTCGGTCAAAAATTTTAAATTCTTTGATTTGACGAACGTCTGAACCTCCGTAAACGGTGAAAAAATCGTTCCTGCCATCGCCGTTGGGAGTAAACGCGTTGGGGATGAACACCCGCCTTTTCCTGACTACCTTGATGCGAATTTGGTCGCTTGCCCTGCAATGGGTCGGTTCGTCAAGGATGGTCACTTTTACAACCATCGTTTCGAGTGGCTTCAGCATCTCCTCTGCATCACAGTTGCCGCAGTTGAATTGTTCGGCAGGTTCCCAAATATAGGTCAATCCATCAAAATTGGTGGTCGCTTCCAAAAAGACGGAATCGCCCAAATTCAAGGTCAAATCTCCACCGAGGGAGACAGCCAAGTCAGGTGGACCTTCGATGATTGCCGAGTATTCTTTGACACATCCGGCGTCATCAGAAACGAAAAAAGGTTGCATGCCCGCCCTAAATCTTTCCAAAATGGGGTCAGGAACGAAGGTTATTCCATCTTTGGAAAAGGAATAGGGCGGTGTTCCTCCCGTCACATTTTCTATCAAAACAACCCCTGCATCCGGTGGGTCATCGCAGGTGATTCCAACCGTGGAAAAAGAGGCGGTAATATCCGAGGGTTCGGAAACGGTCAGCGAATCGAAAGCGGTGCATCCCTTGTCGTTGGTCACGGTAACGAAATAGGTTCCCGCCGAAATGTTTTCGGCGACTGCTGTTCTCCCTCCCTGGGACCAATGCCAGGCAAAGCTGTCGCCAGGACCGGAAATGGTCGCCTCCAACGCTCCGTCTGAATCGCCAAAGCAGGAAATGGGTTTCTTTTCTGTAATCACCACCGCTACCGCTTCGGAGGGGGCAGTGATTGCAACCGAAGAGAGGGCGGAACAACCATCGGAATTGGTTACGGTGACGGAATAGGTTCCTTCCGCCAAACCGGAGACCATTTCCGTAGAATCGCCCGTATCCCAAGCAAATTGAAGGGGCGTGCCGTTGGTCGTAACGGTTGCCCGACCGTCGTTGCCTTCGAAGCAGGAAACCGCTTGAATTTGCGTGGCAGTCGCTACAAATTCATCCGGTTCGGAGATGGAAAAAGAAAAGTTGGCGAGGCAGGAGTTGGCATCCGTTACGGTCAGCAGGTAAGCCCCTGCACAGAGCAAATTTAGCGAATCGCCGCTGTTGCCGTTGGACCAATTCAGTTGGTAGGGGGGTGTTCCTCCGCCAATTTGGACGGTCAGTCTTCCGTCGCATTCGCCAAAGCAGGAGGCGTTTTGGGAAGTGAAAAAACCGAGATTAAGGGAAGGAGGTTGCAAAATTTCAACGCTAAAAGTGGTGTCGAAATTGACATCCGAAATGGTAATCGAGTATTGGTCGGCAGGCAGGTTCCCGATGCTCACAAATTCTCCATTCGCTTCGATACTTCCCGCCCCAGTCAGGGTGCTGCTGCTGTTAATCCAATTGAAGGAGTAGGGGGGTGTGCCGCTTGTTGCGGAAAGGCTAATCACCCCGCCCGAATCGCCGAAACAATTCAGGGTGTCTGTCAGGTAAAATGGAATAAAATTGGTGAGAAAGGGCATCACGAAGCAACTGTCATCATTACAGCCGTTGGTATCGGTGACGGTAACGCAATAAGTAGCATTTCCAACCAAATTCATCCCCAAAGATTCCGTTTGGCCATCCGACCAAAGGAAGCCGTAATTGCCGGTACCGCCTGTGGCGGAAGCTACGGCAGAACCATCGGTATTTCCTACTCCAACACCCGTTTGGAGAATAGTAAAATCAATGACGACTTCCTCCAAAACAGTCAAATTAGTCAGAACGATGCTGTCGCAACCCGTGGGCAGAATCAGCGTGTCGCCGTATAAACCCGATTGGGTATAAACGTTGTTGGAAACGGCAAAACCGTCCCCCGCGCAAAGCGCAACATCCTGGCTGAAAACGGGGGTCACATCGCCCGCATCGGAAACATGGAGGGTGAAAAGTCCATCAATTTCGGGGAAGGCACCATACACCAAAATGAAATAATTTTGAGCGGGATTGAGGCAGGATAGTTCCAGATTTTCATCCAAATCTGCAGCTGACCACGCGTAATCTATTTGGCTGAAAAGCCCCCCGCAGGAATTGTCGGAAGATTCAAAAACGACCAATTGGATGTTGATGGGGTCATCGCCCGCAGGCGGTGGGAGGTCGCTGATGCCTTCGATAAAAACGTGGCCGCTGGAAGGTGGTGAAAAGGTAAACCAAACGGATTGTTGGCTTCCGATGCTGTTGATTGGAGGGTCATCGGCATTGGAGGAACAAACATTGGCACTCAAGCCGGAACTGACCGAACCCCCTTCCGGGAGGATTCCCAAGGGAACTGCTCCACAAATTAAATCGTTTTCCTCCACCGTTCCCAAGTCTTGAATTTCCAATCCAAAATACCCCTCCAACTGCCCCGGCGGATTGTCAACCACCCCGTCAATCAGCACAAAATAAGTCTGATTGGGTTGGAGGCAACTGGTTAGGAGGCTTTCATCGTACAAAGCCGAATGGAAACTGTCGTCGAGGAGGGTGAAATTTCCGTTGCAGCTTCCATCGTCCGATATGTAAAGCGCAATTTGGAGGTTGATGGAATCGCCCGTATTGGCGGGGTCGCTGATGGCGTTGATTTTGATTAGGCTTCCGGGATTGTTTCCGGTGGTGAATTGAAACCAAACACCCTGATTATTGACCCAATTGGCTCCATCGATATTGGGATTTGGCTCGTTTTGGTTGGTAGCGCAAATATTGTTAAAAAAGCCGTTGGAAATATCTCCAATGGTGGTATTGAAATCGAGAATTCCAAAGTCAATCGCGTGGCAAAGTTCGTCATTGACGCTTCCAGGAATGCCGCTTGTCGCAATTGTAAAATCAACTTCGCCGTCCGATTCCATACCATCCGGCAGCCCCAAATTAAAATCGCTGTTTCCCTGGGGAGGAATGGGAAAATCCTGACAAATTTCGGCGGTGCAGGCTTCTCCGATGTCGCAGCTTACCAAGGGGTTTGGGTCGTTTTCAAAGGCCTTGAAACAAATTTCAATCGTGGCGGGAATATTTGCAAAACATTGAAAATCAGCGTTGTATTGGGTGTATGGAGTAGCGTTGAAGCAACTGCCGGCTTGCGGGTAGGTTACCCATCCTTCGTTTTGAATATTCACACTCCAAAAGGGGTCCGGCTGTCCAATTACATCCCCGCATGTCGTGGTGGAAGAACCGCTGTTAATGGTGACTTGTATGTTGAATTGGCTGAAGACTGGGGCTGCGGTCAACAAAAACACCCAAATTGCTGCAAGCCCGGGGTTGCGTACTATTTTCATGCAGGAGTTTTGGATTATTTGAATTTTCGGTAAAATACGAATTAAGAGAAATCTTTATTGTTTGGGTGTTTCAACGAGTTTGAAGGAATAATTCTCCTCTTATTTAGAGAGTGGTGGGAAAGATTTTGCACAAATTGGGTGTGCAATTTTAAGAAAATTATGCTTGCGTTACTAATTTTTGCGAGCAAAATTTGCGAGGTAGCAATTAATTTACAAAATCTTTCAGATTTAGTAAATTTAAAATCAACGAACCGAGATTTACTAAATTTTTAAAATTTAGTAAATCTGAGAATACAAAATATCGAAAAAAAATAACTCCCCCTTTTGCTATATTTGCCAAAAACGAATTCTATTGGAAACAAAAAACGACACAAGTTCGACGAAAAAAAAACCAGCCGCCGGAAAGGGGACGCCCCTGATGCAGCAATATTTTAAGGTGAAGGCCAAATATCCCGACGCCATTTTGCTGTTTCGCGTGGGTGATTTTTACGAAACTTTTGGAGAAGATGCGATAAAGGCTTCCAAAGCGCTCGGCATCGTTTTGACCAACCGGAATAATGGCGGCAGCAAAATCGAACTGGCAGGCTTTCCGCATCACGCGATGGACATGTACCTGCCGCGCTTGGTCCGGGCGGGCTACCGGGTAGCCGTTTGCGACCAATTGGAAAAACCAAGTCCACACAAAAAAATTGTAAAAAGAGGCGTGACGGAAGTGGTGACGCCGGGTGTTGCTGTTGATGAAAAATTATTGGACCACAAGTCCAACAATTTTCTTGCGTCACTTTGTTTTGGCAAGCAAAATAGGGTAGGGCTAGCTTTTTTGGACATTTCAACCGGCGAATTTTTAGCCAGCGAGGGTGATATGAGTTACACCGACAAATTGTTGCAGAGTTTTTTGCCTTCTGAAGTCCTGTTTTCAAAAAGCCGCTCGCGGGAATTCGAAAAAAAGTTCGGCGATAAGTTTTACACCTTCGCCTTGGATGAATGGGTCTTTACCCTCGACTATGCCCGCGAAAAATTGCTCGAACACTTTGAAGTTCAATCACTTAAAGGCTTTGGAATCGAGGAATTAGAATTGGCTCAAATCGCTGCTGGCGCCATTCTCCACTACCTGGCGACGACGGAAAATAAAAATCTGAAGCACATCACCCGCCTCAGCCGCATCCAGGCCGAACGCTACGTTTGGCTGGACCGATTCACCATTCGCAACCTGGAATTGCTGCATAGTCCACATGAAACGGGGGTTCCTTTGCTGAAGGTTTTGGACAAAACCATCTCGCCGATGGGGGCGCGCCTTTTGAAAAAATGGATAGTGTTGCCCTTGACCTCATTAGAAAGCATCGAAGCGCGCCTGGAAGTGGTGGATTATTTTTTGAACAATCCCGATTTGAGTGCCGAGTTGGAACAATATATTCGACAAATTGGGGATTTGGAACGGCTCATTTCAAAGGTGCCGTTGGGGAAAATAAATCCACGGGAAGTGGTTCAATTGAGAAGCTCCATGGAGGCGATAGAACCGATAAAAGCGCTGTTGGCGGCAAGCGAAAATGATTTTTTGCTGAAAATAGCCGACCAACTGAACCCCTGCAAAATCATGCGGGATGAAATAAAACGGCAACTCGTGGAGGAACCGCCTGCGAATTTGAACAAAGGCGGGGTCATCGCTTCGGGCTTCCACGAAGAGTTGGATGACTTGCGAAACGTGGTCAACAACAGCAAAGAATTATTGCTCGACATCCAACGGGCGGAAGCGAAACGGACGGGAATCGAAAGCCTCAAAATCGGCTTCAACAACGTTTTCGGCTACTACCTCGAAGTGACCAACAAATACAAAGACAAGGGGCTGGTGCCGGAAAATTGGGTGCGAAAGCAAACGCTGACAAATGCAGAGCGCTACATCACCGACGAACTTAAAAAGCTGGAAACCAAGATATTGGGAGCTGAGGAACGCATCCTGGAACTAGAAGAGCAAGTCTTTGAAAGCTTGGTGTTTTCACTGGCGGATTTCATTCAACCTGTGCAGCAAGATGCGAGCCTTATTGCGCGGATAGACTGTTTGCTGGCTTTCGCCAAAATTGCCCAAAAAAATAATTACTGCCGCCCAAAAATCAATGACGGCTCTGCGATAGACATCATTTCCGGCCGCCATCCCGTCATCGAACAACAGATGGAATTGGGGGAAAGCTACGTTCCCAACGACCTCTACCTCGACAATGATTCCACCCAAATTTTAATGATTACGGGCCCGAACATGTCCGGCAAATCTGCCCTCCTCCGGCAGACAGCATTGATTTGCCTGATGGCACAGATGGGTTCTTTCGTCCCCGCCCAAAGCGCTCAGTTGGGACTTTTAGACAAGGTGTTCACGCGGGTAGGCGCTTCCGATAATATCTCCTCCGGCGAGTCCACTTTCATGGTGGAGATGAACGAAACGGCGAGCATTATGAACAACATCACCGACCGCAGTCTGCTTCTGTTGGATGAAATCGGGCGTGGCACAAGCACCTACGACGGCATCTCCATCGCCTGGTCCATCGCCGAATATTTGCATTCGCAGACGGACTGTTGTGCCAAGACTTTGTTTGCGACCCACTACCACGAATTGAATGAATTGGCGAATAAATTTCCCCGCATAAAAAATTACAACATCGCCGTTAAAGAAATCGGCAACAAGGTCATCTTCCTCCGCAAATTGGTGCCCGGAGGTAGCGAACACAGCTTTGGCATCCACGTCGCAAAAATGGCAGGCATGCCGAGAAGCATCGTCGAACGCGCCGCCCACATCCTCTCCCAACTGGAGCAAAAACGAATAGAAAATGAAGAAGAAACCGCCGACGGCATCAAAACAAAAAGTGCCGAAACGCAACAAATTGCTACCCAAAGCCTCCAATTGAGCATCTTCGATACCGTTGACCACACCGCCGGAAAATTGAAAGGCGCCCTACAGGATTTGGACCTCAATTCGATGACCCCCATCGAATGCATGCTGAAGCTGAATGAGTTGCGCAAGATTGTGGAGGAGGATTGAAAAGATTTGGAGGTTGGAGGTGAGATGGGTGAATAGGAACAATAGAAAAAAGAAAATTCAGTTCTCGCTTCATCCTATAAAAATTTGAAAACCCAGTCAAATGTCAGTACATTTATAGACAAATGTAAAGTCATGGTTAAAATTAGGAACGGTGAATAAATAAATTGAGGTTTTTGGGTTGATTATTTTGTTCTTAGTTTTTGCTTTAAAAACAAGAGTTATGTTGATATAATGACTGTTTTCAAAGTGAAAAATAAGGACAAA
>Ga0114931_10008654_pt1 | contig 12287 bp, 8 predicted proteins | sample 2SBtaG_FD_89579 | JGI IMG/M metagenome (GOLD analysis project Ga0114931, IMG submission 89579) | Deep subsurface microbial communities from Kolumbo volcano to uncover new lineages of life (NeLLi) - 2SBTROV14_V59a metaG | ecosystem: Environmental > Aquatic > Marine > Volcanic | place: Kolumbo...
AGCAAGACTGTCTTTTGCAATTCCCTTGCCATTGTCGGTAACTTTAATAAATACCAAATTTTTATTATTTATTTTTAAATTATTTTTTATTTTTGAAACGTCCGTGTTGGAAACAGATATTAAAATTTTATCTGCCATTGCATCTTTAGCATTCACACATAAATTCAGCAGTACACGAAATAAATCGGAATAGTTTCCGTAAACGCCCTCAGTATTTTCGTCCAATTTTATTTCGATTTTTATCGAACTATCAAAATATCTTTTTAACGTTAATTCCAAATCAGAAAAAAGAGGTTTTATGTTAATTTGAGTTTTAAGTTTTTCTTTATTCTCTTCCGTTAATAATAATTCTTTAATTATTTCAGATGCTCTAATAGAATTGTTTTCTATATTTTTCAATAATAATGATTGGTCGTTATCCGTGATTTTAATTTTGAGAAGTTCAACGGAGTTTAGTATGCTCGTGAAAATATTATTTAAATCATGAGCACTCATTTTGAGAACATCAATATTTTTCTTGTTTTTATCTGAAATCATTTTGAAATGACTTTTTAAAAATAATAATTATTAACTATTTAATATTATATTTTAATATTTTTGAATATAAAGTTTTTTGACTTATGCCAAGGGCACGTGCTGTATTTTCTCGGTTCCAATCATAAAAGTCCAAAACATTTTTAATGTGAATTCTTTCCATATCATGAAGTTTAAATATTTTATTTTTCTCAAGATTGCCGGGAATTCCAAAATCAAAATCACTCGTCGGCAAATTTAAATCCTTAGGATAAATTTCTTCCCCTTCCGAAAATATTATTGCACGTTCAATAGTATGTTCCAATTCTCGTACGTTACCGGGGAAACCATAATGAAGTAAAGCTTTTTTTGCCTCTGCAGATAATTTTTTAGGTTGGCGCACTGATGATTTTGTTCTGAGAAAATATTCACTCAAAAGTATAATGTCATTTCCTCTTTCTCTTAATGGAGGAATTGTTAATGTAATTACGTTTAATCTAAAAAGTAAATCACGCCGGAATTTTTTCTGCTCTGCTTCTTCCATTAAGTTTTTATTAGTTGCACCGATTACACGGACGTTTGATTTCAAGTTTGCAATACCACCGACTCTCCGGAAATCACCGTTTTCCAAAAAACGCAGTAGTTTGGGCTGAAGCGCTAAACTCAATTCTCCGATTTCATCCAAAAAAAGAGTTCCGCCATCTGCAATTTCAACAAGTCCCTGCTTGGAAGTTTTTGCATCCGTGAACGCACCTTTTTCATAGTCGAACAATTCGCTTTCAATTAATTGATCGGGCAGCGAAGCGCAATTTATTGCAACAAACGGCTTTTTGTTTCTATTGGAATTCTTGTGAATGAACTCTGCAAAAAGTTCTTTCCCTGTGCCTGTTTCACCTTCAAGTAAAATATTTGATTCCGAAATTGCCGATTTTTCAGCGAGTTGGAGAACTTCTTTTATACTTTTACTATCGCCGATTATTTTATTTGGAATTACAGACGTTACTTTCTTTTTAAGTAATGTATTTTGAACAACCAAATTTTTATGTTCAAGTGCGCGCTTAATTATTACCAATAATTGATCAAAATCATAAGGTTTTGTGATAAAATCGTAAGCACCCATTTTAATGCAATCAATTGCAGTACGTACTGCCGATTTTGCGGTTAACACAATAATCTGTAAACCCGGATAATTATCTTTTGCAAATTTCAGTACATCTTCACCTGATATTTCTTTCATATCAAGGTCAAGCAGGAGCAAATCATATTTCTTCTTTTTTAATTTGCCGATAGCATATTTGCCGTCATAAACAATTTCAACATTGAATCCTTCGTTTACCAGTTCTTCTTTTAGAAGATAACAAAGTGTTTCGTCGTCGTCGGCAATTAATATATTTATATTTTGGTTATCCATTTCCTCAGAACTTTTTACAATAAATAATTTTTAAATTTAATAAAAATATTACTCTTATTTTTTATTGATTAAAGCCTATTAAAATTAAACTTACAATGCTTTAAGATTGAATGATTATAAGGAGACACATATTTTAAATGAAACACTTTGTTTTAGTATTAGATTATTAATCAAAAATAGTTTATTTTTTATAATCTATCATAATTTTTTTATTTAATAAAGTGGACAATGTTTAAAGTATTAGTCGTAGATGATGATCCGAGCATTGCAATGTGTTTATTAGCAGATTGCTCACAAAAAGATTTTCTTGCAAAGTAGTGATTGCCGAAAATGGTTTGGAAGGTCTAAATAAAGTAAAAGAAGAATCTCCGGAAGTAATTTTTTTGGATGTAACTATGCCTGTTATGAGTGGACTGGAAATGTTAGATGCATTAAAACAGGATGATAAATTCAAAAATATTCCGATAATTATGCTGACTGCAATTAGTGATAAAAATGTTGTTCGCGATGTTATGGACAAAGGTGTAATTTCTTATTTATTAAAACCGTTAATGTTTGAAGATACTTATCAAAAAATAAAAGAACTTTTTTATGAAATTAAAAAACAAAAAGAGAGAGCTAAAAGATTAGCTTCTCAAGAAACGGAAAATAAGCAATCTAATGAATATACTGACAGTATGCTAATTGTTAGTACCGATGAACAACTTCGAGCTAAACTTCGTCAGCAAATGTCGTTTAATTTTGATATTCTTGAAGCGGAAAATGGCGTTGACGGTTTAGAATTGTTCCTGAAAAATAAACCCAAGGTGGTTTGTCTGAGTGATAACTTGCCATTATTAAATGAAGTACTATTAGCAGCAAAAATCAGAACTCTTGCCTCTGCTGACAAAATATTTATTTTTCTACTTTCGGATAACAATAATTTAACTGATGAAGAAAAAAAACATTTTGATATTATAATTCCGAATAATGCTGATGTTAGTGGACTTTTTCCCGGAAATTCTTAGTTAATAGATATTGAAGATTAATTAGATTTGTTTTATATTTAAAATCCTTTTTAAAAGGACTTTGTTATTTTAAAAATTTGGGCGCGTAGCTCAGCGGTAGAGCATCTCCCTTTTAAGGAGAGGGTCGGTGGTTCGAGACCACCCGCGCTCACTGATAAAAGCCTGCACATTGTGCGGGCTTTTATTTTATATATTAAAATCGTTTCTGTTTTTGAACAGAACCAACTATAAATAAAGGGCATATTTACTGCTCTAAATTGCTTTTCAAAAGCCCTTTCGTTAATTTTAAAATTCTGATATATATATGGAGATTTTTGATGTTAAAAGGATTAGCTAAAAAAATATTCGGTGATAAAAATGTTAAAGCCATGAAAGATTTATGGCCGGTTGTTGATGAAATTAATGCTGAATATGAAAAATTACAAAGCTTATCGGATGACGAATTAAAAGCGAAGACAATTGAGTTCAAGGATATTATCAAAGACCGAACAAAAGAACTGCGAAACAAGATTGATGAATTGAACGATGAACTTACTGCTGATGATTTTTCAGGAGACCGCAACAAAATTTATGATGAACTTGATGATTTGAATGAACAATTAGATGAGGAATACGAAGAAGTATTAAACGAACTTCTTCCTCAGGCTTTTGCTGTTGTAAAAGATACTTGCCGAAGATTAGTCGGCCACTCATGGATGGCTGCCGGAAATAAAGTTATCTGGAATATGATTCCATACGACGTTCAATTGATTGGCGGGATGGTTCTTCATCAAGGGAAAATTGCCGAAATGGCTACCGGTGAAGGTAAAACCCTTGTTGCCACACTTCCGATGTACTTAAATGCACTTACCGAAAGAGGTGTTCACCTTGTAACAGTGAACGATTATCTCGCGAAGCGTGACAGTGAGTGGATGGGTGAAATATTTAAGTTTCACGGGCTTACTGTTGGTGTTATTTTAAACACAATGGATTCCGAAAAAAGAAAAGAAATGTATAATTGTGATATTACATACGGAACAAACAATGAATTCGGATTTGATTATCTGCGTGATAATATGGCAATTGAAAAAGAAAATTGTGTGCAAAGATTACATAATTACGTTATTGTTGATGAGGTTGACTCTGTTCTAATTGACGAAGCCCGTACTCCTTTGATTATTTCAGGTCCCGTTGATTCGGATAATCAAAAATTTAACGAGATGAAACCCAAGATTGAAAGGCTGTTCAAAAAACAGGCTAATCTTGTTGCTTCAATTGTTAATGAAGCGGAACAATTACTAAAAAGCGAAGATAAAAAAGATCAATATCAGGCAGGAATCAATCTTTTGCGCGCATACAGGGGATTTCCGAAAAACAAAAAACTCACAAAACTTTTAGGTGAACCTGAATATAAAAAATTGATGCAGACAACCGAGTTGGAATTTTTGCGTGATAACGGAAAAAGAATGCACGAAATTGATGACGAACTTTATTTTGCCATAGAAGAAAAAAATAACTCAATAGATTTAACTGAAAAAGGACGAGATGAATTGGCAGACGGTTCTTCGGAAGGGAAAGATTTTTTTGTCCTGCCTGACCTTGGTGTTGAAATTCATGAAATTGAAAATGATGAGTCATTATCGGATGAAGAAAAACTAAAGAAAAAAGATCAATTGTACAACACATACAGTGAAAAAAGCGATGTAATTCATACATTAAATCAGCTTCTCAGGGCTTATACTTTATTTGAAAAAGACGATGAATATGTAATTACAGAAGACGGGAAAATTGCAATTGTAGATGAATTTACCGGACGTGTACTTCCGGGCAGACGATATTCTGACGGACTTCATCAAGCTATTGAAGCAAAAGAAAATGTTAAGGTTGAAAAAGACTCTCAAACTCTTGCAACAATAACACTTCAAAATTTTTTCAGATTATACAAAAAACTCTCCGGCATGACCGGTACAGCAGAAACCGAAGAAGGTGAGTTTTACGAAATTTACAAACTCGAAGTCGTTGTTATCCCTACGAATAAACCTATTGCACGTGTTGATGAAAACGATGCAATTTACAGAACAAAACGGGAAAAATATAACGCAGTAATTCAAAAAATAAAATCTCTTCAAGAAGAAAAAAGACCGGTTCTTGTGGGAACAACAAGTGTAGATGTTTCGGAGACGTTGAGCAGGATGCTTAAACGACAGGGAATACAGCATAATGTACTGAATGCAAAACAGCATCAGCGTGAAGCAGAAGTTGTGGAATACGCCGGACAACCGGGGGCAGTAACAATTGCTACAAATATGGCAGGTCGCGGTACGGATATCAAACTCGGAACAGGTGTTGTTGAAAAAGGCGGGCTTTATATTCTCGGAACAGAAAGACACGAATCAAGGCGAATAGACAGACAGTTACGCGGACGTGCCGGAAGACAAGGAGATCCGGGTACTTCAAAGTTTTTTATTTCTTTAGAAGATGATTTGATGCGGCTTTTCGGAAGCGACAGAGTTACAAATGTTATGCGGCGAGTTGGAATGGAAGAAGGAGAAGCCATTGAACATTCCATGATTACAAAATCCGTTGAACGTGCCCAGAAAAAAGTTGAAGAGAATAACTTTGCTATTCGTAAGAGATTGCTGGAATACGATGATGTAATGAATCAACAGCGCGAAGTTATTTACACAAGAAGAAGACAAGCTCTTGAAGGAGAGCGATTAAAAGATGAAATACTTGATATGCTTGACGAATATGTTGATGATCTTTTGGATAAGTATTTTGAGAATGCTCAGATTGATGAAATTCATGATGCTTTAATGAAACATTTATTAGTAGATGTTAAAATTCTTCCAGAAGACATTCGTGATTTGGGAAGAGATAAGTTAAAGAAAAAAATAATGGATACCGCTATTGATTTCTATTCACAAAAAGAGGAAATGCTAGGATTAGAATTAATGGCTCGGTTAGAGCGATTTGCAGTACTTAGCGTGATTGATACCAAATGGAAAGAACATCTTCGTGAAATGGATGACTTGAAAGAAGGAATCGGTTTACGTGCATACGGACAGAAGGATCCGCTAGTAGAATATAAAGGTGAGGCATTTCATCTTTTTGTACAACTTTTGGAAGATATACGCAACGAAGTTATTTCTTTTGCTTTCAAGTTTTTCCCGCAGGAAGAAACTCAAGTTCAAGCTCAACAACAAATTCAAGTTCAAAGGCTAAGAACAACAAAAGACAGTTCTACAAATATGGGACTGAAAGCAGGAGGACAAGGTGCAGAGCAAAGCGAAAATAGAGGGGTACGCCAACCGATTCGTGTTGAAAAGAAAATAGGAAGAAATGAACCTTGTCCTTGTGGCAGCGGGAAAAAATATAAAAACTGTCATGGCAAACTAAATTGAACTTGGCGTAAATATGAAAAAGATTGAAGCCGTTATACGACCATTTAAGCTTGACGAAGTAAAAGAAGCCCTTCTGGAAGAGGGACTCCGCGGTTTAACAATCTCGGAAGTTCGTGGTTACGGAAGACAAAAGGGCCATACGGAAACTTATCGTGGCAGCGAATATAAAATTGAATTTGTGCCAAAATTAAAAATTGAAATTATTGTCGATGATGATTTGTCAGAGACTGTTGTACAAGCAATTTTAAAAACCGCAAAAACCGGGCAGGTCGGTGATGGTAAAATATTTATTTCAAATATTGATGACGTGGTAAGAATCCGGACCGGAGAATCCGGACCGGAAGCACTTTAAATTTAAAAGACAAATTGAAAAAATCAATCTTAATATTAGCACTACTTTTCCTTGCAGGCTGTAGTATGTGGGAAAATTTCACCACTTATTTCAATACTTACTTTAATGCCTCAAAAGCTTTTGAACAAGCTCAAGAACAATTACAAAAAAAGAAAAAGGAATTATTTCAATTTAAAGTTGATAGATTGGACGCAAGAACTAAAAAACAATTTGCTCTTGTGGTTAAAAAATGCTCAAAAATTCTTCAGTTCGATTCAAAATCTTCATACGTTGCTGGTTCTCTTTTTATGTTGGGACGTACATTTTATTATCAAAGTGACTTCCCTAAAGCAGCACGTAAATTTAAAGAATTGGCAATTTTAAATGATGATGAATATTCATTGCGGAATTTATTATGGATTGGCAAAACTGAATTGCAGCTCAGAAATTTTAATTCAGGCCTTGCAATTTTAGATTCTGTTAAAAGCAGTGCTGCCACTGAAGGTAATGAGGATGTTTTGGTTAAGGCATACAAAGTTCAAATTTCATATTTTATTTTTGAAGAAGATTATGAGACTGCTGTAAAGCTAATAAAAAAGTTAATTAATGTTTCTGAAAATGATGAATTAAATGCAGAAGCAACTTATGAGCTTGGTAAAATTTACTTAAAATTAGACAGCTTAAAAGATGCTGCAAATGCGTTTATTTCGGTTGATAATTATTCTCCGAGTTTTGAAACTGATTTTAACAGCAAATTGGAATATGCCACCATTAAAAGAAAACTTGGCGATATTGACGAAAGTCTTTCCATTCTTGAAGATATGGAATCTCAAAACAAATATTCCAAAAAACGGGATAAAATTGAATTGCAAATTGCTAATATTTTTAGAGACAGGGGAAATATCGACGATGCCATCAATAAGTATGTTGAAATTGATTCTACTTATAAAAGAACAGAAAGTGCCGGTTATGCAAGCTATAATATTGCAAGAATTCTTCAGGATTCATTAGGGCTTTACGATAGTGCCATGGTTTATTATAAAAAAACACTATCTTCGTCAATTCCAAGAGAATTTAAGAATAAGGTTAGAAGAGAAACTAATGTACTTTCGAAATACTTGGACCTCTCTGAACAGCAACTAAAGTATGAGAAAAAGCTTAATTATATTTTGAATCCGGAAGTCTTTGTACAAGATTCAATTGACTATGAATTTTATATGGGTTACGATACTTCAACTGTTCAAAGTGGAAAGATTAAGAAATCTGGAAAAGCAGACTTGGTTCAGGATAATAAAAGAAAGATAAATGATAAACTAAAACAAAATAATTTATTCCCTGATTTTCAAAATCAAAGGAGAGCAAAAATCAAAAGACCTATACGACCAAAGATTTCTGCTGATTCTGCCAGGCACATATTATCAAAAATTAGATATAATCTCGGAAACCTTTTCCTTGGGGACTTGGAAGTTCCTGACTCTGCCTATTTTTATTATAACCTGATTTTACAGGATGATCCCAATGGCCCATATACAGCTAAAACTTTATTTGCTCTTGGCTCTTTTTATTCTGCTCAAAATGATTCTGCAAGTGCCGATTCGTTATATAAAATTGTTTACGATAATTACAAAAATTATCCGATTGCCGTTGAAGCAGCAAGGAGGCTCGGACAGACTGAAACCAATTCACATTCGGACGTTACAAAGAAAATGTATATTGATGCCGAAAATACTTATATGGCAGGTAAATATGCAGAAGCCATTGCTAAGTTTTATAGTATAGCAAATAATTATCCTAAATCTTCGATGGCACCAAAATCACTTTATGCAATTGGTTGGCTATTCGAAAATAAATTAGATAAACCTGATTCCGCATTCAGTGTTTTTAGCCGGCTTCATAAAAAATACAGGCGTTCGGAATATACTCTGGCAATTACTCCACAAATAAATGAGTACAATAGAGAACTTAGACGAAAAGAAAAAGCGTTACGAGATTCACTTAATAAAATTAAAATAGATTCAATAGCTTTGGCAAAAAAGAAAGCCTTGGAATCAAAAGAGATCAAAGATGTAATAAATTCTAAAGTAAAAAATAACAAGGACTCTGTTAAAACGATTGGAAAATCTTTTAACGATGCAGAACGTGCCTTCATAAAAAAAGGGAAGGGAAAGAAGAGTCCTGTCAAACGAAAAATACCGGATTTTAAAGAATTTCCTATCAAAAGACACAAAAATACGTTCAAAAAAGATACTACACGAATCATTGATTCAAAATAATCTTTTTTCAAATGAACAATACAGAATTACGTAACCTAATTAAAAACGGTGAAAACTTAACCGTTGAATTTAAACAGAGATTTTCAACTTTTGAAAAAATTGCAAAGGAAATTATTGCGTTTGCTAATACACGAGGTGGGATAATAATTTTCGGTGTAAATGATGACAGAACAATCTCCGGCGTTGAAAGTGAAAAAGAAATTGTAGAATTACTCACACAAACAATCGATAATTTTTGTGAACCGCATCCGAAATTCGATATCCATTATTTTGAAATTAAAAACAAAGAGCTGGTTGTTGTAAAAATTTTCGAATCGGAAATTAAGCCGGTTAGAATGCAAGATTATAAAAATCAATTTGACTTGAACACCGCAAAGGTATATGTAAGAGTAAATGATAAAAGTGTACCGGCAAGCAAAGAAATGATAAAAATTTTACAAGCTAATTCAATGCAAAAAAAACTTCAGCATTACGAAGTTGGGAAGAATGAAAAATTGGTTTTTAATTTTCTCGATAAACACGAGTTTGTTACAGTTAAGCAATTTTGTGAGTTTGCAAATATTTCCCGAAGGCGTGCTTCAAGAACATTAATAAAACTTGTGCGTGCAAACGTTTTAACTATACACACCAAAGAAAATGGTGAAAACTATTTCACTTATTCAGGACAGTAACTTTATTAATATTGAGAATAAACTTTACGTAATTCAAATATAGCTATGCCATAAGCGACTGCAACATTTAGTGACTGTTTTATTCCATACTGTGGAATTTCAATTGCTGCATCGCAAAGGTTTATTAATTTTTGTTCAACTCCGGTTATTTCATTTCCTACCACAAGGCCAACCGGGAAATCATTTTTTTCAATTTGATAATAAGGAATATTATTATCAGTCTGCTCAAGAACTAATATTTTAATACCTTTATTTTTTAAATTTAAGATTAATTCTTCGGCATTTTCATAATATTCCCATTCGACACTATCCTGCGAACCAAGTGCCGTTTTAAGAATTTCTTTTTTGGGCGGATGGGGTGTATAGCCGCATAAATACAGCTTTTTAATCATTGCACCATCGGAGCTGCGGAAGATGGAACCGACATTATAACTGCTTCTGATACTATTTAATATAACATAAACAGGCATTTTATCAGCTTCATTTATAGTATCCAAATTAATTCTGTTTTTCGAAATTTCATCGTGGGTAAGTTTTTTCATTTATTCCTAGCCAATCCCCATTTTTTATATTTCAGTTCTAATTATTTTTAATTGCAAGCTGTCCGCATGCCGCAGCAATGTCGTCGCCTTGAGTATCTCTAATCATTACAGTAACACCGTTTTGCTTTAATTTTTTTACAAATTTAGTAATTTCATCTCGCTCCGTAGGAACCAGTTTTGTAGAATATCCTTCCGGCAACATATGGTCAATACTGTTAAACGGAATAACATTTAATTTTGAAGGGAACCTCCTTGTTAATTTTGTAATCGCCTTAATGTCTTTTTCGCTATCATTTAAACCTTTTAACATTATATATTCATAAGTTAATGGGTTTTTTGTGTTGCGATAATAGTATTCCAGAGATTTGATCACTTCTTTTAAAGGATACTTTTTATTTATCGGCATTATCCGGGAACGTGTTTCATCAAAACACGAATGTAATGAAAGTGCTAATTTAACACGATATTTGCTTTCTGCAAGCTCCCTGATTTTAGTTGGAATTCCTGAAGTAGATATTGTAATTCTGTTTCGGCCTAAGGCGACAGCATTTTCATCGAGAAAAATATTTAGCGATTTTAGAACATTATAAAAATTTAACAGAGGTTCACCCATGCCCATATAAACAATATTAGTGATTTTATCAGCATACATCCTGGAAGTTAAAAGATATTGGTCAACAATTTCACCTACTGTTAGATTACGAGAAAATCCCATTAAGCCGGTCGCACAAAATTTACAGTCAAGCGGACATCCCACTTGTGTGGAAAGACAAAGGGTAATTCTTTTGCTTTCCGGAATAACTACCGATTCTATTGCCTTATTATCTTTCGTTGAAAATAAATATTTAACCGTTTTTGTTGCATTGGAATTTGATGATGTTTCGGGGTTTAATGTTGTTAAACTTACAGCTTTTTCCAATTTGCTTAATAAGACTTTCGGCAAGTTTTGCATTTCGGAAAAATTGACTGCAAAATTTTTATAAAGCCAATTATATAGTTGCTTTGCTCTAAACTTTGGGGCATCAAAATTAGCTATAAATTGTTCAATTTCAGGTAATGCAAAATTTTTAATTTCTATTTTATTTTTTGATAAATTCATTTTACAAATATAATGAACAAGTTATAACAAGGATAATTTATTGGGGCTAAATATTGGAATTAAAATTATGCCCTAACTAATTTATAATTACTGCCGGATTGCCTTCAAACATCATTAAAGATATTTTAAGCTACGCTTTGTTCTTCCGCTCAGGTTCAGAGGTCTTCTGAAATTTACATAAGTTTACTATAGTATTAAATCTCAAATCCTTGTTCGTCAAAGCCGAATGTTCCATTCTTCAAAGCCGAAACTTCGTTTTTTCCCGCTTTGGCGGGACAGGTTTTTTAAGAAGAAATTTTTACAATCGATTTAATATTAATCTCATTTAATTAATATTTCAAATTTTGGCAAAAGGTGTAAAAATTCTTTTCTCTTTTTAGTTTGTTGCTTTGTGAAACTTTGTACCTGCTTTGTGGTTCTTTGTGTAATTTCTTAAAATAAGCTGTAATACAAACCTGCCTGCGGCAGGCATGGTTGCACAAAAATACACAGAGAACCACAAAGATTATAAAAATTACTTTATAATATTGTCACTCAAATATTTATTCTTTGTTACAATATAACAGCAATGCCGCATTGAAAGGTTGATTTGCCGGTTATAAATTATTTTATTGAGTTATATACTTAATTACATTATTCACTCGTTCACACACAGAGTCCCGTCCACTGGACTCTGTGAGTGGACAGAGTCTGCGCGATTATCTTTTTACCAGTCAAAAAGCCTGATCTACGTCTTTATCCTTTTATCTTGCAGTTTGCTGCGTTATTGTTGAAGTATAATTGTAAATGTTGTCCCTTTTCCCTTTTCACTTTCTACTGAAATCTCAGCATTTATCAAATCGCAATAACGTTTTACCAATGCCATTCCAAGTCCGTTGCCGTCATACGAGCGAGTGTAGCCTTGTTCTTCCTGGGTAAAAGTTGAAAAAAGTTTGGGCAAAAATTCTTTTGATATTCCAATGCCGGTATCAGCAACAGATACTTTTAATTTATTTTCGTCAGTTAGTTCGGCTGTTATTTCAACATTTCCCTTGTCAGTATATTTTATAGCATTATC
>Ga0114931_10008655_pt1 | contig 12287 bp, 13 predicted proteins | sample 2SBtaG_FD_89579 | JGI IMG/M metagenome (GOLD analysis project Ga0114931, IMG submission 89579) | Deep subsurface microbial communities from Kolumbo volcano to uncover new lineages of life (NeLLi) - 2SBTROV14_V59a metaG | ecosystem: Environmental > Aquatic > Marine > Volcanic | place: Kolumbo...
AGGTTCTGCCCTCGCTACCAACAAGCTCATTCGCAACACCTATTCACTGTTATCCATGACGCTTCTGTTCAGCGCGGTGACAGCGGGTTTGTCGGTTGCCTACAATCTGCCCCACCCGGGCTTGCTGCTGACCATGGTGGGTTATTTCGGCCTGCTGTTTCTGACCAACAAATTGAGAAACAGCGTCTGGGGTATTGCCTCGGTCTTCGCCCTGACCGGCTTTATGGGACTGACACTCGGGCCCATTATCAGCTACTATCTCAAGGTCCCCAATGGCGATCAGATCGTGATGTCAGCCCTGGGCGGTACCGGCGCCATTTTTCTCGGCCTGTTGGCTTATGCCCTGAGCACCCGCAAGGATTTCAGTTTTCTGGGTGGTTTCCTGATGGTAGGCATCATGGTAGCCTTTCTGGGCTCTCTGGCAGCACTGTTCTTCAGCATTCCCGCCATGAGTCTTGCCATCTCCGCCATGTTTGTCATGCTGATGTCGGGCTATATTCTCTACCAGACCAGCATGATGGTAAACGGGGGGGAAACCAACTACATCATGGCGACAGTCAGCCTGTACATCAGTATCTACAACCTGTTCCTTAGCCTGCTGCAGCTGATTGGCGCCTTCAGCAGTGACGACTAAGCTTTACTCACCTGCTAAAAGAAGTATCGAGCCCCGGCCTGTCCGGGGCTTTTTTCTGGACTCGGGAGAGAACATAGCAAGACGATGAAGGCACATCCTTTCTCCCGCTTTGTGCGCACCCTGGGACGAGGACGTAAAGGTGCCCGATCGCTTGATCTGGATGAAGCCAGAGAGGCCATGGCCATGATCCTGGCCGGCGAAGTGGAACCGGTTCAACTGGGCGCCTTTCTGATGCTGATCCGCATCCGCGAGGAGCGCCCGGAAGAACTGGCCGGTTTTGTCAACGCGGCCCGGGATGCGCTCGTGCTGCCGACAGATCGACCTCAGATCCAGCTGGATTGGTCCAGCTACGCCGGCAAGCGCCGTCAACTACCGTGGTTTATCCTTGCAGCGCTGCTGCTGGCGGAAAACGGCATCGCTATCCTCATGCACAGTACTGCAGGTTCCAAGGATGACCGCATCTATACCCCTACGGTAATCCGCGCTCTGGGCATCCGGATCTGCACTGATTTTAGTGAGGTCGGAGAGTAAATCGAGCGCTACCATTTTGCCTTCATCCCACTGGAAAACTTCTTTCCTCAATTGAAAGAAATCCTCATGCTGCGCCAACTGCTGGGACTGCGCTCACCGGTCAATACTCTGCTGCGCATGCTCAACCCGCTGGCAGCACCCTGCCTGATACAGGGGATTTTTCACCCTGGTTACCGCGCCATCCACCAACAGGCCGCCCTGTTACTGCAACAACCCCATATGGCGGTCTTCAAGGGAGAAGGTGGTGAGTCCGAACGCAACCCCGACATGCCCTGTCAAGTCTATCGCGTGCATGGCGGGACAGCCACCACCGAGGATTGGCCCGCCCTGTTCAGCGGTCAACGCCACTTGCGCGATGAGCAGATGGATTGCAAGCGGCTGGCCGCCCTGTGGCGGAATGAGTGTGAAGATGAATATGGTACTGCCGCCGTGATTGGCACCGTCGCCATTGCCCTGCATCTTCTGGGCCGTGCTGCCACAACCGAGGAGGCGACACGACTAGCGAAAGACATGTGGTGCGCCCGGCAACGCGCGCGCCTGACCGTCACCTGAGCCCAGGCGGCGCAGAACCATCAATGTATGAATTTCCTGATAACCGGCAAATGTGGCAGCAGCGCCCATAAGCCCATAATGACCACCAGCACGACCACCCCTGTCAACGGGTTACCGCCAATACTCATAACCAGCCCCAGTATGGATGCGATGGCTATCACCCAGATATCGTAACGCTCTTTGTACATACTCCCTCCTGTTGCTATCAAATCCCGTATGATCAACTTCACATCACTTATCGGTCCGGAGCACAGAAGGTACATCACAGCATCTTCAAATTGTGACGCCCGTCACATTTCACAACAGGGGCAAGTCTATTCCCACTGAGGATCAAACCATGCCAGACTATCGTGCAAGCGCACGACCTCTCCCACAATCACCAGGGTGGGCGCATGAATCTCATGACGCTGCACAATCTCCGGCAGGCTGTCCAGCGTTCCTGTCAATACGCGCTGCCGGGGGGTTGTACCCTGCTCCACCAGTGCTGCCGGCGTAGCAGCCTGCAGGCCATGCCCGATGAGTTCGCGGCACAATGCCGGCAGGCCCTTAAGCCCCATATAGATCACGATAGTCTGCCGGGGCTGGATGAGATGATCCCACTGCAGATTGATGCGGCCATCCTGCAGATGGCCGGTCACGAAGACCACGGACTGGGCATAATCCCGGTGGGTTAGTGGAATCCCGGCATAGGCTGCGCAGCCGCTGGCGGCGGTGATACCGGGAATCACCTGAAAGGGGATCCCCTCGGCGGACAGACTGGCGATCTCTTCGCCACCCCGACCGAAAATGAACGGGTCCCCACCCTTGAGGCGCACTACCTGCTTTCCCTCCCGGGCATGCTGCACCAATAGCTGGTTGATCTCCTCCTGGCGGACGGCATGATAATCCCGTTTTTTGCCCACATAGAAACGCTCGGCATCCCGTCGCACCATAGCCATAATTTCCGGCGCCACCAGGCGGTCATAAAATACCACATCGGCATGCTGCATCAGGCGCAGGGCGCGAAAAGTCAGCAAATCCGGATCACCCGGCCCTGCTCCGATGAGATAGACCGCACCCTGCATAAGCTCAGCGCCATCCTGATCCAGTTGCCGGCGAATCAGCTCGGTGGCCTGCTGCTCACGGCCGGAAAACACCATCTCCGTCACCGGCCCCTGGAGTATCCGCTCCCAGAACCGGCGCCGCTGTCCGGACTGGGAGAAGCGGGATTTGACCTCGCCGCGGAACCTTCCCATGAGGGTGGCAAGGCGTCCATAGGCAGCCGGGATCAGCGCCTCCAGATGGGCGCGCAGCATGCGCGCCAGCACCGGAGAACGACCACTGCTGGATACCGCCACCACTACCGGATCGCGATCCACAATGGAAGGAAATATAAAACTGCACAATGCAGGCTGATCGACCACATTGACCGGCAGACCTCGCCCATCCGCCTGTTGAAACACACTGCGATTGAGCGTGGCATCATCGGTGGCTGCCACCACCAGGGTGATACCGTCCAGGTCATCAGGCTCAAAGGCGCTGGCACAATGCTGAATCACACCCTGCTGTAACAGGGCACCCAGCGCCGCACACAACTGTGGCGCCTGCACGATGACAGAACCACCGGCCTGCAGCAGCAGGGAAACCTTGCGGGCAGCCACGGCACCGCCCCCCACCACCAGACAACGGCGACCGCGAATCGCGAGAAAAATGGATAAAAATTCCAATATTCAGCCCGCTATCCGATGATGCTCATGCCATCCATATAGGCCTGCAGCACCGGCGGGATACGAATCCGCCCGGCGCTGTCCTGATAGTTTTCCATGATCGCCACCAGAGTCCGCCCCACGGCCAGACCGGATCCATTCAGGGTATGCAACAACTGCGGTTTGCCACGCTCCGGTCGCCAGCGCGCCTGCATACGACGCGCCTGAAAATCCTCATAGTTACTGCAGGAAGAAATCTCCCGGTATTTCTGCTGTCCTGGCAACCAGACCTCAAGGTCATAGGTCTTGGCGGCTGAGAAACCCAGATCACCGGTACACAGGGACACCACCCGGTAAGGCAGTTCAAGTCGCTCCAGTACAGTTGCGGCATGGGCCGTCAAGGTCTCCAGTGCCGCATAGGAGTCCTCCGGCCGCACGGCCTGCACCAATTCGACCTTCTCGAACTGGTGCTGACGGATCATGCCCCGGGTATCCTTGCCGTAGGAGCCCGCTTCACTGCGAAAACAGGGAGTATGGCAAACGAATTGACGCGGCAACTGATCCGCCGCCAGAATTTCGTTGCGCAGCAGATTAGTCACCGGCACTTCCGCTGTTGGAATCAGATAGAAATCATCTGAACGCCCATCGCCTTGCAGGGCGAAGAGATCCGCCGCAAACTTGGGCAGCTGCCCCGTCCCCAGCAGGCTCTCGGCATTGACGATATAGGGCACATAGACTTCCTGGTAGCCATGCTCCCGGGAGTGCAGATCCAGCATAAGCTGGATCAACGCCCGGTGCAGATGCGCCAGTGGACCCTGCATGGTCAGGAAACGGCTACCGGTCAGTTTGGCCGCCGCATCGAAGTCCAGCAGGCCCAGTGCGGCGCCCAGATCCACATGATCCCGGGGCGGTGTCTCGAACACCGGCAGCTCACCCACCGTCCTGATAATGACATTATCCGACTCGTTTGCACCTTCAGGCACGCTGGAATGAGGCAGATTGGGGATCTCCAGGCTGATCGCCCGCAAAGCTTTCTGCACTTCATCCAGGCGCTGTTCAGCCAAGCTCAACCGCTCACCCAGTTCGGACACGGCCGCCTTCAACGGCGCAATATCCGTACCCGCCGCCTTGGCCTCGCCAATGGCGCGGGAACGGCGATTGCGCTCATGCTGTAGCTGCTGGGTCTCTACCTGGAGCGCCTTGCGCGCCTCTTCCAACGCCTCAAATTTCGGCACATCCAGCTGAAAGCCGCGCCGTGCCAATAGATGGACGGTGTCTTCCAGATCATTTCTCAACAAATAGGGGTCAATCATAGGCTTTTGTCTATTACCATTTCTGTTAAACGGGCTATGGTAGGGCCTCGACAGGCAGTCAGGCAAATATATCGACAAAAGAAAAACCCGGGCTGCCAGGGAGGAGCGGGCAGGCCGGGTCAAGGGCAATCAGGCGACGGTCCTTGGGAGGAGGAGGAGGAAAAGAGGAAGGATAGTTCCGTCGCCATCCAGTTCCCTGTGATTTGAATTATCCCTGAGCATGAACAAAAAAAATGTGAGCCCCATCACAAATTCCCGTTTTCAGACTTCCTCAGCCAGCCGGGCGGCATAACCTGTATAGTCTGCCGGCCGCAGGGCCAGCAGACGCTGTTTTGCCTCAGCCGGAATAGCCAGCTGCTCGATGAAATACCGTATGCCCGCCTCATCTATCGTCTGCCCGCGGGTCAGATCCTTCAGCTTCGCATAGGGATTCTGGATCCCATAACGCCGCATGACCGTCTGTATCGGTTCCGCCAACAACTCCCAGCTTTGCTCCAGATCTTCCTGGATGCGACCGGCATCGCATTCCAGCCGGCTCATCCCCTTGATGCAGGAATGCCAGGCGATGAGGCTGTGTGCAATGCCGACGCCGAGATTGCGTAACACCGTGGAGTCACTCAGATCGCGCTGCCAACGGGAAATCGGCAGTTTGGCGCTCAAATGATTACACAGGGCATTGGCCACCCCCAGATTACCTTCGGCATTTTCAAAATCAATGGGATTGACTTTGGGGGCATCGTTGAAGAGCCCACCTCGCCAGCTACTGTTTTCTGGCGAAAATAACCCAGGGAAATGTAGCCCCAGAGATCCCGACAGAAGTCGATTACGATGGTATTGAAGCGCGCCAGAACGTCAAAGTACTCCGCCAGATAGTCATGCGGCTCAATCTGGGTCGTATAGGGATTCCATTCCAGGCCCAGACGATTGAAAAACTCATCGGCAAAGGCGGGCCAGTCCACCTCGGGATAGGCTACGACATGGGCATTATAATTCCCCGTGGCACCGTTAATCTTCCCCAGCAGAGACACCGCGGCCAGCTGTCCCCGCTGGCGACGCAGACGCCTCGCCACATTGGCCATTTCCTTCCCCAGGGTCGTGGGGGTCGCCGGCTGGCCATGGGTACGAGCCATCATGGCCCAGGCCGCATGGGCATCGGCCAGATCCTCAACGGTGCTCACCAGTTCGTCCATCAGGGGGAGCAGCAGCTGATTGCGCGCCTCCCTCAGCATCAGCCCGTAGGCGAGGTTATTGATATCTTCCGAGGTGCAGGCGAAATGAATAAATTCGGACACTGCGGCCAGTTCCTGATTACCGATAACTTTTTCCTTGAGAAAATATTCGACGGCCTTGACGTCATGATTGGTGGTCCGCTCAATATTTTTGACCCGTTGGGCATCAGCCAGCGAAAAATCATCGATGATTTTCTGCAGCACGTCGCCAGCATGCTTGCTCATAGGGGGCACCTCCATAATGGCCGGGCAGGCAGCCAGTGCTTCCAGCCAGCGGATTTCCACGATGATACGGTGCCTGATCAGGCCGTACTCGCTGCAGATAACCCGCAGCGCGCCAATTTTGTCACAGTAGCGACCGTCGATAGGTGAAACAGCGATTAAGGGTGAAAGTTCCATGGCGATTCCTGTTAGTATTCAGTTATACGATCAACAGCTGCTGCGCGGTCTGCGACAGCTTTTTACGCTGTAAAACCAATTGTAACCGGGTACCTCCGCACTGCCGCCACAAAACAGCGGCGCGCATCGCGGCCAGCAACAGGGCCCGCACCCGGTTGCTGACCCCGGGATCTGTCAGATAGCCCTGCTCGCCTCTGACCATGATACGGGGGCTAAGGGTGCTGACAGTGTTCACATAGAGATCCGCCAGGGCGGCAATCACATTGTCATGGGTGAAGGAAAAATAGTCCGCCTGCTCCCGAATCCTTTTAATACCCTGGGACAGCGCCTGCAGCAGTTGCCGCCGCCGACTCAGTTTACGCTCCAGGTGCATGATCGTGATCACATAGCGGGTCAGTTCAAGATTATCCTTCTTGGCGCGGTTTCCTAGCTGGTCGCTGAGCACTCTCAGCCCTCGCGCCAGGTGATGACGCCCGCCGAATACCGCTTCCGTACTTGGCGGGTCGAGTTCGAAGATACTGCGGATGCAGGTCTCGAGATCATCCTCATCCACCCTCCCCTGACAGGCCGCCTGCTGCACCAGAACGGTCGCCTGAAAAACACCGGCAAGCGCCAGCGTGCTATCTGTGATGCTACGTGACATGTATTAGCTCATTTTCCGATGTTATTGCCTGCAGCAGAGGCAAGGGCCTGTGTTCAGTCACCCGCCGGTACTCAGTCAAGGGCAGAGACAATAATGCCGCCGCCCAGGCAGACCTCACCCAGATAAAATACAATGGATTGTCCCGGGCTAATGGCGCGCTGCGGCTGGCTGAATGATACCTGATATTGCCCGTCCCCCATAGCACTGAGGGTGCAATCCTGATCCGCCTGACGGTAACGTATCCTGGCGCTGAGCCGGCAAGGTAATGATGGTGGCCGGGGGGAAATCCAGTGCAGCTGCGCCGCAATCAGGCCTTTTCTGAACAGCAGGGGGTGCGTATTTCCCTGGACGACAATCAATGTATTGCTGGCAAGCGACTTGTCCACCACATACCAGGCCTCGCCACTGTCACCCCGATGACCGCCGATCCCCAGGCCCTTGCGCTGGCCAATGGTATGGAACATCAGGCCCTCATGACGACCGAGCAACCTGCCTTCCGGGGTGCGGATCTCACCCGTCCTGGCAGGCAGATAACGTTCCAGAAACTGCCGAAAGTGGCGCTCGCCGATAAAACAGATGCCGGTGCTGTCTTTCTTGTCATGATTTCCGAGGCCTGCCGCCCGGGCAATTTCCCGGACACGGTTCTTGAGGAGCGCACCCAGGGGAAAAATAACCCGCGCCAGCTGCGCTTGCCCCAGGGTATAAAGGAAGTAACTCTGATCCTTGTCGGGGTCGCAGCCTTTCAATAACTGATATTCGCCATGCTGTTGACGCACCCGGGCATAGTGTCCGGTGGCAATCCATTCCGCCCCCTGCGCGAGTGCATGGTCGAGAAAGGCCTTGAACTTGATTTCCTTATTGCACAGGATATCCGGGTTGGGCGTGCGACCCTGCGCATATTCATCCAGGAAATAGCTAAAAACGCGATCCCAGTATTCCCTGGCAAAACTGACCGCATCCAGAGGAACGCTGATACGCTCACACACCGCCAGGGCATCACGGGCATCAATATCCGCCTGACAGGGGCCCTCGGGATCGGCCTCGTCCCAGTTTTTCATAAACAGCCCGCTGACTTCATAATTCTGCTGCTGCAACAGCAGGGCAGCCACGGATGAATCGACCCCGCCGGACATGCCGACGATAACCCGGCCTTTACTGAGCTGCGCTGTATTCATAACAATTTGGATGACAGGATAAGATCCGCAAGGACACCTTGACCGTGTCGGCGTCACAGACGACTTGCCGGCGCTGCGGTAGGGACTATTATAGCAAATTCTGTGGACTTTGCGCCTGCTCAGTCCGGGGTGATAGCGCTCAACAGATTCAGGGGGTAACGTACGCCAGCCAGGTAGTCTTCGATACACTGCATGACCATGGGGCTGCGCAAACTGGCGGTACGCGCCGCCAGTTCGTCACGGGTCAGCCACATGGCCTGCAGTATCCCTTCGTCCAGACTGCGGCGAGGATCATGCCCTAGGTATTCGGCGGCAAAACAAAATCGCAAATAGGTCTTTTGATTGCGCGGACTTTGCCACTGATAGATGCCCGTCAGCGCCGTCGGCCTGATCCGCCAGGCGGTCTCCTCCAGGGTCTCGCGCTGCACGGCTGACAGCAGGCTTTCACCTTCATCCAGGTGTCCAGCCGGCTGATTGATCACCACCCGCCCGTTGCAGGACTCTTCGACCATGAGAAAAGCGCCATCGCGCTCCACAACGGCGGCAACAGTGACATGCGGCTTCCAAACCATCGTTTCAGTACCTGTCGAAAAACAATTCGGGCTTTCATGGCAATTATCGGCGTGGACCGGCATTCCTGAACCACACCACCTGCCGCAGTATTGCAGCTCCCCGGGGAATAGCCCGCAGCCCCGGTAACTGCTAGTATATGCTGATTTGGGGCAGTTAATTACAGGGGTAACTATGACCTATCAGCATATCAAGATTACCGCCAACGGGAAACAGATCACCAGCAATAACGATAATACTCTGAATGTCCCCGATCGCCCGATCATCCCCTTTATCGAAGGTGATGGTATCGGGGTGGACATCACCCCGGTGATGCGCCAGGTTGTGGATGCCGCTATCAAGCGCGCCTATGGTGACGGCAAAGCAATTGCCTGGTGTGAAATCTATGCCGGCGAAAAGGCCACCGGTATTTATGGCAACGATGTCTGGTTACCAGAAGAAACCATGGCCGCCATGCAACAGTTTCTTGTCGCCATCAAAGGCCCGCTCACCACCCCCATTGGCGGCGGCATCCGTTCGCTGAATGTCGCCCTGCGGCAACAACTGGATCTCTATGTCTGTCTGCGTCCGATCCGCTATTTCCCGGGCACCCCCAGTCCCCTGAAAGAACCGGAAAATACCGACATGGTGATCTATCGGGAAAACTCCGAAGATATCTACGCCGGTATCGAATGGGAAGCCGGGACACCTGAGGTGAAAAAGCTGATTGCTTTCCTGCAGGATGAAATGGGCGTCGACAAGATCCGTTTTCCGGAAAGCTCCGGCATCGGCATCAAGCCGGTTTCCCGCGATGGTACCCGGCGCCTGGTGCGCAAAGCAATTCAGTACGCCATCGATCATAACCGCGACTCGGTGGCATTGGTGCATAAGGGCAACATCATGAAATTCACCGAGGGCAGCTTCAAGAACTGGGGTTATGAGCTGGCCAAAGAGGAATTCGGCGCCACTGAAATTGACGGCGGCCCCTGGTGTAGCCTGAACAATCCAAAAAACGGACACACCATCATCATCAAGGATGTCATCGCCGACGCCTTCCTGCAGCAGATTCTGCTACGTCCGAAGGACTACAGCGTCATCGCCACTCTGAACCTGAACGGTGATTACATTTCTGACGCCCTGGCCGCCCAGGTTGGCGGCATCGGCATTGCACCGGGCGCCAATCTTTCCGACACCATCGCCCTGTTTGAGGCCACCCATGGTACCGCCCCTAAATATGCCGGTCAGAACCGCGTCAACCCGGGTTCGCTGATCCTGTCGGCGGAAATGATGCTGCGCCACCTTGGCTGGACCGAGGCTGCCGACCTGATCGTTAAAGGACTCTCCGGGGCGATCGCCGCCCGCACCGTCACTTATGATCTGGAGCGACTGATGAGCGGCGCAACCCTGCTGAGCAGCTCGGCATTCGGTTCGGCAATTATCGACAATATGTAGTCACTGCAGCCGCTTAAGCCTGTCAGCGGGAATAACCATACGGGCTAAACCCGCTGACAGTCTCAGGACTCACCGGCCAGACGGATATTTTCCGCAAACAGCCCTCTCGGTCCTTCGGTAATCTCAAACTCGACTTTCTGCCCCTGTTTCAGGCTCTTGTATCCCTCCATAGCAATTGCCGAAAAATGGGCGAAGACATCATCTCCGCCTTCATCAGGAGAAACGAAGCCGAAACCTTTCGCATTATTGAACCACTTCACTATACCTTTCGCCATTTTTGATTCCCCCCTTGCTATTTGTGACCATGCAGATTCATAGCAGTTTGCCCAGCATCCTGCCCGGGAGAGACGCTTCCGGATTGAAGCACTGCTGCCAAAAACGTGTATCAGCTCACGATGACCTCAGCTTCTGCAAAGCCTGGCTTATAACGGGCCCGGCGTGTTGAGAACCCTTAAATAGCCATAGCTTTTTTGTTACTTTGAGCAAAGCCCCGGAGATAGTCAAGTCCCAGCCAGCACGTTTGTGGCAGGTTTTTTGCAAACAACCATACTGGTAGTTCAAGCGATATCTACACTTGACGATATATAAAGCAGGCAGATGTGTTGAAGAATACTGCGCATTTTATGTCATTTATATGTCAACGCAACGACTTAGAACAAGGTGGGGCTATCGGGTTTTTTTGTCAGATCAGTTATAATCTGAATCATGAACAGGAACAAACAATCTCAACATCGTGACGATAATCTGGCACTCCAGGAAGCGCGGCCCAGGGTCAAGCGTCCACCTATGTACAAGGTACTGTTGCTCAATGACGACTATACGCCGATGGATTTTGTGATCCATATTCTGGAAAACATCTTCGCGATGCAGCACGAGCGGACAATGCAAATCATGTTGCACGTTCATACGCGAGGTGTCGGCGTCTGCGGAGTTTTTACACGTGATATCGCCGAGACCAAAGTAGCGCTGGTGAATCAGTTCGCCCGCAAAAATCAGCATCCGCTGCTATGCACCATGGAAAAGGCATGAAGCCCTGGCCAGATAAAAGGTAACCGCCATGTTAAGCAAAGATGTAGAACATACCCTGAATGTCGCCTTTCAGGATGCCCGTGACAAAAAACACGAGTTTATTACTGTCGAGCACTTGCTGCTGGCACTGGTAGACAATTCGGCCGCCGCCTCCATCCTCCATGCCTGCGGCGCAGACCTGGACATGCTCAAACGTGACCTGGGAGGCTTTATCGATGAGACCACCCCCCTGCTCAACGATGCAGAAAGGGAAACCCAACCCACCCTGGGCTTCCAGCGGGTACTACAGCGGGCGGTGTTTCATGTCCAGTCATCGGGCAAGCGGGAAGTCAGTGCCGCCAATATACTGGAGGCCATTTTTGGCGAGCAGGATTCCCAGGCGGTTTATTTCCTCAACGATCAAAATATTAACCGTCTGGATATCGTCAATTATATTTCTCATGGCATTTCCAAGTATGCCGGTGATGAGATGGACAACATGTCCATTGCCCCGGAGATTGACCACGAAGCCGAGGAAGATCAGGCTAAAAGCCTACTGGAAAACTATGCCACCAATCTCAATCTCAAGGCTAAAAGCGGACATATCGACCCTCTGATCGGCCGCGCCCCCGAGTTGCAACGCCTGATCCAGATCCTGTGTCGGCGACGCAAGAACAACCCCTTGCTAGTCGGTGAGGCGGGCGTTGGAAAAACAGCCATTGCCGAGGGCCTGGCAAAAAAGATTGTCGACCAGGAGGTTCCCGAAGTGCTGGCGGAAAGCACGGTTTACTGTCTCGATATGCGCGCCCTGCTGGCCGGCACCAAATACCGCGGGGATTTTGAAAAACGCCTGAAGGGCATCCTGGCCCAACTGCGTAAGGAAAAACATGCCATTCTGTTCATCGACGAGATCCATACCATTATCGGAGCCGTCTCCACTTCGGGTGGTGTTATGGATGCCTCCAATCTGATCAAACCCATGCTGTCTTCGGGCGAGCTGAAGTGTATTGGCTCCACCACTTACCAGGAATATCGCGGCATCTTCGAAAAGGATCGCGCCCTGGCACGCCGTTTTCAGAAAGTCGATATCAATGAGCCCAGTGTCGATGACACCATC
>Ga0114931_10008656_pt1 | contig 12286 bp, 7 predicted proteins | sample 2SBtaG_FD_89579 | JGI IMG/M metagenome (GOLD analysis project Ga0114931, IMG submission 89579) | Deep subsurface microbial communities from Kolumbo volcano to uncover new lineages of life (NeLLi) - 2SBTROV14_V59a metaG | ecosystem: Environmental > Aquatic > Marine > Volcanic | place: Kolumbo...
AGCGTGTCGCCGACTTCCTCTTTTCCTTCCTCAGGATTGTTCCGCACCAGCCCGAAACGCATATACTTTCCTCGACGGCCAAAAGTCGCGAACCGTTGGCCGATGATGTCGCGCACAAACGCATCGGGCGTGGGCGCGGCGATGATGCGCGGCCAGCGGATGATGACGCCGGTCACGGTCCGCCCGCGCAGGTCAGGCTCCAGCTCGCGGACATAGGTTTCGACTTCGGGCAGTTCGGGCATGGGGTGCTCCGCGGCTCAGCGGGAAGGGGAGGCGTTGCGGCGGCTCAGCAGCCAGAGACTGGCGAAGAGCAGGGCCAATGCCAGCGCGATCAATTGCAGATATTGCAGGGGAGTAGTCTCCGTCGTCCCAGAAGACGCGGGCTGTGACGCTGTGGTGACGGCTACGGCAGCGGGAGCGCTTTTCTCCGCAACTGCAGCGGCGCTTTCGGGGGCGCTCGCCAGTGCAACCGCGGGCGCGCTTTCCGCCGGCTGTTCGCCCGCCGGCAAAGGGGACTCATCTGCGGACTGATCGATGGGCTTGTCCGCGACCACCGGGGGCGCAGGCTCCGCGTCCTCGGCCTCCGCCATGGACGCGGGGGCGGCTTCTTCGACGCTGGTCGTTTCTTCGGCAGGTCCATTCGCCTCGCTGGCCGCGGCCAACGGCGCACTGACGAGAGTACTGACGAGAGCAGTGACGAGGTCAGTGGCGGCCACTTCCCCGGTGCGGGTCGAAGTCAGGGTGGCTGATTGCGCCGCCTGCTCCTGTAATAGCGTCGGCGTTTCATCGCTCGCCGCCGCTTTCTCCGCGGCCGCATTCTGCGCATCGATCAGCGCAGCCACTGCCGCGGCCATCACAACCTCCGTGGCCGTGGGGGTAGACGTCTCGGCTTGCGACTGTGCGGCGGCCGGCGCGGCCTCGGCTGCCGATTCAGCGGCCGGGACCTCAGCCGGCTGGGAGGGGGGAGCGGGCGCGGACTCAGCGCTCGCCGGCGCGGCGGAGGGAGCTATGCGCGCGGCGGCCTGTTGCGTCTGGCTTGCAGGAACAACTTCCGCCGCGTCGTCAGACGACGCCGGCGCGGCGGCCACGGCCAGAGACGGGGACGGCTCGACCTGTATCTGGGCGTCAGCTTGCGACTGGACAGAGGAGACCGCGCCAACTTCTTCACTCGGTCCGGCGGATTGGAAGGCGACGGATTCGCTCGCCGGCGTAGGGGAGGATGCGCCGCCCGGGGCGAAGGCGAAGCCGCCCACGGCCAGAACGATAAAGGCGGCCAGACTGGCGGCGGCGGCGTTGCGCAAAAAAAGATTGCCCCCCTGCCAGAACGACCGCCATGACGCCCAAAAACCGGCGGGCTGGGGTTCCACGGCTAGACGAGGGTGAGGAGCGGGACGCGGCGCCTGCGCGCTCGTCGGTTCCACCACCGCTTCGGCGGCCATGGCTTCGCTCAATATGAACGAACAGAGTAGGGGGATCTCGGGCAGTTTGCCCAGCAGATCGACCGTGTACCGAAGCGTCATCAGCCGCCACGCGATGTCCGGATCGTTGGCAACAGCAGTTTCGACCAACGTTCGTTCGCTGGCCGTCACAGCATCGTCGAGATAGGCCGACAACAGGTCATCGGTTACATGACTGTATTGGGACATGGTCATCTACTACAAAGCCATTCTACAAAGGTCATTCGAATAGACGTAAAATTCTATGCTTTAGGACGGAATGCAACGGGCAATAGTTCCGGCTGGGCGAGCAGACGTTCGCGTAGTTTGATGCTACTGCGGCTGATCCGGGATTTGACGGTGCCCATGGGCGCGCCCGTGATCTGGGCGATTTCCTCATACGTATAGCCATGCACGTCGCGCAGCAGGATCATGAGCCGTTGGTCCTCGGGCAGGGCGGCGATTTCGTCTTCGATGGCGCTGTTCAGTTCCATGCGTTCAGCGTAGGCGTGGGGAGACTCGGCGCTATCGATCAGATGGGGGTCATGCTCCTGTTCGGCCGGCAACGCGTCCAGGCTGTCGGTGGACCGCCGTTTGCGGGCGCGCAGTGCGTCGTAACAGGTGTTGGTGACAATGCGCATGAGCCAACTCTTGAAGCTGCCGCCGCGGAAGGTGTGCAGCCCGCGATAGGCCTTGATGAAGCTTTCCTGCACAGCATCGGCGGCCGCGTCTTCATCCTGCAACATGCGATAGGCCACGCTGAACGCCAGACGTTGATAGGTGAGGACAAGCTGGTTGAAGGCGTCCAGATCCTGGGCCCGCGCGCGTTCGATAACCGCCTGCTCACGGCTGGCGGTCGGGGAGCCGGACGAGATCTGAGGTTGGCTGGCAGAGGCTAAATCAGTCAAAATGAAAGCCGCATATTTGACGGTTGCACGCTCGATCGGATATACTGGACACTCTGAAAACCTTGCCGAAGTGGCGGAATTGGCAGACGCGCACGACTCAAACTCGTGTGGGGTGACCCGTGTGGGTTCGAGTCCCACCTTCGGCATCTATACCCTTGAACTCGTGTATCGAGCCTGGTGATTGCAGAAAATTATCGCGCTTGAATCGAGATTTTTTGCAGACACTTAACCGCATGGTTAGGTGTTTGTTTATTAGGCCCGGCATTGTTTCGTCCTCGGCTCGCCTGGTGGACGTTCATAGGGTTCCTTCGACGCTGAAACCGTTGTCTGAACCCTGTTTGAACCGGGAGCGCCCCAAATGAGTTGAAACCGCATTCCGGGATTCGGCCACAAGATGCGCCGCAACGGCAGATGGTCTGGCCGAATCCCGGAATGCTAACTCGCTTAGGACGCACTCGTCTGAAACTATTGCCGGCGAGTTGGCGTTTATTATAGCAGCATCAGGGTATCTTCTCAATAAGCTGGGGGAGAAGATGATACGCATCAGGCGTCTGACACAATTGACTGAGATAACAGATAGATCAATGACTATCAATCAAGAACGCATATCCGAACTGAACTTTTCCACCCGCACCGTTTCAGCCCACCACCCGACAGCCGACAACAACCGCCGCCCAGGGCGTTCGCGGCTGTTGTTCGCCGTAGCCCTCTGCTGTGCAATTCTGTTGCTGGCGGCCTGCGGACCGGAGAAATCCGCGGCTGATGATGAACTGCTGCTGGCGGACACCCAGCGCATCGCCCAGGAGTTTGCAGCCAGCGGCGATGTCGAACAGGCCCGCAGCCAGTTGGGCGAACTGAACGTGGCCAATGGCGCCCAGTGGTTGGTTTTCGTAACTGAAAACGCCATCGCCCGCAACCCGGACGCCGCCCCCGATCTCGTGCGTCTGAGCGAGGCCCTGGGGCTGGAGTCGTCCGCCATCAACAGCTACGCCGTGCAGAACAATCTGCTCGCGGGCGCGTCGTCCGCCGTCGAAAGCGCGCAGCCGGCGGCGACGGTCGCTCCCCTGGCTGTGGCCGTGGCGCCCCAGAATGAAGATGCTGGAAACCCGACGACCGCCGATCAACCCGCGGGCGAATCCCCTACGACCGATCAGCCGGCGGATGAAACTGCACCCGCCGCTGCACCCGCTGCTGAGGCCGCGGACGGGGCGGATGACCCGTCTGTATCTGAATCACAGGTGAAAACCGCGGTTGAACTGCCGACCGCGACGCCGGCGGCGGACCCCAAATCGACAACACCCATGGTGCGGGCGACTCTGCCCATGAACGTGCGCAGCGGCCCTGGCGTCACCTATCCCATCATCGGCGCGCTGGAGGATGGGAAAGAAGCGACGATCACCGGTAAAAACCCGGCCGGCGACTGGTGGGAAGTGCAACTGGAGAACGGCGGAACCGGATGGGTCTACGGCCAACTGGTGGAGACCAGCGGCGACGCCGGCGCCATTGCCGTGGCCGCCAATATCCCCCCGCCGCCGGAGCCGACCGCCACACCCGAACCTGTGGCCGAAGCGCCCCCGGCGGAGGCCGAACCAGAGACGCCAGCCGTCGATCCCAACGCTCCGCCCCATTTCACGCTGGTGGGTAAGCGCCTGTGGGACGTCTACGAGAATGGCGGACGCCTGGACGGCTCCTCGGTGACGTGCGGCGAAAAACGCCAACTGGTGGTGGAAGTCATCGACGCCAACGGCGCGCCCATCAACGGCGTGGTGGTCCGGGCCCAGCTCGGCGCCAAGGAAGCCCAGATCACAGGCGACAAAGGGCCGGGGCGCACCGAATTCGTCCTCGGCGGCGGGCAGGAGCTGAAGGTGGAAAAGGACGCGGGCGGACGGGACGCCACCAGCGATGTGGCCTATGGCATGACCACCCATCCTGCGGAGATCCCCATCGAGACCCTGATCGGGGCCCGCTACTGCGCCGACGCAGCGAGTTGTCCGGCGTTTCAGGCCGCGCCCGGCTGCTGGGGGCATTACAGTTGGACCGTGACCTTTCAGCGAAACTATTGATCGGCGGGACGATCTGGTATAATGGCGTAAAGCGTGAAGTGTGAAAGAAAAATGACGCTATTGCAAATAGCCACAGATTAAACGAATTTCACGGATTTCACTACTGGGAAAATTCGGGCAATCTGTGAAATTCGTGGTTTTTGCAGCGGGCTTAAAAATAGCAATCCCGTAAATTTGATGGCTTGGCGGCGCTCCTTAGAACCCGCCCCTCGCCCTTATAATCATCTCTCCATCGATTGCCATTTCGTCGATGTCAAGGAGGGTGTTGTGAAAAAAGAGTTCATCCAATTCGCCCCGCTTTTTGCCGGGTTGGACGAAAATGAACAGGCGATTCTGTCCGAGCGATTTACGCCGGCTCAGAGTGAACCTGATACCCAGGTGTTCGCCGCCGGCAAGAAGGGCGATGCGCTCTACTTGCTGGGTCAAGGATTTGTCCGTCTAACCACAGCCAGCGGCGCCAACGTGGCCACCTTGGGACCCGGCAGCGTGCTGGGCGAGGACGCCCTTTTCCACAGCCGGCCCCACGAGTTGACCGCAACCGCAGTCTCTGACCTCGCGTACTGGACCCTCGACAACCGTCAATTGCGCGATATCCTCCTGCAGCAGCCAGACATCGGCATCAAGCTGAGCCGCAATTTTGGCGCGCTGATTGCCCAGATGCAGGATTATCTGGTCCAATTGCTGAGCCAGACAACTGAACTGGGCAGCGTGCCCCGCCATTCGCTGGAAGCGGTCGCAGGGGCTCTGCAACCCCAGGAGATCGCGGCCGGCGCTGGCATCTATCGCGCCGGCGAAGCGCCCCGGGGCCTCTTCGTCATCGAGCGCGGAAGCATCGAATTGCAGCCTGAATCGGGGGGAAGCGGCCAGAGCGAGCAGGCGACCCACGGCCAGATCCTGGGCGCGTCCGCCCTGCTGACCAACAAGCCCTACACCCACAGCGCCACCGCGATAGAGGACGCCCTGGTCTGGCTCCTCACGCCCGAAGGCTTCCAGGAGGTCAACAGCCGCCATCCCGGCCTGCGCCGCAGCCTGAGCGTCAACCTGCGTTCGCCCTTGAGCGGGGCCGACCAGGCCAAAGCGGTCATGCGCCTGGCTCAAATGCCGATCTTCGCCGATCTGCCGCCCCAGACGTTACAGGCCGTGGCCCGGCGCATGACAGTGCAGCATGTCCCCGCCGGCGAGCGGGTCTACCGCATTGGCGAGATGGGCGAGGCCTTCTACCTGATCGAGAGCGGCGAGGTTGAGCTACTGGCTGAAAACGCGTCGGGCGCGTTGGAAGAGGTGGCCCGCATTGGTCCGGACGGCTTCTTCGGCGAGATGAGCCTGATCTCTGGCCAACTCCGCACCGAAGACGCCACAGCGACCCGTCACACCAACCTGTGGGCGCTTTCCAAGGCGGATTTGGACGCGCTGACCCAGCAATATCCGGCCATCGGCAAGGCGCTAAGCGCGGCGTTGGCCAGTCGCCTCTCCAGTGCAGCCAGCCGCGCGGACATTGCCCGTTTCCGGGATTTTCAACTCTTCGCTGGCCTGGTCGACGCCGAACTGGCCCAGATCACCGAATATCTGGAGCCAAACCGTTATCGGGCTGGGGAGCAAATCCTGCGCGCCAGCGCGCCGCCAACGCGTCTTTTCCTGATTGAAAGCGGCCAGGTGCGGGTGCAGCCCTTCAACGGCGGCAGTTGGCTGTTGGGTCCTGGCGACGCTTTCGGCGAACGCGCGCTGTTGAACAACCAACCCCATAGCGCCGCCGTCTTCGCAGAAACGGATGTGGACCTCTGGACCCTGAACAAAGGGGATTTCGACCAGTTGCTGACCCAATTCCCGCTGCTCGCCATCAACATCAGCCGTATGTTGAGCCAGCGTTTTGGCCAACAGGCCGATGGCGTGCAACCGGGACCGGGCTACGCGCCCGCGGTCCCCATGGGTCCTTCCGCCGGCTATAAGGATCGCCGGGTCGCGACGCCCGTGGACGAGCCCGCCCGGAAGGCGGGGGTGCTCCAACGTTTCCGCAATATGAGCACCATGGGTAAGGTCCAGGTGCTTCTCTTGGTGCTGATTTTGGTCTATCTGATCGGCGTGGCCGCGCCCATGGCGTTGATGAAGATGCTGCCCGGCGCTCGTCCCCCCGCAGATGGCGCCGCAGTCTCCAGCAACAACGCGCTGGAGGCGGTCGCGCGCATGGGTAGTTTCCAGGTCGCGGCCATGGATGGAAACATGGCCCAGGCCGTGGCCCTGGCGGACAGTCAGGCGTCTCCCACCGCGACCTACACCCCCTTCCCTACCCAGACGCCTATCCCGACGGCTACGCCGCTGCCGACCAACACGCCGACACCCACGCCGACGGCCACCCCGACGCCGGTCCCTGTTTTCGTCGCTCCGGCTGCTGTCGCTCCCCCGGAACCAGAGCCTGAAGTGCAGGCCGCGGCGGCCGCCGCGCCCCGGGCCTGGGATCCGCGCTTGGATCAGTTGGGGGTGAGCGTCGACGAAGCTCAGGTGGAGCCTGGCCAGCAGTACTGGCGCATCATCGAGGCTTCCTGGATGGACGAACAGGAATCCGGCGGCAAGCACCATATCTACGTCGAAGTGCTGGATGAGAATGGCAACCGCATCGTGGGCCAACCGGTCACGACCTTCTGGGGCGACGGCTCTTACACCAAGGGCATCGAAGACAAGCCGGCGCCGGACTATGGCTATAACTTCCAGATGTACGCCGCCGGCTATGCGTATAACGTCAAGGTGGAAGGCCTGCCCAGCGACGTGCTCAAGGGCGCGGGCATGGGCAGCATCGAGGATCGCTTCCGAGGCATTCACACCAGTTTCAACGTTGTGTTCAAGAAGACGACCAAATAACCGCGACGTATCACCTCAATATTGCGGGGCGGAGTGCGTCGCACTGACCCAATACAAGCCGAATTTCCCCGATACGCCCGGTCAGTGCGATGGACTTCCCCGGTTTATTGAGCAGATACACCGCGACGACGAAATCGTTCCACAAGGAGAGCAGCTATGACAACAGATCTGAATTCGCAGGTGGTCGTCGCCTATTTCGACAGCGCCGACGCTGCCGACGCCGCAGCGAAGGCCTTGATGAGTTGGGACAAGGCCAACGAAGACATCAAGTTGGGCGCCATCGGCAGGCTGACTCAGTCTGAAAAGGGAAAGTTGCAGAGCAAGCGTTACGGGAAGTCGAAGGCGGGACGGGACGCGCTGATCGGTGGAGCCATCGGGCTGGTGACGGCCGGGTTGACCGGTGGTCTCTCCCTGTTGGCCGGCGCATTGGGCGGCGGCGCCATCGGTGGCGCAACCGGTGCGCTGACCCATGACTCCTTCGGCCTCAGCGACGCGGCTATGGATGCGATCAAAGCGCGGCTGGACGCTGGCGGCGCGGCTCTGGTGGTGTTGTGCGATGATTTCGAAGTCGAACCGACCATGGAACAACTGCGAGCGGCCGGCGGCGAAGCCCACTCTTTCGGCGTCTCCACCAAGGTTCTGGAGGCGATCCATGATCGCGCGATCGATGACATGCGGGAGGATACAGCGGTGCGAAATATGGAAGAGGGAGGCGTCGGCTGAGCAAGCGACGCCACGCAACCGCTTCAACGGAGAAAACAGGAACGCCGGGCCCTTTCATGGAGGCCCGGCGTTTTTATTTGGGACACACCCGTTCTATTTCCTACGGCCCGGGGGTGAAGTCGAGCATGGCCCCGTCGGCGTCAAACCAGCCGCAGGGACAGCCTTCGGTATCGTCCGGCGGAATGGTTCCACTGCCATCGCTGCCGTTGGCGATCAGCGGGATGAAACTGCGATGGCTCGCTGTCGTCCACGGCGGTTCCATCAACGTGGCCAGAGCCTCCCTCGCCATGCGCGACCAACCCGTTCCCACCTGACGCAACGGAACTCGGTCCAACCCATTCGATTCGCTCCACCTGATAGTAATGCACGGTCAGGGTCATTTCGCTGTTGTAGATGCGTTCGAGAAGCGAATCCGGGCAACCGCCGTTTTCCATGCATGGATCATAGGCCACGCCCGCGGGGACGAAGTATTCGGGCGAGGCGATGGTGTCCACCGCATCAATCTGAGGCAAATATTCGGCTCCGCCTGATTGGTCCGCATCCCGCCACTGGCCGTGGATGGGCATCCCCACGCTGTTCACATGATCCACCGACAGGATGTTGTTGCCCTGGGCCAGGCGATAGGCGCCGCTGGAAGGCCCCGTCACCGGTCCCGTGGGGTAGGGGCTGACGGGCGTGGGCGGGAAGATCGCCAACATATAATCCGCGTCCGCCGGCGGATTGATGGTGAATTTATCGTGGCGGTCGCCATAGCGCGAGCTCATCTGGCTGCGCAGCGCATCGACGCGGCCGGCGTCCCCCGGCCCAATGTAGGAGTGAAACTGGAACGTCTCCTCTCCCAGGGAGACCATGCGCACTGACGCCGGCGCGTTCTGGATGACGAAGGTCGCGGTCAGTTCCGGATGCGAACCCGGCATGGCCAGCACGCAGCCCATGTTGGCGGCCAGATCCAACGCTCCGTCACCTGCGAATGTAACCGGCTCCACGGGCGTGCGGTTGTAGCGACTGGTGGACGCCCCGTTCTCCGGCTGTCGCTGGCCCGCGGGGTAGTACTGGACAAAGCGGACCTGGCTGGTGATCTCGGTCCCGTTTTCATAGACGCGCATGGTGGCCGCAGGCGTCACCGACGGCCACTGGTCCCGGTATGCCCACTGGCCCAGGCAGTTGAAGTAGGTGTCGTTCCCCAATTCCTTGGTGTAGATGCGGGCGTCGATGGTCACCTGGGACCCCTGTCGCTGACCGGAGACATACTGCACCAGCCCTTCGCCGCTGAAGACCACGATGGCGTCGCGCAGGTGCTCTTCGGGAACCAACCCCACCATATCGACGATGTTCAATCCCTTGGGTTCCAGCCAGCCCGGAGCAGCCGGCGTATCGATACCATCCTGGGCGAGGAGTTGAAGAGTCGGCCAACTCAACACGCCCATTAGCGTCAGGATGAGAAGGATGAGAAAAAGTCGAACGCGCAAACGCGAAGAATACAAGGGATTACCCGGGGTGGAGCTTGCCTCTTCGCGTTTACGCGTTTGCGTCAGTAGATTCATTGATGGGCCTCGATTCGGAACATGCTATATGAACATGCTATATATTGTCTACGTCGAGACGCCATTATAGCTCGTTTTGTCCGTCCTGCACACCCTCCGTCTGTAACCCATGGGGCGGACAGTGACAAGATGCCGGGAAGGCGTAAGACATTCATGCTGTCATCCAACACGGTTGATCGTTCAGGACAGGCTATTCCGGCGTCACATACGCAGCCGTCAGCCCACCGTCCACCATGAACTCGGTCCCGGTCACGTAGGAGGATTCGTCCGAAGCCAGGTAAAGCGCAGCGTAGGCCATCTCCTTTGCCTCGCCGAAGCGACCCATGGGCACGTGGACCAGCCGCCGCTGCTTCTTTTCCTCCGTGTTCAGGAAGCTCATGAGCAGTTCCGTGCGCAGGGGACCGGGGCAGAGCGCGTTGACGCGGATATTCTCGCGCGCGTGGACCACGGCCAGCTCCCGGGTCATGGCCAGGACGCCGCCCTTGGCCGCGGTGTAGGCCAGTTGAGGCGTGGCCGCGCCCACAATCGCCACGAACGAGGCCGTATTGATGATGGAGCCGCCGCCCGCTCGCCGCAGCGCGGGCACGCCATATTTGCAGCCCAGATAGACGCCCTTGAGGTTGATGGCCATTGTCAGGTCCCAGATTTCCTCTTTGGTGTGGACCGCATCGCTATCTGCGTTATGCATGATGCCGGCGTTGTTGAAGAGAATGTCCAGCTTGCCAAACGTCTCCTCCGCATGGCGCACCATGGCCTCACAGTCGGCTGCCTTTGAGACGTCGGCGCACACATGCGTGGCCTGACCGTTGTTCTCCCGGATCATGCGCGCGGTCTCCGCCGCCGTCTTCTCGTTGATGTCCGCCACCACCACGCTGGCCCCCTCGGTAGCGAAGAGAAGGCAGCTTTCACGGCCAATGCCGCTGCCGCCGCCGGTGATAAGCGCCACTTTGTTTTCTAAACGCATGGGTTCCCCTTTCCTGTTTTCTTTGGCACTTTTTGTGGTATCTGCTCAATAAACCGGGGAAGTCCATCGCACTGACCGGGCGCATCGGGGAAATTCGGCCTGTATTGGGTCAGTGCAACGCACTCCGCCCCGAAATATTGAGGAGACGCCTTTTGTGTTGTGTTCAATCAGGGTTGCGATTACAGGATAGCACAACACAAAAAGATTGTCACCGACACACTGAACCCCGCGCCCCGATCACCTTTAGGCCGTCCCAGAGAAATAACTAACCCGATCTTCCTGGAAGCTAAACGCAAGGCAGCCCGTCCGGCAGAGAGCTTCCAGGAAGGTGTATGGGATACTTATTTCCTTGGGTTAGCCTTACGTAAGCTCCAAGTGATTCACCGCTCTCCCCACAATCCATAACCTCCTCGTAAGGCTTCGGTAAGCATTTGGTAATATTTCCCCTTTATCCTCTGGACGGGATCGATGAATGCACGCGTCCATCTCGCCCCTCCGAACCGATGCCTTTCCACAATTCCAGGAGGTCTGTCATGAAAACCGTATTGCGTCTGTTCGTATTCGCCTCTCTGCTTGTCTCGCTATTATGGGTGGGAGCTCAGCCGGCCCAGGCCTCCCATCTGGGTGGGGCCCGGGGGATCGCCCTGGATAACGCCCGCCAGTTGGCCTTCTACGCTATTGGCGGCGGCGGGGTCGCCATCGTGGATGTCAGCAACCCCGCCAACATCACCTTGGTCTCCGGCGCCATCCAGGCTCAAGGGTCTATCGAGGACCTCTTCTACGACGCTGCCACCCAACGTCTATACGTGGCCGCGGACGAAGGCGACCTGGCCATCTGGGACATCCAGAATCCGGCTGCGCCCCAGCAATTCAGCGTAACGCCCATCTACTATTTCGGCGTCGAAACCCCGGCCCGCTCGGTGGAAGTGAGCGGCAATTACGCCTACGTTTCCACAGACTTTGGCTACTTACACTGGCTTGACGTCTCCAATCCCGCTAGCCCGGTGGACCAGGGCTTCAGCGGCGTGGGCGGGAACCCCTCCCGCAAGGTGCACATCGGCGACGATGGCCTGGTCTACCTGGCCGGCCCCAAGATCACCCGCTTCGCCATCAACGCCAACGGTTCCCTGAGTTCGGCGGGGCAGAACTACGCGGGAAATTCTTATCAGGTCTTCGCCGGTGGCGGCTACGTCTACATCTCCAGCGGCGTCGGCTCCTTCGATATTCTGGACGGTTCCATCTCCTCCATGCCCTTCCTCAGCACCTACAGCCTGCCCAACATCGCTGACATCTTCGTGGCCGGGAACTACGCCTATATCGCCAACGGCGGCGCCGGCCTGAACGTCCTGGATGTGACCGACCGCACCAATCCTCAACCCGCGGCCATGGAAGCCTCTGACGGAGCCACCGGCGTGCTGGTGGAGGGGAACTACGCCTATGTGAGCGTCAGCTCCCGCCTACGCATTGTGGATGTGACCACGCCCACCGCGCCCACTGTGGTGGGAACCTATGACGCCAACGGTGCGGTCAACGCGCCGCCTGTGGCCAACGCCGGCCTTTCCCAGGCCGTCCCCTCCCGGGCCAAAGTCACTCTGGACGGCACAGGCTCCTACGATCCGGACGGCACGATTATCAGCTATGCCTGGCGGCAGATCAGCGGCGACAAGACAGTGAAATTGCGGGGAGCGGATACGGCCACGCCTCGCTTCCGCGCCCCCAAAGCCCGCAGATCGGTGGTTCAGCTCATCTTCGAATTGACCGTGACCGACAACAACGGGGCTACGTCCAGCAGCCA
>Ga0114931_10008657_pt1 | contig 12284 bp, 10 predicted proteins | sample 2SBtaG_FD_89579 | JGI IMG/M metagenome (GOLD analysis project Ga0114931, IMG submission 89579) | Deep subsurface microbial communities from Kolumbo volcano to uncover new lineages of life (NeLLi) - 2SBTROV14_V59a metaG | ecosystem: Environmental > Aquatic > Marine > Volcanic | place: Kolumbo...
CCACTGGAAGCCAGCGCTGAATCACTTCGCCATCATGTACGAAGGACGCATGCCCGATTTGGGCTAGCAAATGTTGTGCCCTGGTGGCGTGACACAAAAAACTTTACAGGCCCCATTCATTTGGTAGCTTTAGGTTCCAGTTCCTTCGGGAGTGCAGGTTCGACTCCTGTCATCCCTACTTGTTTTCCCAGCGTGGCCAGTAGCCGTCGGCTTTCATTTGCCTTGCCTCGCCAGCACGAACTTCGTCGATCGCCCCAGTTTTCATCGATTATAAATACGTAGAAGCGTGATAGAACTACGGACGGTAGGGGAGATGCCGGGCCGTGATGGCAAGGCAAGTTAGGCTGGGAAAATAAAAGCCTAAACTGACCCACTGCCTATCCCAGGGCTCTCCTGTCTTGTCCTTTAGGACTATAGTTCCAGAGACGTAGGCCCCAATGTTTGACGGAAGCCACTTCGGTAAAAAAAGTACGCTTAATCTGGATGAACCAGTGTTGCCGACGCTTTTGCCGGCCTTGTGAATCGCGAGGCAGTTGCGATAATCGCTGGTTTCCGTTTGACATCAACACGCCAAGTTTCTCCTATGCCGCGACTTCTCTTTGGGCTACTGCTGAGTTTGACGCTGTCGTTGCCCGGTTGTGGCAAGAAGGAAGCTGTGGTGCCGGCGGTGACTGACAGGTCGTCGACTCCGCGGGCGGCCGTTAAGTTGACGATCATGGTGGTCGACGACCCTGAAATCGCGGCTGGAATTGGGATGCTGCGTGGCGAATGGGCGGAGCGGAGCGGTGGCGAGTTGATTGTCCAGCAGTGGACCTCTCAGCAGTTGAACGGTGCTGAAGAGCTAACGCCAGATTTGGTGATCTACCCGTCTCGTTACTTGGGGGCGTTGGTTGATCGGCAATGGCTGCGACCGGTGCGGAAGTCGTTGTCAGAAGACGGAGAATTGAATCTCCAGGATATTTATCCGTTGTTGAGAAATCGCGTTATGCGTTTTGGCGGCGAGATATTTGGTTTGTCACTGGGTGAACCGCCGTTGATGCTGGCGTGGGATGGGGCCGTGCCGTCGGAACTGGGGGTGGGCCGGTCTTTTAGTTGGAGTCAGTGCGATCGACTGAGTGCAGCCCGCCCCCAGGATTCTGCGCTAAAAAGTCCGCTGGCAGTGGAATTGATCGTGCGAGCAGTTGGTTACGATGATCAAGCAGGTGACCCAGCTATCTTGTTCGATTCGCAAACCATGGAGCCACAGCTGCTTGATCCTCCATTTGTGCGAGCGTTTCACGATTTGAAATTACTTGCTCAAAAGGCAGCTCAGGGCGAGGGCGCGCCAACGGCCAGCCTGTCTTGGCCAACCGCTAGTCCAGAAACTGCAACTGATGGGAATAGTGAGGGCCAGGTGTCGGTTAGCTTTTTTGCCATCCCTCGTGCCGAAGAAGTGTATGACCGTAGCCTTGGAGGATGGAGTTTGGGAGAAGAATCGAACGAGCGGCCGGTGTTTTTAGGTTTTTCGGGGTGTATGGTCAGTGTTTCGCGAAATTCGCGAAATGCAGTTTCTGCTTTCATGCTGCTCAAGTGGTTAGCAAGTGGCGAGACGGCGATCCAAGTGACTCAACGCAGCAACGCGACGATTTGGTTTCGTAGGTCTCAAGCTTCACAATCTGCCATGTGGCTCGGCGGCAAAAATGTCTCTGGCAGCACTTCGTTAGCTGTGACTAAACTGCTCTCCAGTACGAAGGCCTTCGTCTTACCGCGTATTCCGGGCATCTACGAGTATCTCGAATTGCTAGAGAAGGCCATCGCCGACGCCCAGCTTGGTGAAATTGAAGAGGAAGATGCTCTACGCCAGGCGGTATCAAGCTGGCGGTCTCTTACCGATCGCTACGGAAAGCAACGCCAGTTGGAGGCATACCGAAGGCACCTTGGTTTTAATGAGCAATGACCAAGGCCCCAATGACCAATGTTAGAGAGAAAAACTTGCTGTTTTCACTGGTCATTCATTAACAGGCAGACTTCTTGGTGCCAAATCGGCCCCCTGCTGTCATTGCCGCTGGGTTGTCAAAAGCAGGTCGTCGGGGTAGCTTCAGGGGTTCGTATTTGACCGCTCAGGCCACAGAAAGGCCCGGTACCCAGGCTGCTCGCACTTTCACAGACGTATCATGATCCGTATTGCTGAAGATGACCAGCGAATTGTGATTACCGGCATCGGGCTGACCGCTCCGAATGGCGATAGCCTAGCTGAGTATCGTGCGGCGCTGTTAGCTGGGCGGAGTGGCGTTGATCGCTACAATATTCGCTATATTGGCGATACTTTGGCTGGCGAGTGCCACTTTGACGAGTTGAAGCACCAGAAACGCAAAGAGTTGCGACGCGGCACCCGGGCGGGCAGTGTCGGGGTCTACTGTGCGAACGAGGCGGTTGCCGACTCTGGGATCGAGTGGTCCAACATCGACCGGTCGCGAGTGGGCGTCTATGTTGGCGTGACCGAGAACGGCAACGTGGAGACCGAAAACGAGATCAACGAGATCAAGGCATTTGACTACGACACCAAGGTCTGGTCGCACCATCACAATCCTCGTACGGTAGCGAACAACCCGGCTGGCGAAATCACATTAAACATGGGCATCACTGGTCCGCACTATACGCTTGGTGCGGCCTGTGCGGCAGGCAATGCGGGCCTCATTCAGGGGGCACAGATGTTGCGGCTCAATGAATGTGACTTGGCGATAGCGGGCGGAGTTTCGGAAAGTATTCGTACGTTTGGCATCTTTGCCGGTTTTGCTAGTCAAGGTGCCCTTGCCGAGAACGACGACCCCACCCAAGCAAGTCGACCCTTTGACCTCGATCGCAATGGGATCGTGGTCTCTGAAGGCGGTTGTTTGTACACGCTAGAACGTTTCAGCGACGCGAAACGTCGGGGGGCGAAAATTTACGGTGAGCTAGTGGGCTATGCCATGAATAGCGACGCGAGCGACTTTGTGTTGCCCAATCCTGAACGGCAAGCCGACTGTGTGAACCTTGCATTGCAGCGAGCGGGACTCAATGCAACAGACATCGATTTGGTAAGCACTCATGCGACCGCGACTCCCAGTGGTGATATCCAAGAGTGCATTGCTTTGCGACGCGTCTTTGGCGACGCGGGCCAGACGCTGATAAACAATACGAAGAGTTTTATTGGCCACGCGATGGGTGCGGCCGGTGCACTGGAACTCGCGGGCAACCTGCCTGCTTTCGACGATGGCATATGTCATCCGACAATCAACGTCGACCAGCTTGACCCCGAATGCGATTTACCCGGCTTGGTGCTCAACGAGTCACGAGAAGGCTGCCAGGTGAAGACGGTACTCAACAATTCGTTTGGCATGTTAGGAATCAATTCGGTAGTGATCATCCAAAAAGTCTAAGTAAAAAAGTCTAAGTAAAAAAATTAAAACCTCAAGCGAGCCGGGTCGTCGCCGAACCCGGGCACTAAATAACGATAACCAGGAGCAGCTGAAGACATGACCACAGCAGAGATAAGAGATGAGATCTTAAACATCCTCGAAGTGATAGCTCCGGACGAGGATTTGACGAATATCGACGATAGCGTCAACTTTCGCGATCAATTGGAACTCGACAGTATGGACTTCTTGGATATCGTGATGGAACTGCGCAAGCGTCACCGCATCCAGATTCCCGAAGACGACTACATGGAACTGGCCAGCATGAACTCGACCGTAAAGTTTCTTGAGCCATTGATGAAAGATATACAGAAAGTGTGATACAAAAACGGAAAGTGGAAAGCGGAAAGCGGAGATTTGGAATTCGGCTTTCGGCTTTCCGCTTTTCGCTTTCTGCTCATGTACGATACGATTATCATCGGCGCAGGCATGTCGGGTTTGGCGGCGGGGATTCGGCTGGCCTACTTCGGTCAGCGCGTTTGTATTCTGGAACGTCACACTACGATTGGCGGGCTGAATTCTTTTTATCGTATGCGGGGTCGTAACTACGATGTCGGCTTACATGCTCTGACGAACATTACGCCTAAAGGAACTAAAAAGGGCCCCTTGGCTCGGTTGCTCCGGCAGCTTCGCATCTCGTGGGATGACCTTGAAATATCGCCTCAGCTCGGATCCGATATCGTTTTTCCGGGCGTCAGGCTGCGGTTTGACAACGACCTTGATCTGCTTCGCGACGAAGTGGCCCGGGAGTTTCCTTCGCAGATCGATAATTTTGATCGCGTGATTGCCGAAGTGGTCGAGTACGACGATCTCGATGATTTGCATCAAGAGATCTCCGCTCGCGAGCGGCTGTCTGAGATGCTTAGCGATCCGATGTTGGTCGAGATGCTTTTCTGTCCTTTGATGTTTTACGGCTCGGCCCGTGAACATGATATGGATTGGGGACAGTTTTCGATCATGTTCCGCAGTATTTTTATGGAAGGGCTTGGTCGGCCCCATGCCGGGGTGCGGCTCATCCTCAAGCAGTTGGTGCGGAGGTATCGCGCGTTGGGTGGCGAACTGAAATTACGCGCTGGCGTCAAGCGTTTGGCGGTGGAAGAAGGCCACGTGAGTGGGGCCGTGCTGGAAAGTGGCGAAGAGCTCGCGGCTCGGCGCGTGTTGTCGTCGGCCGGTTGGGCTGAAACGATGCGGATGTGCGACGATGGAGCTCCGGTGGTCAGCCGGGCCTCGGGTCGACTCAGCTTTTGTGAAACAATTGCGACGCTTGATGTCGAGCCACGCGAGCTGGGCCACAACCGAACGATAACTTTTTACAACGACTGCGATGAGTTTACTTGGACAAAGCCCGACGAGCCGTGCGACATGCGTAGTGGGGTGATCTGCAGCCCCAATAATTTTCAATACGGAAAACCGCTCGAGGAGGGCACGATGCGCATCACTTCGCTGGCCAATTTTGATTACTGGCAGCATCTCGATGAGCATGAGTACTGCTTAGAAAAACTGCGCTGGTACGATCGAATCACCGAGTCGGCAGTGCGGTTTGTGCCCGACTATCGCCATCGGGTGATCGATACCGACATGTTTACGCCGACGACGATCGTGCGTTTTACAGGCCACGACAACGGCGCGGTTTACGGCTCGCCGGAAAAACAGATCGATGGTCGTACGCATCTGGACAACCTGTTTATCTGCGGGACCGACCAGGGATTTGTGGGAATAGTTGGGAGTATCATGAGCGGTATTGGGATGGCGAATAGGCACTGTTTGCGGGACTAATGAGAATTAGCCGTGATGCGTCGCATCACTGGAGTCCACGCCCTTACTCGATTTGTCGTGTTGAGTTATCATGCTCTTGTCCTTCTTAGATAGACTCCAGCGATGCGCTGCATCGCGGCTAAATTTGTCCTTGCCACCGAACTCTTTCCTCTTGCCCTGATCAGATGCCCAAAGATTTTCTCAAAGACGCGAAAGACGAGTACGATGTCGTTGTCATCGGTAGTGGCCTTGCCGGTTTGACGTCGGCGAATATGCTGGCAAGTAACGGCTACAGTGTGCTGCTGCTCGAACAACACTACAAGCTGGGTGGGATGGCGACATGGTTCAAGCGACCGGGCGGGCATATCTTTGATATTTCGCTGCACGGGTTTCCCTACGGCATGGTGAAAAGTTGCCGGCGGTATTGGACACCGGAAATTGCCGACTCGATTGTGCAGCTGGAACATATTCGGTTCGACAATCCGATGTTCTCGTTGACGACCAATTTCAGTCGGGTCGATTTTACCAAGCTCCTCATTGAGCAATTCAAGGTTGCGCCGGAGGCCGTGGAGGGCTTTTTTGTGAAAGCCCGTTCGATGGACTTTCAGGATGACCAAAAGCTTACGACTCGCGAGTTACTCGACGAGTTTTTTCCTGGCCGCGAAGATGTGATTCGGCTGTTGATGGAGCCGATTACCTATGCCAATGGCAGTACGCTCGAAGACCCCGCGATTAGCTATGGCATTGTTTTTTCGAATTTCATGTCCAAGGGGGTTTATACGTTTTCAGGCGGCACGGATCGGCTCATCGGAATGATGGAAGCCGAGATGAAGAACAGCGGCGTCGATATTCGGATTCGATGTGATGTCGAGAAGATTTACTGCGATGGGGGGCAAGTACGAGCCGTCGAAGTTAATGGTCGCAAGATCAAGGCCAAGGCAGTTGTCTCGAACGCAAATCTCAAACAGACAATTTTTCGTTTGGTGGGAGAAGAGTTTTTTGATCGTCAGTTTGTTGAAGATGCTCAGGCGGTACGGCTTAACAATTCGAGCACGCAGGTTTATATGGCGCTCAAGCCGGGCGAGATGATTGAGGAGTCGACGGGTGATTTGCTTTTTAGTTCGACAGCACCGGTGTTTCAGACCGACTTGTTGCTGAGTCGTGATATTACGAGCCGTACTTTTTCGTTCTATTACCCTCGGACACGTCCCGAGAGCGAGCCGCGTTGTATGGTTGTTTCCAGCACGAATGCGAACTACGACGACTGGGCTCAACTGCCGCAGGAAGAGTATGAAGCGAGTAAGCAGGATCTTGTCGAGACAACGCTCGATGCACTCGATAAGTATGTGCCAAACATCCGTGAGCGGATCGCCCATGCCGAGGCTTCGACGCCGCGAAGTTTCAAGCATTACACACAGCATATTGCGGGGGCGAGTTTCGGTACGAAATTCGAAGGATTGCAAGTCAGCTTCGATGTGCCGAAGCAAATTGAAGGTCTCTATCACGCCGGGAGCGTGGGGATTATCATGTCGGGCTGGTTGGGAGCGATGAACTACGGGCGCATGGTGGCTAGCGATGTGGATAATCTGCTGATGAACAAGAGTTCGCGGCCGACCGAGGAGATTGTTTCAGACCACTGAGGATTGTGAAAAAAGCGGAAAGCCGAAAGTGGAAAGCCGGCCCGCTTATTTCTCCGCTTTCCGCTTTCCACTTTCCACTTTCAAATGTCCCTTGAAGCAATTAAAGCTGTAATCCCCCATCGGGAACCCTTTCTGCTGATCGACGAGATTGTCGAACAGTTGGACGATCGAATTGTTTGTCGCAAAACATTTACAGGAGACGAGTTTTGGTATCAGGGGCACTACCCCGATTTCCCAATTACGCCGGGTGTGATCCTATGCGAGGCGGCAATGCAAGCGGGGGCGGTGTTGCTTTCTGGCCTGATTGAGAGCGAGCCAGGGGCGGTGCCGGTGGCCACTCGGGCGAACAACGTTCAGTTCAAAAAGATGGTTTTTCCGGGCGACACGGTCCAGCTGGAAGTGAATCTGACCGAGCGGTTGGCCCAGGCTTTTTTTCTTAAGGCGAGAGTGACTGTCGGCGGCAAGGTAGCGACTCGGTTTGACTTTGCGTGCACGCTTACGAAAGTCGAGGTCCGTTGATGCCTGCCGATTTTTTACAACTCGATGGGCGTCGCATCCTGGTTTTTGGTGTTGCGAATCGTAAGAGCGTGGCATTTCATGTTGGGAAAGTCTTGAAAGAGGCAGGTGTTGAGGTCGTGTATGTGGTCCGTTCGGCGGAGCGTCGTGAGTCGGTGGCGAAGCTCGTGGGCGAAGCGGCCATTTTTGTTTGTGATGTGGAGTATCAAGAACAGATCGATCAGTTGGCGGTTGATTTGGCATCGCAGTACGACGTGTTTCATGGCCTAGTGCATTCGATCGCTTTTGGCGACTATTCCGAAGGCCCGCGTCCGTTTCACGAAACTAGTAAGTCGCAAATGTTGAGAGCGTTCGATATCTCTTGTTTTTCGTTGGTCACGATTGCTAATTCGCTCAAAGGGCTTTTGGCAGCAGATGCTTCGGTGGTGACTGTTTCGATTTCTACCACACGGATGGCGAGCGAGAACTATGGTTTTATGGGACCGATCAAGGCGGCGTTAGACTCGAGCTTGGCATTCTTAGCAAAATCGTTTAGCCAGTTTTCAGAAATTCGGTTCAATGCCGTTGCGCCGGGTTTGCTCAAGACAAGTGCCTCGGCGGGCATTCCTGGCTATGTTGATTCCTATCTTTACGCCGAGCAGGCAACGCTTCGCGGACGGGCTGTCCAGACCCCGGAAGTGGCTTCGGCGGTGGCCTTTTTGCTGAGCCCACGGTCTAGCGGAGTGAATGCTCAGCGAATAGTGATCGATGCGGGGATGGAATTGAATTATTTTGACGAAAAGCTAGTCCAGGGATTTTTGCGGGGAGATCGGGACCCCACCTAAGGCGAGCGGCAGATGAAAACCTACTAATCGGAACCCGACGCGTCAGCGAGAGATGCAGCGGATACTGGCTTATCCCTCGCTGACGCGTCGGGTATATGAAGGTAAATTCCTCTCTGCCGCTCGCCTAAGTACCAGTTTATTCAGCACTTACGAAACTCCTTGCTGGTAGGATTGGCGTGGGGATGATATCCTGGAGGTAGTGTCGGAGGCGAGTTCTACGGGCTAGGATTGCTGCTAGAGTATGGATTAGGCCTGATGGAATGGTTGAATTCGAGCACGATACGGAGAAATCTCCTCTGAAGTGCCGTCGTTGAGATGGTCTATGTTGTCTATTTGCGGCGAGAATCTAATACTACAATGCTTGGTTTTGTAGACACTTTTCTTATGCAATTTAATCGCCCAGTCAATTTCCCATAATACTCATGCCTAGAGCAGTGGCCGAAAGTTTCCTGGATCTTGTAAGACGAAGCCAGTTGGTCGAGAAAGACCGTCTGGAAAAGTTTCTTGCAGAGTTCCGTAGGAAGTATGGGGAGGAGCTTCCGGAGCGTCCCGAAGCGATTTCCGAAGAGATGGTTGAGGTGGGGCTGATCACTGAGTGGCAAGCCGAGAAACTTTTGGCTGGCAAGCATCGGGGTTTCATTCTTGGCAAGTACAAGTTCCTCAGGCAACTCGGCAAGGGGGGCATGAGCACGGTCTACTTAGCCGAGCATATGCTGATGAACCGCAAGGTGGCAATTAAGGTTCTGCCGCCAAACCGAGTGAGCGACTCCACTTATCTTGAACGGTTTTATGTGGAAGCACGTGCTGCTGCCAAACTTGATGATCCGAACATAGTCAGAGCGTACGATGTCGATTCGACGAGCGACGGGAAGACGCACTACCTGATTATGGAGTATGTGCCGGGAAAGGATCTCCACATTCTCGTTAAGGATAACGGGCGACTGGAATACGACTTAGCTGCAGACTATGTCGTGCAGGCTGCTACAGGGCTTCAACATGCCCACGAGATGGGCTTGGTCCACCGAGATATCAAACCAGCGAACTGTTTGCTTGATAATAATGGTACCGTCAAGCTGCTCGATATGGGCTTAGCTCGCTTGATCGATGACGAAGCGTCGCTCACTTTGGATAACAACGAAAACGTTTTGGGAACGGCAGATTATTTGGCTCCAGAACAGGCTCTCGATAGTCACAAGGCCGACAGCCGGGCCGATATCTACAGTTTGGGTTGCACCCTGTACTACTTGCTTACAGGCCATCCGCCGTTTCCTGAAGGAACGATTACAGAGCGTCTGCTGAAGCACCAACGGGAAAAGCCCGCAAGTATCTTGAACGAACGTCCCGACGCGCCGCCGACGCTGTTGCACATTTGTGAGCGGATGATGGCGAAAGATCCGGACGACCGCTATCAGTCAGCAGGCGAGGTGGCTGAACGCTTGACGGAGTGGCTGGCGGATCGTGGCCATTCCATAGGCGACAGCGGAAAAAAATCGGGGACAGGATCCGGTGTTGGCAGCGATGTGTTTAAGGGATTTGCAGCAACATTTGCTCGACAGAGTAGCCTTAGCGGTGTTAGTAAGAGCGATTCTTCAGCCAAAGCGTCTGACTCTCAAGGAAAATCCAAAACGCATGTAGTAGAGAGCGAGGACGATGCGGAGATGGGGCTCGCCCCATTAGAAGAGGACACGCCTCAGAAAGAGGATTCTTTTGCATTGAGTGATATATCGAATTCCTCTGGAGATCTTGCCGAGGCGCTGAAAGATACTGTTGCCGAGGGACCTCGCAAATCGCTTATCGAGGAAGCGATCGAAAAGAAGGAGCAAGAAGAAAAGGTGAGTAAGCGTTTTGTTAACGACCCCAACGAAATCAATCCGTTGCGACCTCCTGGCTATGTGAATCCAAGGCAAGGGACCCCGGTGTGGGTCTTTGTTGCGATCGGAGTGGGAGTCTTAGTGCTGGTGGGAGTTGTGGCGTTGCTCGCAGGCGGCGGTGGCGGCTAGCCTATCGAGTGGAGCGTTAGGCGCTTGCGATCTGCCCTTTCAAGTTGACCAAGAACGCGGCTTTCTTGCCAGCGAATGCCAAACATTTGGCAATTGATTCCTGAGCCGATGCCGAGCAGTGCCAGACGGTCGTTGGCCCGCATGTGATCGGCTTCTAGCGCCAATGCCAATGTGAGCGGGAGGGCGACAGCTCCGGTGTTTCCCAGGCGATCAAACGAACTGAAATCATTCGCTGGATCAAGGTCCAACGCATCAAAGAGCAATTTGCGGTGGGCGACCCCAACTTGGTGACAGATGGTTTTGTCGAGTTCATCGGATTTCCAGGAAACCTCTTCTAGGAATTGTGAGAAGGTGGCGACTCCCGTCGCGATGCCTGCATGTAATAGCTGTTCGCTGTCGGTGTGCATGAAACTTTCGAGACCTTCGCTTCGACAGAGCTGATGGTGATCGGTGTGGGCAAGAACTTTTGCTGCTACAAGCGAATTTTTGGCACGACTTAGATCTTCGGCACACAACAAAACCGCGACACTACCAGAGCCAATTGTTAGCGAGGCAATCAAAGATTTAATGTCTCGTCGAGTGATACTTTCATCTTCATTGAGGCGTTTGATCGTGTTCTCAACAAGTGGTCGACCACACTCGGTGCCTAAGACTAATCCCGCGCGGATTTGTCCCAGCTCGATCATGTTAGCGACCTGAATTATGCCGGAAAGAATCCCCAGGCACGCGTTCGAGATATCGTAGATCATGCAATCTGCCGATAGACTCAGGCGGTGGTGAACCTTGCAGGCGGTTGCCGGTTCGAGAAAATCGCGACAGACTGAACCGTGGACTAATGCGCCAATCTCCTGGCGATCGATTCCACTGGCCAAAATCGCCTTTTCGCCACTTTCTATGTCGATACTGCCAGGGGCGGTGCCGGGAGGGAAAAAACGACGCTCGCGGATGCCGGTCATGAATTCCAGGCGACCATGCGGCAACTGGAGCCGGTCGTAGATTGGCGCAAGCCGATATTCCAACTCGTCGGTGGTTACCACCTCGCTGGGGAGAGTGTAGCCTAAGGCTTCCAGGCAAACCCGTTGATATCTCATCAGTATTATTGATTATTGGGAAGGAGTTATTCTGGAAAGATTGCCCTTGGGCAGTGAGAACGGCACCTTCACGATACCCAGCGTGATCGGCTGCGTAAACGGGGGGGGGATTGTAATGACGAAGAGAGTAATGACGAATGACGAAAGTCAATCCACTAATGGTTCAGCTATTATGGAAGATACTTCGAAAAAACTGAGCAAAAATTTTCGCTAGGCTGCTGTGATTTTCGCGTTAGTTCTGCCGACGTTCGTGACGCTAGCGTATTTCGTTTGGGCAGAAAGCTTTTCGGCGGGTGTCCAGCAGACGATCTATGCGATAGCGAAGATTATTCAGTTTGGCTTCCCCGTCTTTTGGGTTTGCTGGATTTGCCGGCAGCGTCTCCAGTTGCGACCGACCAGCTCGCAAGGCATCGGGACGGGGCTTGCCTTCGGCTTGGTCGTGGCGGTTGCCACGTTTGCACTCTACCAAGGCTGGCTCAAATCGTCTGACGTTTATGCGAATGCGGAAGGCGTGATACGTCAGAAAATCACAGGCATGGAGCTCAACTCGCCCTGGAAGTTTATCACCTTGGGCGTGTTCTACAGCTTGTTTCACTCGCTGCTAGAAGAGTATTACTGGCGCTGGTTTGTCTTTGGGCAACTACGGGGGCTAGTGCGATTCTGGCCAGCAGTTGCAATTTCATCGCTTGGTTTTATGGCCCATCATGTCATTGTGGTGGGCGCCTATTTTGGCATGGCATCGCTCGAGACTTGGCTGATTTCTTTTGCAATTGCTCTCGGCGGGGCGTTCTGGGCTTGGCTTTACCAGCGGAGCGGGTCGCTGGTCGGGCCTTGGCTGAGCCATTTGCTGGTCGATTCCGCCATTTTTGCGATTGGCTACGATATCGTCCGTGAATTGCTTTAAGCCCGGATTATTCACGAGCTTGCTTCTTGAATCCGTCGGCATGGGGAATTTGTGCGGTGCGATCTTCGCCGCTTCGGTGCGCGCACAACGCCCCCTTTCCCCCGGAGGACCTTGTTGCGG
>Ga0114931_10008658_pt1 | contig 12283 bp, 8 predicted proteins | sample 2SBtaG_FD_89579 | JGI IMG/M metagenome (GOLD analysis project Ga0114931, IMG submission 89579) | Deep subsurface microbial communities from Kolumbo volcano to uncover new lineages of life (NeLLi) - 2SBTROV14_V59a metaG | ecosystem: Environmental > Aquatic > Marine > Volcanic | place: Kolumbo...
CGGCGTCGACGTGACGCGCGAGCCGATCCCCGTGCTGCCGACGGTCCACTACAATATGGGCGGCGTACCGACCAATTACTGGGGCGAGGTGCTGAACCCGACCGAAAAGGAACCCGACCGCATCGTGCCGGGCCTGATGGCGCGCACCCCGCACCGGATCAGCGTGCTCACCAACCTGTCGGCCTCCCGGCGCGACCTGATGCGCTTCGCGCGCCTCACCCGGGGCCGGCTCTCGGTGTTCTCGGCGTCCCTGCACACCGAGCACGTGCAGCCGGCGGACTTCGCCGACAAGGTCGCCTTCCTCCGCGACCTGCTCGACCCGGAGGTGTCGCTGGTGGTCAACCAGGTGGTGCTCCCAGGGCGCGAGGCCCAGGCGCTCGCCTGCCGCGAGCTGGTGCAGGCGCGCGGGATCCGGTGGTTCCCCCAGCTGTTCAAGACGAACGGCGGGGTGGCCGACTACCCCGACGAGGCCGCCCTCCGCGCGGTGATCGGCGACGCCCCGGGCCCGCGGGAGGCGAACCTCGCGCCCTCCTACCGGGGGCGGCGCTGCTGGGCCGGCGTCGAGTACCTCGCGCTGGACAAGGACGGCACCGCGTGGAGCTGTCGGACGGCCAAGCGCCACGGACAGGGGCGGCTCGGCAACGTGTTCGAGGGCACGGTGACGCTCCGTGACGCCCCCGCGCCCTGCCCCTGGGCGATCTGCCCGTGCACGGTGCCGGCGAACCGCGGGATGATCGAGGGCGTCGGCCCAGCGGCCGAGGAGGCGCCGTGATCCTCCGTCCCGACGGCGCGCCGCACTACCCCCTCGAAGGCGTGGTGTCCTGGAACATGAACACCACCTGCAACTACCGCTGCACCTACTGCACCCAGCGGATGATCGAGCACCGCGACCAGTGGGCCGCCGACCTGCCGCGGTTCGTCGCCGCCTTCGCCACGCTCCCGGGGGACTGGGAGGTCAAGCTGTCCGGCGGGGAGCCCTTTCGGCACCCGCGGTTCCTCGAAGGCGTGCGCGGGATGGCCGCGGGTGGGCTGCGGGTGAGCGTGGTCACCAACCTCTCGGCCTCCCGCGAGGTGCTCGCGGCCTTCTGCGCCGCCACCGCGGACCGGCCCGGGCTGATCTCGGCGTCCCTGCACCTCGAGTACGTGCAGCCCGAGGCGTTCCTCGACAAGGTGGCGTGGCTCGCGGGCGAGCACGCGGGCCGGGTCGTGGTCACCTGCGTCGCCACCCGCGCCAACCTCCCGCGCCTGCCCGCCCTGCGCGAGCGGTTCACCGCGGCAGGTATCTCCTTCAAGGTCCAACCCGAGAAGCAGGACCGCGAGGTAATCGCCTACAGCCCGCGGGAGCGCGACGCCCTGCTCGCACTTGGCGGACACAACGGCACCGGGCACGTCGCGCCGAGCTTCGAGGGACGGATGTGCTGGGCGGGCGCCCGCTACCTGATCGTCGACCACGGCGGCGAGGCCTACCGCTGCTACCCAGCCCGTCGCTATCGCGAGGAGCACCTCGGCAACGTGCTCGACCCCGGGTTCGCGCTCCGCGACGGCCCGGCACCCTGTCCCTACGACTACTGCAACTGCACCGTCCCCCAGCAGCGAGGGATGGTCGACGTGGAACAAGCGCACGACACCGCGCTTCGATAAGCCGCTTCGGCTGGAGGCCCCATGCTCGCTGGCAACATCAAGCTCAAGCACTTCGTCGCGATGGTCATCGCGGGGATGGTCCTGTGCGGCGGTCTCGCGATCTTCGCGCCGGGCGCGGCGCTGCTCTCCCTGATGCCGAAGCGGCAGCCCGCCGCTCCCGTGGTGGCCTCGACCCCCGCGCCGCAGCCCCGCTCGGCGCCGACGCTCCCGCCCGCGCCCGCGGTGGCGCCCGCCCCGCAGCCGGCGGCCGCCCCCGAGCCCGTCGCCGCCGCACCGGCCACCACCGGCCGCCCGGCCGACAAGGACGCCTTCTACTGGGTCGGCAAGGACCTCGGCACCAGCAAGAAGAAGGACGTCACCTCGGGCAAGTCCTACAAGATCAACGTCTATCAGGACGACGGCCACAGCACGGCGAACCGCCTGAAGATCGATCTCGACCGCGACGACAGGTGGGACGAGAAGTGGACCATGGACGGCACCGAGGTCTCCCGCAAGGTCGCTCCGAAGGACGACGAGAACTACACCGAGCAGTACCAGTGGAACGGCTCGGACTGGGTGAAGCAGTAGCGCTCCGGGCACGGCGTAGAGCAGGCTGGTCCCCAGCCCGCAGCGAGGCGCGAGGGGTCAGGCGTTTCCTGTTTCCCTTTCCTGACTCCTACCCGGCTACCCGGTCTACCGGTCCAACCCGACTACAGCCCGCCGTGCTTGCTCGGTCACGGGGGCTCGCTATGGCCTTTGGGGAGGGCACGATGAAGCAGCGGAAGCTCTGTGAACAGGGCCTGGAGGTCTCGGCGCTCGGCCTCGGGTGCATGGGGAGCGTGCGCTTTGTGGACACCGCCCACATGTACGGGCCCTTCACCCCCCGAGTCCTCCACGCGGACCGTCAACCGGTAGCAGGTCAACGCAGGACCTGCAGGCCGCCGACCCGCTCGAATCCACGATCGAAGGTGAGGAACCGGGTGATCCCTTGATCCTCCATGACCGCGAGATGCAGCGCGTCGCGCGCCGAGAGGGCCGCGTGTTCCCGCACCAAGTCCTTCGCCCGTACGAGGTGCGGCAGCTCGATGGGAAACACCGTATCGACGAGGGCGAGCAACGCCCGGAAGCAGGGATCGATCGCCATGCGACGGTCGATCGCCACGTAGCGGTGCAGGATCTCCTGGAGCACCTCCGCGTCGATCACGAGGCGCTCGCCTTCGCGGAGGAGCCGGGGAACGATCTCGAGGACACGCACCTTGTTCGGGTGGGACTGCCCGACGACGTACATCGGGATGTTCGAGTCGACGAAGATCATCCGTCGGTGTCGGCCGCGAGGTAGCCGCGCCCGATCTCCTCGAGCATCTGCTCGATGTCGCCCGAGGGGTACTCGAAGGTCGACGCTTCACGGAGCGCGGCGAGCCGCGCTCCGACGGGCATCGCCGGCTGGCCTTCCCGTGCTTCGCGGAGCACGGTGCGCACCCACTCCGACACCGTCATCCGGCGCCGTTCGGCGATGCTGCGAATGGCCTGGAACTCGTCCTCGTCTACGAGGACCTGGAGGCGATGCTTGCTCATACACGGCTCATATCATGAGTCGACCTGCTGCGTGGCACCGAGGCGGCCGTGCGGGTCGAGCAGGGCGTACAGCGCCGGCAGCACGAACAGGACGAGGGGCCCCGACACGAGGAATCCGCCGATCACTGCGATGGCGAGCGGCTGCACGAGCTGTGCGCCCTGCCCGAGGCCCAGGGCGAGCGGGGCGAGGGCGAAGGCGGTGGCGAGCACGGTCATCGCGACCGGACGCAGGCGGCGGCGTGAGGCGCCCACCCAGGCTCGTCGCACGGACACGTCGGCCTGCAGGCGGCTCCGCGCGTCGTGGAGCACGAAGATCGCGTTCTCGCCGACGATCCCGACCATCATGATCGCGCCCACGAAGCTCGAGATGTTCAGGGTGGTGCCGGTCACGAGCAGCGCGACGAGGACGCCGGACAGCTCGGCGATCGCGCACAGGCCCACGAGGAGCGGCGCGCGCCAGTCGTCGAACTCGAAGAGCACCACGATCCCGACGAGCCCGAGGCTAGCGAGCAGCACCATCAGCAGACCCCGGAAGGACTGCTGCTGCTGCTCGTACTGGCCGCCGTAGACGATGCGCTGGTCGGACCCGATCTGCAGGTCGCGTCCCAGCGCGTGCTGGATGTCGGCGACGGCGCTCCCGAGGTCGCGCCCGGACAGGCGCGCGGTGACGCCCACGTAGGTCTGGAGGTCCTCGCGGTCGATCTCGGCCTCGGGCGGGCCGGTCCGCAGGTCGGCGACCGTCCCGAGCTTCACGACCTCGCCGTCGGGCGTGCGCAGGGGCAGGTCGGTCAGCGGCCCGCCGGGCTTCGCAAGCACGCGCAGGTCGTAGATCCGCTGACCGACGTGCACCTGGTCGATCACCGACCCGGCGAGGAAGGGCTCGACGGCCTCGTGGATGCTCTCGGTGTCCAAACCCCGCCGGGCGGCCTGCATCGGGTCCACCACGACCCGCAGCGCCGGCCCCGCGATGGTGATCCCGTCGAACACGTCCTCGACGCCCGGGATCTTCTCCAGGATCCCGGCCACCTGGCGCGCGGTGGCCTGGAGCCGGCCCGGGTCGTTGCCGAAGATCCGCACGTCGATGGGCTGGGGCTCGCCGCCGGTCAGATCGCCGATCTCGTCCTCGATGAGCTGGCCGAAGTCGACGTGGATCGCCGGCTCCACGGCCGCCACGCGGGCCCGGATGTCATCGATCACCTCGTCCACGGGTCGTCGCTGCCCCCGGGGCTTCAGGTTGATCACGTAGTCGCCGGTGTTCGGCTCGGTGAGGAAGAATCCGAGCTGGGTGCAGGTTCGCCGCGACCAGCCAGCGACGTCGGGGACGGTGTCGATGGCCTGCTCGGCATCGCGCAGCATCGCATCGGTGTCATCGAGCGACGTGCCGGGCGGGGTCCAGTAGTCCATGACGATGCTGCCCTCGTCCATGCTGGGCAGGAAGTCGGTGCCGGCGGCGCGGTAGGCGAACCCGGTCGCCGCGAGGAGCCCGACCAGGGCGAGCCCGGCGAGGCTGGGATGATCGACGAGGACGCCGACGAAGCGCCCGTAGGGGCCGTCGAGCCGGGGCGGGGGGGCCTCGCCAGCGGCCGCCGATCGCGGGGCGAGAGCGGGGACCACTAGCCACGCGAGGAGGAAGGAGACCCCCAGCACGAGCGCCATGGTGAGCGCCAGGGGCTTGAAGAACGCCCCCACCACTCCGGACAGCAGCGAGAAGGGGACGAGGATCACCGTCGTCGACAGGCTCGAGCCGATCAGCGCCGGGAGCAGGTCACCGACGGTGCGCTGGCCCGGGTGGTGCTCGAGGTGCTCGATGACCACGATCGCGTCGTCGGCCACGAGCCCGATCGCCGCGGCGACCCCGGCGAGGGTCATCAGGTTCAGGGTCTGGCCGCTGGCCGCCAGGGGCAGGGCCACGATCGCGACGGTCAGCGGGATCACCACCACGGCGACCGCGGTGGGGCGCAGGCGCCGCAGGAACACGAGCAGCACGCCCGCCGCCAGGAGCACGCCGATCACGATAGCGTCCCGGGTACCGTGGACCGAGGCGCGGACGAAGCGCGCCTGGTCGTAGAAGGTCGACAGGTGGACGTCCTTCGGCACCAGTCCCGGCTCGGCGAGCCGCTTGGCCGCGGCGTCCGCGATGGACAGGGTGTTCGAGGAGGGCTGGCCCACCACGTTGAGGAGCACCGCTTCGTGGCCCTCCGCGGTCGTGCGCACGTAGGAGACCTCGTCGGCCATCTTCACGGTGCCGAGCTGGTCCAGGCGCACCGGCGGGGCGCCGTGGAGGGGCACCGCGAGCTGCGACAGCGCCTTCACCGTGGCGAGCCGCCCGTCGACGAGCGCGAGGTAGAGTTCGTGGTTGTCCTGCACCAGCCCCGCCGAGAGCACCTGCCGCTGCCGCTGGAGCGCGGTGACGACGTCCCCGGGGGTCAGGCCGCGGCCCTGGAGGGCTGCGGGGTCGAGCCAGACCTGGAACTCCCGCTGCCGTCCGCCCTGCACCTGGATCTCCGAGACGCCGGGGACCCGCAGCAGCGCAGGCTTCACGGTGTACTCGGCCAGGCGCCGCAGCGCGGCCTGGCTCTCGGTGTCGGAGGTGAGCGCGTAGCCCAGGATCGGGAACGCGGCGGGACTCATCCACATCGCCTCGGCGTGGGTGCCGGTGGGCAGATCCGGCTGCAACCGCGCGAGCTCGCCCTGGACGCGCTGCAGGGCGACCGCCATGTCGGTCCCCCAGGCGAACTGCACGCTCAGCTCGGCCGAGCCGCGGGAGGTGATCGAGCGCACGGTGCGCGCCCCGGGCACCCGGCGCACCGCCTGCTCCAGGGGGCGGGTGACCGAGGGGATCACCTGCTCGGCCGGCATCTCGCCCGCGTCCGCAATCACCTTCACGATCGGGAACGTGACCGACGGAAAGATCGCGGCGGGCATCCGGGTCGCGAGGACCGCGCCCGCCACCGCGAGCACGAGCACGAGCGCCACCAGGGCCAGGGTCCGATCGGCGACGAGCTGGATCACCTCGCGACCCGCACCGGCGCGCCCTCGGGCAGCCCGACCTGCCCCGACACGATCACCTGTTGCCCGGCCTTCGGGCCCTCGCCCGAGATCTGCTGTCGGTCGCCGTCACGCAGGCCCGCCTGCACGTCGACCCAGTGCGCCTTGTCGCCGTCGAGCACGGCCACGCGGGTCGTCCCGGTGACGTCGTCGGTGAGCACCGCGTCGGGGGGGACGACGAGCGCGCCGGGCTGCTCGCCGACGACGACGTGCGCTTCGCCGAACAGGCCGAGTACCGGCGGGTCGAGGCGCTTCGCCAGGTCGATCCGCCAAGGCACGGTCAGCGCCCCGGCGGTGGCCTCGGGGAGCGGGCCGTGCACCTTCCCCTCGAGGGGCTGGGCGCGGCCGGGGAGCACGATCCGCACCGGCTGGCCGGGCGCCAGCCGACCCTGGTCGGCCTGGGCGATGCGGGCTCGAAAGTCGATCGCCCCGGCTGGGGCGATCGCGAGGATCGCGTCCCCCTCGGCGAGGCGCTCGCCCTCGCCGGTGGACACCGAGAGCACGACGCCCGCCTCGGGGGCCTGAACGGGCCAGGTGACGTCGGCCTGGCGGGCAAGGGTCAGCGCCCGGTCGGCGCGCGCGGTGGCGTCCGCGTCCCTCGCCTCGGCCTGCAGGGCGCGGGCGCCCCTCAGGGCGGCCTCGCTCTCCCAGGAGCGCAGGGTGCCTAGGGGGGCGCCGGCGCGCACCTGGTCCCCCGGGGCGGCGTGCAGGGTCAGGAGCACCCCCGCGAAGGGGGCCCGCACGTGCACCTGGCGCAGGGCGTCGGTCGCGCCCGGCGCGACGATCTCTTCGTGCAGGGTCTGCACCTGGACGGGCGCGACGTGCACGAGGGTCCCCGAGGGAGCGGACGCCGCATCGCCGCCTCCCCCGTCGGACTGCGACGAGCCGGAGCAGGCGGTGAGCAGGATCATCACGGCGAGCGCGCTCCTCATCGTTCCTCCCAGCGCCGCAGGTGGGCGAGCGCGCGGCGATAGTCCAGCGTCGCCTGGGCGCTGCGCAGACCCGCGCGGGTCCATGCTTCCCAGGCGTCCAGGACCTCGAGAGCGGTGCCCGACCCACCGCGGTACTCACTCTCGGCGAGGATCCACGCGTCCCGGGCGTCGGGCACGAGCGCCTGCAGGCGGGTCGCCTCGTCGGCGAGCCCGGCGAGGTCCGAGGCAGCGAGCGCGTGCTCCCGGGCGGCGTCCCGCTCGGCGGCCTCCTGCTCCCGGGCCGCCTGGTGGGCCGCGAGGGTGGCCTGCTTCACCTGGGCCCGGGTCACGCCGAGGTCCCACAGGTGCCAGGTGGCGCTCAGGATCCCCTCGACGCCGTAGCCGCGGCCGGTGTTCAGCGGGGCGTCGAAGCTCGGTCCGAGCACCGGCTCGGCGCCAGCGTCGAGGACCAGGTCGAAGCGCGGGAGGCGCGCGGCGCGGGCGGCGGAGATCCCCGTCCGGGCGGCGCTCGCTTCGGCCGCCGCCGCCGCGACATCCGGCCCGCCGGGCGTCCCGAGGTCGGCGGGTGGGGTGGGGGAGGGCTCGGGCGCCAGCTCCAGGGGCGCGTTCGGGTCGCGCCCGAGCAGGTCGTTCAGGGTGATCCGCTTCGCCCCGAGGTGGCGGCGGGTCGCCGCGAGGTCGGCCCGCGCCAGCTCCAGGCGGGTCTTCGCGCGCAGGGCGTCCGCGGCCACCGGGTCGCCGGACCGGCGCCGGCCCTCCACGAGGGTCATGTAGTCCTCCAGGGCCTTCGCGGCCTGCTCCTGGAGCCGCATCTGGTCCTGGACCGCCTCGACCCGGGCGAAGGCGTCGCGCACCGCCTCCTCGACGTCGTCCCGCGCGGCCTGGAGTCGGTGCCGCGCCCCCTCCGCTCGCCTGCGCGCCCTGGACCGCCGGGTGCTGCCCGGGGTCGAAGATCGGCATGTCGCCGACGACCTGCAAGCGCCCGTCCCCCGAGGCGTAGGTCAGCGGGTACCCGCCGTGGAGGTCCCCCTCGATCCCGACGCTCGGACCGCGTTGCCCGCGGGTCTCGTCGACGGCCGCCGCGGCGAGGTCCGCCTGATCCTGCGCGATGGGAAGCCGTGCGTTCGCCGCGAGGGCCTCGGTGACCGCGTCGTCCACGGACAGGGGTGCGGCCCGCGCGGCGACGGCGTGCAGCAGGAGCGCGAAGAACAGCGGGGTACGGAGCATCGCTGCCTATCTATGGACCGCACATGACGCCTGCGTGGCGCCGTTTGTCATCCTCTCGTCATGTGGCCGTCATGTGGCGCGATCCGCGGGCCAGCTCCACGAGGGCCTCGCGGTGCAGGTGCGCGCTACCCCGGGCCTCGCACGCCTGCACCCGGTCCAGCTCCAGCGGGTGGTGGGTTCGCGAGGCGCGCCCTCGCATGAGGTCGGTGCACTCGAGCGCCGTGGCCCTCCACTCCCTCGCCGCCGGCCTCGACCCGTGGCTGCGCGGTGCCGGGCGTCACCCCCCGGCCCCGTCGATCCTGGAGATCGCGAGCGGTGTCGCCGGGCGCGGGCCGCTGCGGGCAGAACTCGCGCCGGTGCAGACCCGCCGCGGCCAGCGCCTGGCCGTGGTCACCCTGGCGTCCGCCGATACCGCCCTCGAGTCCTTCGGGGCGCACCACGATCTCACCCCGGCCGAGACCCGGATCCTCGACAAGGTGGACGCGAGCAACCGCACCCAGGCGGTCGTGCGCCTCACGCGCTGGTCCCCTTGAGCCTGCACGGTTGGTGCTTCGCGCACGGTGGGCCGGCGCGATCGGCGGATCCGCCCGGGCTCCCGGCGCGCGCTCGTTGCAGGATCCCGGTGTGGCTGGGGCTGGCCGCCTGTGCGTATGCTCGGGGCGGAGGCCCCCCTTGACCCGCACCCCCATATTCGTGTTCGTCCCCCTGTTCCTCGCGGCCTGCAGCGGCGGCGGGGACACGGGTACCCAGGACACCGGCACCGCGCAGCTGCCCCCCAGCACGCCCGCCGTCTCCCTGGACCCGGCCAGCCCCTACACCACGGACGACGTCACCGTGGTGATCGACCAGGAGAGCGTGGACCCCGAAGGCCACGACGTGACCTACGCCTTCGACTGGAGCAACGGGGTCGGAGGGACCTTCACCGGTCAGACCCTGCCGGCGGCCCAGACCCGCCGCGAGCAGACCTGGACGGTCACGGTCACCCCCAACGACGGGGCCGTGGACGGTGATCCGGCCCAGGTGAGCGTCACCATCCTCGACTCGCTCCCGACGGTCGACGGCGCCACGGTGACCCCCGATCCGGCCTACCGCACCGACGATCTGCTCTGTACACCGGGGGCCCACAGCGACGCCGACGGCGACACGGTGACCTTCCACTACGCGTGGACGGTGGACGACGTCGCGGCCGGCCACGACACGGCCACCCTGGCCGCGGGTTCCTTCGCCCACGGCCAGCAGGTCGTGTGCGAGGTCACCCCCGACGACGGGATCGCCACCGGCAGCCCTGTGCAGAGCGATCCGATCACCATCGCCGACCGCGCACCCTCGATCACCGCGGTGGCGATCACGCCCACCGCTGCGACCACCGCGACCTCGCTCACCTGCGTCCCGTCGGGCTGGTCGGACCCGGACGGGGACCCCGAGGGGTACCACTACGCGTGGAGCGTGAACAACGTCGCCACGGGCCCGGACTCCGCCACCCTCTCGCCGACGTGGTTCTTCAAGAACAGCCTCGTGCAGTGCACCGCCACCCCGACCGACGGCGAGCTCGAAGGGGACCCGATCACGAGCGACTCGGTCACCGTGGGCAACTCGCCGCCGACCGTGACCAGCGTGGCCCTCTCTCCGCAGCCCGCCTACGCGACCGGTTCGCTCACGTGCGCGGGGGAGGCGACCGACGCCGACGGCGACCCGATCACCTACCTGTACGCGTGGACGATCAACGGGGACGCGGTGGTCGGCGCGCACGACGCCACCCTGACTCCGGACGCGGGCTATGTCCGCGGGGATGTCGTGTCGTGCGGCGTCACCGCGCGGGATCTCGACGACTCCGGCGACCCGGCCTTCAGCACCCCGATCACCATCTCGGACAGCCCGCCCTCCATCGCCTCGGCGTCCATCACCCCGGCGACGGCCTACACCGACACGCCGCTCACCTGCGTGCCGGCGGGCTGGTCGGACGCCGATGGGGACCCGGAGGGCTACCACTACGCGTGGACCAGGCAGGTCGGCGGCTCGGGCTCCGCCGTCTCCGTGGGTGGGGACAGCGCGACGCTCGCCAGCACCGAGTTCGCCCAGACGGACGTGGTGCAGTGCACGGTGACCCCGGACGACGGGACGGCCCAGGGCGCCCCGCAGGCGGCCAGCCGGACCATCGGCAACCGGCCCCCGTCGATCTCTTCGGCATCGATCAGCCCGTCGACGGCCTACACGACGAACACCCTGACCTGCATGCCCTCGGGCTGGACCGATCCGGACGGCGATGCGGAGGGCTACCACTACGCGTGGACCAAGCAGGTCGGCGGCTCGGGCAACGCGGTCTCGGTAGGCTCGGACGCCTCGACCCTCGCGTCCTCGCAGTTCGCGCAGACCGACGTCGTGACCTGCACGGTCAGCCCGGACGACGGCTTCGACACGGGGGCCGCCAAGGCAGCGAGTCGGACGATCACCAACCGGGTGCCTTCGATCACCTCGGCATCGATCAGCCCGTCGACGGCCTATACGACGAACACCCTGACCTGCATGCCCTCGGGCTGGACCGATCCCGACGGTGATGCGGAGGGCTACCGCTACGCGTGGACCAAGCAGGTCGGGGGCTCGGGCAGCCCAGTGTCCGTGGGCACGGACAGCGCGACCCTCGCGTCCTCGCAGTTCGCGCAGACCGACGTCGTGACCTGCACGGTCAGCCCGGACGACGGCTTCGACACGGGGGACGCGAAGTCCGGGAACCGCACGATCACCGATCGAGCGGCCTCGATCACCTCGGCGAGCATCTCGCCGTCCACCGCCTACGCGAACAGCGCGCTGAGCTGCGCGCCTTCGGGCTGGTCGGATCCGGACGGCGACCCGGAGGGGTATCACTACGCGTGGACCAAGCAGGTCGGGGGCTCGGGCAGCCCGGTGTCGGTGGGCGGAGACTCGCCGACCCTCGCCGCGGACACCGCCGCGTACACCGACGTGGTGACCTGCACGATCACCCCCTACGACGGATTCCTGCTCGGCGCCGACGTCGTCTCGCCGGGCGTGTCCATCTCCAACCGCCCGCCGACGCTGGCCAGCGCCGAGATCACGCCAAATCCTGCCTATAAGCTAGATAATTTGAACTGCGCGGCTTCGGGTGGCTCGGATCCGGACGGCGACCCGGTGACCTACCACTACGCCTGGTACGTCGTCTACGGAGGCCAGGGAGGCGAGCACTCGGTGGGCACGGACTCGCCCACGCTGTCCACGGGCAGCTTCGCGCAGACGGACGAGGTCGTCTGCCACGCGAGCCCGGACGATGGCTACACCACCGGGACGGCGAAGGTGGACTTCGTGATCATCGGGAATCACGCGCCCACCGCGCCCGCTGTGACCGTCAACGCGCTGCCCGAGGCGGGCGTCGACGACCTCGTGTGTTCCTTGAGCGGGTCCTCCACGGACTCGGACAACGACCCGATCACCTACGGCTTCGACTGGTACCTGAACGGGCAGCTCTGGACGGGCGCGACGAGCACCACGAGCCGGCAGGGCGACACCATCGCCGCCGCCGACCTCCAGGGGTGCGACGTCTGGTCCTGCCGCGCGGTGGCCTCGGACGGCTTCGCATCGACACCGAGCGCGACGGTGAAGACCTTCACGAACTCGGCCTACCACCATGAGACGGCGACAGCCGAGGGGATCAACCTCCCCGGGCAGACCACCACGTCCGCCTCCACCAGTACCACCATTGGCTACTGGTTCACCGCGCGGAACGACTTCACGCTGGTCGGCGTGAGCATCCCCACCGACGCCAGCAGCGACGTGCAGAACGTGGAGATCGTGGACTTCGGTAGCAAGCCGCCGACCTCCAGGGGTGCGACGTCTGGTCCTGCCGCGCGGTGGCCTCGGACGGCTTCGCA
>Ga0114931_10008659_pt1 | contig 12280 bp, 10 predicted proteins | sample 2SBtaG_FD_89579 | JGI IMG/M metagenome (GOLD analysis project Ga0114931, IMG submission 89579) | Deep subsurface microbial communities from Kolumbo volcano to uncover new lineages of life (NeLLi) - 2SBTROV14_V59a metaG | ecosystem: Environmental > Aquatic > Marine > Volcanic | place: Kolumbo...
CGGGAAGGGACGGATGGTGGCCCCCTTCGACTCGGCCGCCTTCGCCCTGGACGTGGGGGAGCTCAGCGGCCTCATCAAGACTCGTTTCGGGTACCACATCATCCGCCTTGAGGAGAAGCGGATGTCTCCGGGGCGGAGCTACGACGAAATCAAGGACGGGCTCCAGGGGCTGGTCCGCCAGAAGAAGGTCGCCGATGCCAGCGAGGCCATGGTGGACTCCCTCCGGGAGCAGGCGGACATCAAGATTCTGTAACCGGGGTCACGGGCCGGGACGGATTCCCCGGCTCGCCCGCGGGGTTGAATATCCGACCCGAACGCGGTAGACTGTTTGCCGCTTTCCCGTCGGACGGTACGTCGGGCCGGCCGCGACCGGGAACCGGAGCGGGTTCTCGAGGACAATCCGGGCCTCTCGCCCGACTCTCGAACGATCGGGGCGGACGCCGGTCTCCCCCACCGAGGACATTTCATGGGTAGCTTGATCAAGAAGCGGCGCAAGAAGATCCGCAAGCACAAGCTGAAGAAGCTTCGTCGCCGCAACCGTCACAAGAAACGCAACCGCTAGGCCCCCGCGGGGGGTTCCATCCGAAAGACGTCCTCCCGGATCGCTCCTGAGGCGCGCCGGGAGGGCTTTCTTTGCCCGGAGGCGGCGGAGGTCGGGGCGATCGGAGACTTCCGCCGCTCTAGGGCCGTCGTCCGGCGCTGAGCGTCGCAAGAGCGCCGCGTACCACCGCTTCCACCGAGGGCTCCTTCTCGGCGCCGGTCGCCGCCCTGCGAACCGCCTTCTCGGCCAAGGCGCGGGCGTACCCCAAGGACACCAGTGCCGCCACCGCGTCCACCTCGATCCGCCGGGAATCCCCGGGCAACGCGTGGGCCTCGAACTCGGTGAGGGCGTCCTTCAGCTCCACCGCCATGCGCTCGGCGGTCTTCTTCCCCACCCCCGGAATACGCACCAGGAAAGGGATGTCCTGGGCCCGCAACGCGGCCACCAGGTCTTCCACCGGCGGTCCGGAGAGGGCGCTCAAGGCGATCTTCGGGCCGATCCCCGAGACGCCGATGAGCTTCAGGAAGAAGTCGCGTTCGGCCCGGGCGGAGAAGCCGAACAGGAGGAGCGCATCCTCGCGTACCACCAGGGTGGTGTGAAGGGCCACCTCCTCCCCCACCGCGCCCACCGCCTGGGACGTGGGCACCGGCACCGCGACGTCCAGACCGAGGCCCCCCACCTCCACCACCAGCCGCGTCGGGTGCTTCTCCAGAAGGCGCCCCCGCACGTGGGCGATCACGAGCGGCTCCAGTGCCAGGTGCAGACGGCTACCGCCAACGCGTCGGTGGCGTCGAGGGGCGGCGGTTCGGCGAGTTTCAACATGCGGCAGATCATGTACTGCACCTGTTCCTTGGAGGCACCGCCGGATCCCGCGACGGCCATCTTCACTTCCCGGGGGCTGAACTCCTGGACCGGGCGATCGGCCTTCATGGCGGCAAGAATCAGCACCCCGCGCACCTGCCCGAGGACGAGGGTGGAGCGGGCGTTCTTGTGGTAGAAAGCAGTCTCGATGGCGACGAGATCCGGCGCGTGCTCCTCCACCACCGCCGCGAGCCCCCGGTGGAGGCTCAGGAGCCGTTCGGGGAGACCCCGGCCGCGGGGAGCGCGGAGAATCCCGTAGTGGAGAGCCTTCGGCCCGCGGACGCTCCCCTCGATGAGTCCGTAGCCCGTCACCTGGCTCCCAGGATCGATGCCCAAAATACGCATGGTGGTTGCACTTAGCCGAACCGAAGGTAGCATGCTGCCGGCGCCGGGGCAATGGGTTCCGCGAGGCGGAGGCCCCGCCTCGCGCCTCGGAACCGGGCGGCGCATCGGCTTCCCGGGCCGCTACGCTCCCCCTTCGCCGTGCCGAATCTCCCGTGCCGGGTTTCCCACGACGGTCGCCCCCGCCTCGACGGGGCGTACCACCACCGCGCCCGCTCCCACCACCGCGCCCTCGCCCACGCCGGCCATGACCACGCTCCCCTCACCGATCCACGCCCGGGCCCCGATCGGGATCTCCTTCAGGATCCCCGGCGCGCGAGGGAGGGCGCGAGACGAGTCCCCGATGCCGTGTTGACGCCGTCCGGATAGTAAGCTGACCCGCGAGGCGATGAGCACGTCGTCCCCCAGGCGGCACCTTCCGAGAATGCAATAGAGCCCGACCCAGACCCGCGACCCGATGCGTGCGGTCGGCTGGGTGATGACGGTCCCGAAATGGAGGTCTACATCCCAGGCGCATTCCGATAGAACCAAACAATAATAGCCTCGCCGTACGAAACGACCGAAGTACCCCGGGGCCAGAGCGGCCCACTGGGCTCCGCCGGCGAAGGGAATCGAGGTGCCGACCAGGAGTCCGAGGCGCGCGTAGAGAACCAGGGGCAGCGCGGCCAGAACGCCGAGTCCGGTGAGCACGCCTTTCAGAAGCGGTTTCATCGCACATTCTTTCCCTTCCCCGGGGCCGCATAGCGTTCGAAACACGCGTACCGGTCGAGAACCGCAGGTACCGAGAACCGTGCCTCGGCGTAACGCCGCGCCTCCCGGCCGAGACGCAGGCGTTCCTCCCGACCGGCGAGAAGCCCCCTCAGGGCCTCGGCCAGGGCGGGAGCGTCTCCGGGCGGCACGAGTCGTCCGGTCTTCCCCTCGATCACCAGTTCCCCGTTTCCCCCGACGTCGGTCGCCACGGCGGGAATCCCGCTCGCGAGGCATTCCATGAGCGCATTGCTGAGACTCTCGGCCTTCGAGGCCAGAACCCCGACATCCGCGCCTCGCACCACGCGCTCGCCGTCCGCGCGCCGACCGAGAAACCGGACGCGCCCGGCAATGCCCAACTCATCGCAGAGACTTTCCAACCGTTTCCGTTCGCTTCCTTCGCCGACCAGGAGCAGGACCGGCGGCATCCCTCCGGACGAGGGCGCTTCGATCCGGGCGAAGGCCTCCAGGAGCAGTTCGTGACTCTTGACCGGACGCAGATTGGCGACGCAAACGACGAGCGGCGCCTCGCGATGGATGCCCAGCTCTTTCCGCATCGCCTCGCGCTCCCCCGGTCCGGGGGGGCGGAAGCGCTCGAGGTCGATCGCGTTGGGAAGAACCTCGATCCGCGCCGGGTCGACCCCCTCCGCTTCGGCGGTGTAACGCGCCACGGCCTCGGAATTGGACACGAACGCGCGGGGAAGTCGGTTCAACACTCTCAGCTTCATCAGCTCCCAGGGCGTATGCCAGTAATCCGCCCCCAGGTTTCGCCGGCTCGCTAGAACCGGGATCCCGGTCAGCCGGCCGCCGAGGGTCCCCACAAGGTTCGAGTCCCGAAAGAACGTCACCACGAGGTCCAGGGCTTCCCGCCGAATCCAGCGACGCAGGCGGAGAAGGCCACGGAGACCGCTCGGCGAAACGAGGCGGTGGAACCCCAGAACTTCGACCGGACACGGAAGGTCGAGCCCGGCGAGGGCGGGGTTGTCCCACAGACAACAGACCGCCGGAACGACGCGGGCAGGGTCAAAACGGTCGAGGAGCAGCAGAAGTTGGTTTTCGGTCCCGCTCCCCGGCTGAAGCGTGTCGATCACGAAGCCGACCCGCACCGGGCGCGCACGAGAGGCGAGGGAATGAGACGCCGTATCGAGTGCCTTCAGGCGACTGGTCTCCAATGGGCGAATGGATGCTTGACGAACGGAGCACCGGAGCGGCTCCGGCCCGCCGCCCACGGGGAGGCGTCCCCGCAGTCGACGACGTACGCCGGAGTTAGCCGAACTTTGACGGTAGCACGGAGATCGAGTCCCGGCAATCGGTTCCGCGTGACGGACCCCGCCCCTTGGCCTATACTGACCGAAGGGTGGAGCGGTCCAACACGGACCCTCTGCAGTCCTCTTTGCCCCCATCAGGAGCGCCATCGTGAAGCCACTCGCCCTCCCCGTCCCCCGACGCCTCGAATGCTTGCACCGCCCGGCGGCCTTCGCCTTCGCCTTGGCGCTGCTGGTCGCCGCCGCATCGCCGGTCTTGGCGACCCCGGTCACGTTCCGCTTCGCCGCTCCGGCCGGCGCGCAACAAGTGACCCTGGCCGGGAGTTTCAACGGCTGGGACGCTTCGGCCACCCCCATGAGCGACCCGGACGGAGACGGCGTCTTCGAGGCGACCCTCGAACTTCGCCCCGGCCCCCACCAGTACAAGTTCGTCGTGAACGGAACCCAGTGGATCACCGACGAATCGGCGGCGTCCTTCGTGGACGACGGTTTCGGGGGAAAGAACTCGGCGATCACCGTCGGCACCCAGCCGATGATCGTGGGAACGGCCGGGACGGAGACTCCGAAACCACCGGCGGCCTCACCCACCGCCACCGGCCCCGGAACCTCCGTCACCTTTCGCTACCAGCCGGTCATCGGGGGCGTCGAGTCGGTCTCGGTGGCGGGGAGTTTCAACGACTGGAACGCCGCCGCCGAACCGTTGGCCGACGCCGACGGCGACGGTGTCTGGGAAACGACGGTGAGCCTCACCCCGGGGGACTACCAGTACAAGTTCGTGGTCAACGGCACCGAGTGGTTTCCCGATGATTTCGCGGCGGACACGGCCGACGACGGTTTCGGCGGCAAGAACTCGGTGATCCACGTGAAGACCAAGGCCCTGGTCACCGGCCCCGGCGGCAACGTGGCCGCCCTACCCGATGAGGACGGCGCCCCCGCCGAGGGACTTCGCTCGGTGACCTTTCGCTATCGCCCCGAGGGAACGCCCAACCAGCTCGCCCTGGCCGGAAACTTCAACGACTGGCAGGTGGGAAAGACGCTGATGACCGACCCCGACGGCGACGGGGAGTACACCGCGACCCTGTTGCTCGCCCCCGGAGACTACCAGTACAAGTTCGTGGCCGACGGGAACTGGATCACCGACCAGGCCGGGGCGGACGACTTCGTGGACGACGGTTTCGGCGGCAAAAACAGCGTGATTCACGTGAACGAACGCTTTGCCGCGGTCTCCTTGGCGCGGGGCGACGGAGAGGTGTTCACCACCGGCGCGGGCCACCGTCAGAACGCCACCGAGGTGAACAACCTTGGGAGTGACCGGGTGGAACTCACCTTTCGGGCCCACAAGGGCGACCTCGACGGCTTCGCCGTGCGCGCCACCGCCCGGGGAAAGGATCTCCTGGGCCCCGCCGGCGAGAACTTGGACCCCACCGACAGCGATACGGTCTTCGACTACTACCGGGTCACCGTCCACCACCCGGGATCCAACGCCTTCCGGTACATGGCGGAGTACCACGACGGCGACAAGGTCGTTTATCTTTCTGCGAAGGGCTTCGGCACCGAGAAACCCTCCCCCGAGGACTGGTTCCTCTTCAGCGAGACCGCCTTTCCCCCCTTCGAGACCCCGGACTGGGTGAAGGACGCGGTCATCTACCAGATTTTCCCCGAACGCTTCCGGAACGGGGATCCGTCCAACGACCCCGACTTTTCCGAAGGCTACTATACGGGCAAGACCGAGCTCCCCGCCTCCGGGACGGTCAACGGCGAATACTACCATCTGGTCAAGGACTGGTACGACGTGAGCGGACTCTCCCGCAGTCCCTATCGCACCGACGGGAAACCGGATTACTTCTCGTTTTACGGAGGCGACATCGCCGGAGTGCGACAGGGTCTCGACTACCTCCAGGATCTCGGGGTGACCGCGATCTACTTCAACCCGCTTTTCACCGCCAAGTCCAACCACAAGTACGACGCCTGCACTTTTATGGAGATCGATCCCCACTTCGGAACCAATGAGGAGTTCAAGGCGTTCGTTCGCGATGCCCATGACCGAGGGATCCGGGTGATCCTGGACATCGTCTTCAACCACACCGGCAAGTGCCACTGGGCCTTCCAGGACGCCCTCGAGAAGGGACCGGAGAGTCCCTACTTCACCTGGTACGAGTTCAAGCAGTGGCCCGTCCCCGAGAATCCGGCCAAGGCCGAGAACTACTATTATTGCTGGTGGGGCTTCGGCGATCTTCCCGACCTGAACTACGACCTTTCCCGTCCCAATCCCAACGAGAACGGTATCCACGACATCGCCAAGGCCAAAGTCAACCAGCCTCTCATCGACCACCTGATGGAGGTGGTGGATCTCTGGATCGGGGATATGGACTGCGACGGAGTGCGTCTGGACGTGGCCAACGAGGTTCCCTTCTGGTTCTGGAAAGCGTTCAACGCACGGGTGAAGGGAATCAAGAAGGACGCCTACATTGTGGGCGAGCTCTGGGGGAACGCCTCGGACTACATCGGCGCCGACCTCTACGACGCGACCATGAATTACGCCTTCTTCCGCGATCCCGTCACCAAGTTCCTCGGCCAAGGGCGGGGAACCGCCCGGGAGTTCGACCGCGTCCTCGCCACCGGCCGGAGCACCTATCCCACCCAGGCGGTGCAGGTGATGATGAACCTGGTGGACAGCCACGACACGGTGCGCTACCTGACCGCGGTCGGGAACGACCCCAACCGGGTCAAGTTGACCGAGCTTTTCGCCTTCACCTACGTCGGCGCCCCCCACATCTACTACGGGGACGAGATTGGGATGACCGGCGGAAAGGATCCCGACTGCCGGCGGCCGTTTCTCTGGAATTGGGCCGAAAACCCGCAGCGCACCGACCTGCACGACTACTACCGCAAGCTCGCCACGATCCGGAAGAGTCACGCCGCCTTGCGTCGGGGGGCCTTCAGAACCCTGGAAGCAAAAGGATCCGTCTTTGCCTTCGAACGCGCCTTGGGCGACGACCGGGTCATCGTGGCCCTCAACGCCGGGAAACAGCCGACGGTAGCGGCCCTGGGCGACCGGGTGACGGGGACACTGACCGACCTCCTCACGGGAGAGACGTTCGACGCAGCCTCACCGTTGCCCCTGGGGCCGGAAGCGGGCGTGATATTGCAACCCAATCCCTGAGAATGAATTAGCTCCCCACGGGCCGGGGATCGTTCTCCGGTTGCAGACTTCGAAAAACCATCTATAATAGCTGTACCGTACGCTGTCTGAACGAAGAGGCCGTCCAGGCTTCTCCGCTTCGGGCGTCGGGATCCCCGAGTGCGAATTGGACCGGCCACCCAAACACCAAAAGAGGACATCATGTCTCACCTGCCACTGCTGCGCCGAACTCTACCCTTGACCCCCCTGCTCGCGACGCTCTTGTTCGCCTGGACGGCCCCTGCGACCGCCGTCGCCCCCCAGAACCGGGTCAACGCCCGCGCCTACGCCCTGCGCGTGAATGCGCCCACGATGGGAATCGCCGACACCTACTATTGCGACACCGGCTGGCTCTCCCCGGCCGGGGGCAACGCGAGCGATGCGATGACCGCCCCGTCGGTGGCCAACCTATTCACTTCGGACACCATGAGCGCGTCCGCTTTGACCTTCAGCGACGGAGACGACTGCAGCGACGGCGACAGCAGCGTCCAGCTCGGCGCGACGGTCCTGCTCCCGGGCCACCCGGCCGAAGTGTCGTTCCTTTCCCTCTCGTCGGATGACCACGACGACTGCTGCGAGGAATCCCACTCCGCGCCCCTGCCGGCTCAGATCACGGGTCTGAACTTCGGCGGTCAGCCGGTCACCGTCACCGGAACCTACAACCAGACCGTCACGATCTCCGGCGTGGGCACGCTGACCGTCAACGAGCTGACGCCTCAGCTCGACCAGGATGACGACAAGACCAACTGCGGCCTCGACGACGGACCGGACTCGATCTCGTCCCTGCATCTGGTCCTGGACAACGGCGACGAGTTCATTATCGGGAGCAGTTACTACGACCTCGACGACGACGATTGCTGCGCGGTTCCCGCCGAAGCGACGAGTTGGGGCCTCCTGAAGACGCGCTACTAGTCGCACGAACGGTCGACGGGCAGGGTACCGACGCCCGTTCGCGAACTTGACAGACACGTCCCGCCGGAGGGGGGGGTCACTCGAGGTGGATCCCCCACTCCGAGGCCAGCCATGGAGCGGTCCATTCCTCGAACCCCCGGTTCGAGGCCCAGTCCAGAAGAACCGGTGTCCTTGCGGCTTCGGTGCAGAGTCGCTGTGGGTCCGGCTGGACTCCCACCCGGCCGAGATCCAGACGATCCGCATCCCAGCAGGTCCTGACCGTCGCCGTGCCCTCGCAACGTCCCCGGGTGTGGAACGTGCAGGCGGTCACGATATCCTTGAACTCCGCCTCGTCGAGGTCGAAGACGTCCCCCCGGAGGGATCGCGCCAGGGCGGCGCCCCTCGGGCCGTGCTCGGGGTCCCGCCAGTCGTTCCGGCGGCAGGCGTCGTGGAAAACGGCGAAGAGTTCGACCACCTTCACGCTGGCCCCGGACGCCTCGGCCAGGCGGCGGCCGTTCTCCAGAACCCGCGCCCAGTGGCGGACCCCGTGGATGCCGCCGGGATCGAGGACGTATTGATCGAGGACCTTTTTCACGACGGATCTCACGTGTTCCTCCCCGCTCGTCGAAACCCGTACCGGACCTGGCCCGCGAAGGAATCGGGAAAACGCTCCACCCCGGCGAATCCCAACTCGATGTCCCTCCCGGAGCGGGGCACGTAGGCCGTCCCGAAGAGATAGTCCCAGAGGCTCAGGCTCAATCCGAAGTTGACCCCCGCCGGGTGGGTTTCCGGATACCGTTTCATGTGGTGCCAGATGTGCATCTGGGGATTGTTCAGGATGACCTTGAACGGCCCCAGGGGCAATCGCAGGTTGGCGTGGTTGAGGTGTCCGATGGCCAGCGCGACGATGTGTACCACCATGAAATCGTCGATCCCGTAGCCGACCAGCGCCAGGGGGATGTATTCCAGGGTCCGGTAGACCACCGTCTCCATCCAGTGGAAACGCAACTGCGCCGCGAACCCCATCTGAATCACCGAGTGATGGACCTTGTGGTACTCCCAGAGCCAAGGCACCCGATGGAGTAAACGATGCACGTTCCACTGGACGAAATCCCGCAGCAGGAACAACGTCAGCAGCTGGACGGGAACCGGCAGCCCCGACACCCTCACCGCCACCAGGTCGTGAATTCCCACTCCCGCGAGGGCGTCCCGGAAAACATGTACGACGACATCCGCGAGCGCCGCGTAGCCGACGAGCGAGAACAGGAACATGTTGAAGAACATGTAAAACGCATCCAACCAGAAGTCCTTGCGGATCTTCGGCTGGTCCTTGCGCCAGGGCGTCAGGAGTTCGAAGGAATACACCAGAAGCGAGAGGGCGATTAACCAGTAGAAGTAACTCCGGGGACCGGGATGGGTTACCTCTCCGACGACATAGTGCGCGTAGCCGAGCCAGGACCGAGTGAAAAGATGAACGGCGTCGTTCATCGGAGAGACCTCACGGGGGACGCCGATTCCACCCGACAAGAGTCCCCGTCACGCACGATCCCCGGCCGGCGTTCCCCCACCCCGGCCAGGAGGCTCCCCCCGACGACATAGGCCAGGCAAAGCCAGGCAATCGTCTCGAAGGTGACCCCTCGGTCGAGAAGTCGGCCGAGAAGCACCGGTGCCGCGGCGGTGGAGAACACCATGATGGACATTACCGTCGCCCGAATCGCGCCCAGATGGCGCACCCCGTACACTTCGGCCCAGTAGGAACCTACGATCGTCGCCTGAGCCCCTCCGCTGAGTCCGGCCGTGGCCATGAAACCGACCACCACCAGGGGACCGGTGCCGAGGGCGAGGATTGCGAGTGCCGCTCCGAGGGGGATCAGGTAAACCGGCAACAACCGCCAGGCCCCCAGGCGATCTACGACCGGCCCCGCCGAGAGGGAAGAGACAAGCTGCGCGGACGCGAACACGGCGAAGCACGCGGTGAAGAACTCAAGGGTCCACCCTTTGGCGCCGACCAGGGCGACCTGATGGAAAAAAAGCCCGGTAACGATGAAAGGCGGCGCCATGACCGCCGGCAGGACGAGGTGGAACCGCGGGTCGCGGAGAACCTCCTTCCGCGACCACTGACGACCCACCGAGGGATCGGTGCCCCCGGCAACGCCCCTCCGTCCCCCCGGCCCGTCGTGCGGCTCGGGAACGCCTTGCCGACCGGCCGAGTCTCCCCTCAGGCCACTCGAAACCGCAGCGTCCTCTCCGCCCCCCGGTTCAGCAAACCTCCCCCGGACGTCCCGCCGCAGGAGCCGTTCCACCGACGGCACCAGCACCAGAGCGAGGCCGACGGCGATGGCCCACCAGGACGCCCGCCACCCCAAGGCGCTCTTCACGCTCACGAACGCTCGCGGGAAAAGCGCCTCCCCCGCCGGAAACCCCAACGCCGCGATACTCATGGCCTTCCCCCGGGTGGTCGTGAAGTAGCGAGCCATGGTCGTCATGGCGGTGTGGCCCATGAGCCCCTGGCCGAAGAGCCGCAGCGCGAAGACCCCAAGACCCAGAGCCACCACGTTGGACACCGTTCCGAAGAAGGCGCAACCGAGAACCATCCCGACGACCACGATCCGGGTGTAGCGACGCAGGGACATCCGGTCGATGGCGCTGCCCAGCCAGATCAAGCAAATACCGCTGGCCAGGGTCGCTGCGGAATAGAGCGCCCCGAACGACCCGTGGGTCAGCCCGAACTCGGTTCGGAGCTCGGCCCCGAACACCGCGATGAAGAACGTCTGACCGAAGCTCGAAAAAAAAGTCAGGGCAAAACCGAAGGACAGGAGTCGCCGGTGCGCCGCCACAAGGTTCCAGTAGTTCACGACGGGATCCGGCGGTCGGCGGCGGACCCGGTTCCGGAAGGCCCGATCTTGGGGAATCCGTTCACACGGGATCCTTAGAGGCCACGAGCGGCGCCGGCCCCCGGTCGTCCGCCTCGCGCGGCTTCAGAAACCGTCCGTGCCATTCGAGAATGGCGCGGAAGCGCGCCTCGCGGTGCTTGGGATCGCCCGAGCGGCTGAGTTCGTGGCTCTCCCCTGGAAACCGGAGGAACTCCGCCTCCACCCCGTTTTCGAGGAGCGCGGCGAAATACCGTTCGGCCTGGTCGATCGGGCAGCGGTAGTCCTGTTCCGAGTGGATGATCAGCGTCGGGGTGTGGACACGATCCACCCAGGTGAACGGGCTCTTGGCCGTTTGGAGCTCACGCTCCCTGGGGCCGACATCGAGGTACATGCGCGAGAAGATTGCTCCGATGTCCGAGTTCCCCGAGAACGTCGCCCAGTCCAGCAGGCCTCGTTCCACCACGGCCGAGACAAAACGATCGGTATGGGCGATCAACCATGCGGTCATGAACCCTCCGTAGGACCCTCCCATGACACCGATCCGCTCCGTATCGAGACGGTCGAAACGCTCCAGGGCGGCATCGAGACAGGCAAGGATGTCCCTCCGGTCGACCTCTCCCCAGGCTTTTTTTCGCACCGCCCGCAGGTAGTCCTTCCCCCGGCCGGAAGAGCCCCGCGGATTGCATGCAACCACAGCGTAGCCGGCCCCGGTGTACACCTGGAACTCGTCGAAAAACCCGCACCCGTACTGAGTGGCCGGCCCGCCGTGGATGTTGAGCAGAACCGGGACCACACCCTCTCCCGGGGGAAGATATACCCACGCATCGATCGAGACGCCGTCCACCTCCACGGGGAACCGCACCGGCGTTACCGTCTCGGCCTCGTTCCGGAAATCCTCGTTGAGTCGAGTGAGGGGATCGAGTTCGGCAAGTTTCTCCGCACCGGTGCCGTCGCTTCGGTAGAGCTCCCCCGGATCGGTCGGGCCCGTCGCCACCCACGCCACCGACCCATTCTCCGGGCTCGCGTCGAAGGCGCTGACAAAAGGCACTGGATCCAGAACCCTCACCGGCTCCTCTCCCGCCGTCCAGCGGACTAGGTGCTTCTCGCCTCCTTCCTCCACCAGGAAGAACAGCCGCTCCCCGCGCCGCTGCACTCCCTCGATGGAGCGATCCAAACCCGGCAGGAGATCCACCGGGTTCTCGGGGTCGGCGAGGCTCCAGAGCGAGGCCGGCTCGGGCCAGAGGAACAGCTCCGGGGCTCCCACCGCTGCCGGAGCATCCCCCGCGTAGACCACCGCCCCCCACCCGCCGTCGCGGTGAACCGTCCGGACCTCGCCGCTCTCCGGCCCCACCTCGTAGACGACGTCCTCCAGCCGCGTCGGCGAACCGGCCCGGTAGCGCTGACCCAGGAAGAGAATGCGGTCTCCCGAAGGGTGCCAGGCAAGAGACCCGATCCCGACGAGATCGGCGCAGACCCCCTCGGCCAGTTCCCGGGGACGGCGCTGGCCGCTCGGGTCGACGAGATACACGCGGGGTCGACGATCGTCCATGCTCCCCTGGGAGTCGTATCGCCAGGGAAG
>Ga0114931_10008660_pt1 | contig 12279 bp, 10 predicted proteins | sample 2SBtaG_FD_89579 | JGI IMG/M metagenome (GOLD analysis project Ga0114931, IMG submission 89579) | Deep subsurface microbial communities from Kolumbo volcano to uncover new lineages of life (NeLLi) - 2SBTROV14_V59a metaG | ecosystem: Environmental > Aquatic > Marine > Volcanic | place: Kolumbo...
CCCGGGTCGCGCGACAGGGCTTCGGTCGTCCGCAGGATCTCGTCCTCGCTTGTGAACGGCAGCACCATGACCGGTCCCCAGATGTGCACGAGAGGCGCTTCGCGGTCGAAATCCCCCTGCGATTCGACCAGCTCCGGAACCGGACCAGCGGGTGCGCGCAGAGCGGCAGCGCGGAACAGATCGAAGTCGACCCGACCGATGGCGTCCGCGACCCGACCCGGGTCGAGGAACTCCCAGGCGTCCGCCTCGTGCGCGACGAAGCCGCACTCAGCGGCGCCACACGCGGCGCAGTCGTATTCGAGCACGACGACGTCGGCACCGAGCGTCCCCGAGAGCCAGCCCGAGGTATATCCGCAGGACAGCCAGCAAGCCGGATCCTCGGCGGGTCCGAGCGCGCGCAACCACGCGGCGGCTTCGTGGGCCTGTGGCCAGCGCCCGCCGAGCGCGATGCCTGCGTCGAAGCCGCCACCGCCGTGGAGCGGGGCGATCTCGAGCAGCAGCGAAGGCCAGCCGATGCGGGCCGATTCGTCGTCGGCGCGCGTGAGTCCGCCGGCGCCGGGCGGCAGGAACCCGTGTGCCACGACCCGGTCCGCGTCGCGCAGGCCGTGGATGAGGCCGACCCGGAAGAGCGTCGCGGCCGCCTGTGCGCCCTCGAGTTCGTCCTGCAGCTCTGCGATCAGCTCGCAGAGCAGGCGCTCGTCGAGGAACAGACGCGAGTCGTTCATCAGCGCCGCATCGGGCGCGAAGCCGAGGGCGGCCAGCGTCGCCAGCTCTGCCGACGAGTCGGGGGGGGGCTTCACCGGGGGGTCATCCTTAGAGGAATGCGTAGATGTCGAACTTCTCGTGGGTCTGGATGAACTCGTCGCCCTCTTCGTCGAGCAGGGCGAGGAAGGCCTCGACGATCTTCGGGTCGAACTGCGAGCCGGAGTACTTGTGCAGCTCCCGCACCACCACGTCGATGGGCAGTGCGTTGCGATAGGGGCGGTTGCTCGTCATCGCCTCGATCGTGTCGGCCACGAGGATGACGCGCGAGGGGAGCGGGATGTCGTCGCCGCACAAGCGCTGCGGATAGCCGGCTGCCGAGCCGTCGAACCACTCGTGGTGGTGGCGGACGCAGGGCACGACCTCTCGCAGGAATTCCACCGGTTCGAGGATGCGCGCGCCGATCTCGGGGTGCTTCTTGACCTCTTCGTACTCCTGGGGGCTCAAGCGGTCGGGCTTGGTGATGATGGCATCCGGGACACCGATCTTGCCGACATCGTGCAGCAGGCCCGCGATGTAGACGCGCTCGATCATCTCGCGCCTCAGCCCCATACGGCGGGCGATGCGCGAGGCGTAGACGCCGACGCGCTCGGAGTGGCCGCGCGTGTAGCGGTCCTTGGCATCGATGGCCTCGGCGAGTGCTCGCACCGTCTGGACGTAGCCGGTGCGCAGCTCCTGGTTCTTGTCGGCGAGCTGGCGCGTCCGGTCGCGCACCTTCGCTTCGAGGTTCTTGTTCATGTCCTGGAGCTTGAAGTTCTGCTCCCGGGTCACCTGGTTGAGGCGTTTGATCTCTCGCTTCAGGTCGTAGTGGTCGAAGGCCTGGCGCAACGTGGCCTTGAGTTCGTCGTCCTGCCAGGGCTTGGTGATCAGTCGGAAGATCTCGCCGCGGTTGATCGCCTCGACCGCGACGTTCATCTCGGTGTAGCCCGTCAGCATCATGCGCAACGTGTCGGGGTGGCGTTCGCGCACCGTCGAGAGAAGGTCGACGCCGCTCATCTCGGGCATGCGCTGGTCGGTGACGACCACTTCGACCTGCTCGCGCTCGAGCAGCTCGAGCGCTTCACCCGGCCGCGACGCCGTCAGGACGTTCATCGGCTCCGAGCGCAGCAACCGCTGCAGGGCCTTCAGGATGTTCACCTCGTCGTCGACGAAGAGCACACTGTGTTCGTGCACGTTCCACCCCCGCAATCCTCGAACTTCTCGGGGCGTCGGCGCCGATTCTTGACCCCCCGCGGCGCGCACAGGCTCCGCGGGCGCCACTTCGCTGGCCGCGGTGCTGCCGGCGGGCGCAGCCAGCCGGCAGCCGAGCGGCACTCAGCCGGTACCGAGGCGCTCGCGCTCGTAGTTGCCGGACTGCACCGCCCGGCACCAGTCGCGATTGTCGACGAACCAGCGAACGGTCGCGCGCAGGCCCGCTTCGAGGTCGAAGCGCGGCGTCCAGCCGAGTTCGTCACGCGCGCGGCTGGCGTCGATCGCGTAGCGCTGGTCGTGCCCCGGCCGGTCGCGTACGAAGCTCTTGAGATCCTCGTAGCGCGAAAGCTCGCGGGCACGCATGGCTTCATTCTCGGCGGCGGGGGCGACCGCTTCGAGTTCGCGGCAGACCGCGTCGACGATCTCGACGTTGGTGCGCTCGTTGTTTCCGCCGATGTTGTACTTCTCGCCGGGTAGCCCGCGCTCGAGCGCCGCCAGGATGCCCTCGCAGTGGTCCACGACGTAGAGCCAGTCGCGGACGTTCGAACCGTCGCCGTAGATGGGCAGCGGCTTCGCTTCCAGCGCGTTCAGGATCATCAGCGGGATCATCTTCTCCGGGAAGTGATAGGGGCCGTAGTTGTTGGAGCAGTTCGTGGTGAGCGTCGGCAAGCCGTAGGTGTGGTAGTAGGCTCGCACGAGATGGTCGGCGCCCGCCTTGGAAGCGGAGTAGGGCGAGTTGGGCGCGTAGGGCGTGTCCTCGCGGAAGGCGCCCGTCGGACCGAGAGACCCGTACACCTCGTCGGTCGAGACGTGCAGGAAGCGGAAGCGCTCGCGTTCACTCGCGCCGAGGCGCGCGACGTGGCCGCGGGCGGCGTCGAGCAGCACGAATGTGCCGACGACGTTCGTTTGGACGAAGGCCTCGGGGCCGTCGATCGAGCGGTCGACGTGACTCTCGGCCGCGAAGTTGAGGATGGCGGTGGGCGTGTGCTCGTGGAGCACCTGTTCGACCGCGCTGCGGTCGGCGATGTCCGCGTGCACGAAGGTGAAACGCGCGTCGTCTGCGACATCGCGCAGGTTCTCGAGGCTGCCCGCATAGGTGAGCTTGTCGAGGACGACGACCCGTGCCTCGGTCCGCGCGAGCGCAGTGCGCACGAAGTTGCAGCCGATGAACCCGGCACCTCCAGTCACGAGCAGCGTGTACATGGCCCTCTTTCGCGTGCGCAGCAGGCGCCGCTCGATGGCTAGACGTAGTTGCCGCCTTCGGGGAGGCGGAGGCGCCGGAGCGCCTGCATGAAGCGGGTGATCTCGACCTTGAAGTCCTCGGCCTGCACGAGCCCCGGGTCCTCGCCGGCGGCCGCCAGGCGCGCCTTGCGCCGGAGCACGGCGTGCAGGATGCGCACCCAGTCGCCGATCGAGGCGTCGCGCGTCGTGCCGACGACCGCTTCCCAGTCGATCGGCCCGAAGAGCCGACGCCCGGCGCGCTTCTCGGCGGCGCGCGTGTGGATCTGTAGTGCCGCGACGACATCGTCGGGCAGCTTCGCCGCCACTTCGACGATGCGTTCGAAGCGGCCCGGTGCGACGAAGGCGGGTCGCAGTGTGTCCGGGTGCGAGGTGGCGCCGACCACGAGGTGCTCGCCCGTCACGATGGTGCGGTCGATCAGCTCGAGCAGGAAGTCCATGATCGGGCCGACCGGCAGGTCCGGCCGGCGGGTGCCGATCTCGTGCGCCTGCGAGAACTCGAGTTCGTCGAAGAAGACCGTCAGTTGCGGCAGCTCGTCGAGGATCTGTGCCCAGCCGTGCACCATCTCGCTGGCCTTCTTGCCGGCGTGGATCACGTCGAGCACCAGGCGAGGCACCTCGATGTGGAGGAACGACGTGGAGGTCTGCGTCGACAGTGCGCGCGCGAGCAGCGTCTTGCCCGAGCCGCGCTGCCCCATCAGCAGCATCCCGGTCGGCGGCTGCGTACCCCACTCCTCGTAGACGCGCGGCGAGGTCGCCGCGCAGGCGTAGGTCGCGATCTCCTCCTTCGGACCGGCCAGACCTCCGATGTCCGCGAGGTCGAGCTTGGGCTCCGCCTCGAGATGCATGCCGTTGCCGAGCGGCTCGAGCTTGCGCGTGAAGCTCGACCACAGATTCTGGGCCCGCTCGATGCGGATGCGCTGTTCCGTCATTCCCGGAGTCTACCGTCCGCGGGCGCTCCCGCTGCGCGATACTGCGCGGCCTTCGCAGGCGCGCGGTCGGCGGGCGTCGAGCGGCCCGAGCGTGCCGGGCGGCAGACACGCGCGCCCTTGACCGCCCGACGGAGGAGCCCGTTTGTTGCCGCGCATCGACGATGCCCTCGAACGCCGAGCTCGGCGCGCGCTCGCCCGGGCCGACGCACGACTCGGAGCCGTGATTCGCGAGGTCGGCCCCTGCCCGATGCGCGCCAGGGGCCGCCCCTACGCCTACCTGCTGCGCAGCATCCTCTACCAGCAGCTCGCGGGTGCCGCGGCGCGCGCGATCGAGCAGCGCTTCCTCGCGCTGTTCGGCGGACGCACGCCGACACCGCAGGCGCTGCTCGCGACGCGTCGCGAGCGGCTGCGCCGCGCGGGGCTCTCGGGCAACAAGATCGAAGCGGTGCGTGCGGTGGCACAGGGCTTCGCTTCGGGAGCCGTGCGCGAACGCCGCCTGTGGCACCGCAGCGACGACGAGGTCGTGCGCGAACTCGTCAGGCTGCGCGGCGTCGGCGAGTGGACGGTGCACATGCTGTTGATGAGTTCGCTCGGCCGCCCCGACGTGCTGCCGGTCGGCGACTACGGCGTTCGCACGGGAGCGCGTCGTCTCTATGGCCTCGCAGCGCTCCCGCGCGCCCGCGAACTCAACGATCTCGGCGAGGCATGGCGGCCGTACCGCAGCATCGCCTCCTGGTATCTGTGGCGGCACGAGGCGATCGCGCGGGTCGGCGGCGTCGGCGATTGAACCGGCATCTGCCCGGCGCAGCGGCGTGTGTGCACGGCGGCGCGCGCTACTGCGGTGCGGCGGCGACGTCGGCGGGCACCCGGCGCGCGAAGCGCGCCCGGTAGCGGATCGGTTCCGCGCCCGAAACCGCGAGGATCTCGATCACCGAATCCACGACGAGCCGTGCGCCGTCGGCGCTCAGTCGGTAGACATCGACGCCGCGCGCCTGCGCCTGCTCCCAGTGTGTCTCGATCCGGCCGTCGCCCACGACCCAGCGCGTCGTTACGAGGCCTTCGGAACTGTCGACGCGGTGGGGGAGACCGTCGAAGCGCATCGGAGGCGGGTTGCGGCCCGGGACGTGGCGCCGCAGTCCGAGGGCGTCGCGTTCGAAGGCGAGAGAGTCCGGCGGGGTGGTCGAGCGGCGAAGCGTCGTGTTCGCGAGACTGCGAAAGAGCCACGAAAGGCCGCGCACGCCGCGTTCGATCGCGGCGTGGCGCGCGGGGTCGTCCTGTGCGGCACCGATGCGTTGCCACTCGCCGACGAAGCCCTCGATCACATGCTCGGTCTCGAGCGGCAGCCCCTCCTGCGCCGTCGCGGACCCGGGCGCCGGCGCGCACGACAGCATGAGCGCGATCAGAAGCCTCTGCGGCCAAGACGCGTGTTTCGTCCCCCGGTGCACCCGGACATCGTACCTCGAAAATCAGACTCTCGGGTCCGTCGAGTCCGATTCCGGGACGCCTTTCGCGGCCGTTCGGTTGCGCAATACTCTGCGCCGGCACGAAGCGCGTCGCTCCGGGAGCGAAGCGTGGCCGCGCCGACCGCGTCCCCATCGTCTAGAGGTCAGGACTCGGGCCTTTCAAGCCCGCAACACGGGTTCGATTCCCGTTGGGGACGCCAGTCCGGCCCCGCTCGGCGGCGCGGCCCGCAGGTCGCGGACCGTCGCCTCAGGGTTCGACGACGAGCTTGCCGCGGGCGCGGCGGTCGAGCAGGTCGCGCAGTGCCTCGGCCGCGCGCTCGAGCGGGTAGCGCTTCGACACGTAGGGGTGGATGCGTCCCTCGGCGGCGAGTTCGAGCAGCTCCTGCTGGAGGCGGCCCATCAGCTCGGGCTCGTGCGCACCCATGCCGCCGAAGAAGACGCCGACGATCGAGCAGCCCTTGAGCAGCGTCAGGTTGAGCGGGATCCTCGGGATCCCGGCAGTGAAACCGATCACCAGGAAGCGCCACTTCCAGGCCGTCGCGCGCAACGCGGCTTCGGCGAGTTCGCCGCCGACCGCGTCGTAGACGACGTCGACGCCCCGGCCGCCGGTCAGCTCCTTCGCGCGCTGCTTCAGGTCTTCGCTGCCGTAGTCGATCGTCTCGTCGGCACCGCGTTCGCGGCACAGCGCGAGCTTGTCCGCGCTGGAGGCGGCGGCGATCACGCGCGCGCCCATCATCTTGCCGAGCTCGACCGCGGCAAGGCCGACGTTGCCCGCGGCGCCGGTGACCAGGAGCGTCTCGCCCTCGCGCAACGCGCCGCGGTAGCGGAGCCCGTAGTAACCGGTGCCGTAGGAGTAGAGCAGGCCCGCCGCGGTCGCGAAGTCGAGCCCCTTCGGCAGCGGACGGACGGCGTCGGCGCGCGCGCGCACCTTTTCGGCGAAGCCGCCCGTGATGCCGCCGCTGCCGACGACCGCGTCGCCGGGCGCGAAGCGGTCGACCCCCTCGCCGACCTCGGCGATCACGCCGCCGACCTCGTTGCCGGGGATGAAGGGCGGCGTCGCCTTGAACTGGTACTTGTCCTCGATGATCAGCGCTTCGGGGAAGCTGACTGCGGCCGCGCGCACGTCGATGACGACTTCTCCCGGGCCGGCGCTCGGGTCTTCGACCTCTTCGACGACGAGCTTCTCGGGCGGTCCGAACTCATTGCAGACGACGGCTTTCATGGGTCCTCCCGGTTGCGGCCGGCGGGCGAGCCGGCGAGCGTGTGGATGCCTCTGTGCGCGGCGGACGCTCGGGTACCGCGCGACGGGCGTGTAGACTCGCGCGTCTCGCGGACGCCCGCGAGGGCGAGGACGGGACCGGGTGCAGGCGGCTGCGGATGACCTTCACGGTGTGCTGCGCGCGCGCTTCGAGCGCGCGCCCGACGCGCCCATGCTGCGGCTTCCGATCGGCGGGGCCACGAGCGGCGCCGAACGCGTGCTCTCGTTCGCCGAGGTCGACCGGCTCGCGGCGCGCTTCGGCGCGGTCCTGCAGGACCGGGGTGTCCGGCCAGGCGACCGCGTCGTCGTGCAGGTGGCGAAGAGCGCGGCCGCCGTCGCGCTCTACCTGGGCTGCGTGCGCATCGGCGCCGTGTTCGTGCCGCTGAACACCGCCTACACGCCCGCGGAAGTCGCCCATGCCGTCGCCGATGCGGAACCCGCGGCCGCCGTCGTCGACCCGGCGCGAAGCGTGGAGCTCGCGGCGGCGCTGGGCCCCGCAGCTGCGACGTCGACACTGGACGCGCGCGGCGGCGGGACGCTCGGCGCGGCGGCTGAGCAGGCGCAGGGAGCCGAAGCCGTCGCACGAGCGCCCGAGGACCTCGCGGCGATCCTGTACACGTCGGGCACCACCGGCCGGCCAAGGGCGCGATGCTCACGCAGGCCAACCTGGTGTCGAACGCGCGCGCGCTGCATGCGCTCTGGGGCTTTCGCGACGGCGACGTGCTCCTGCACGCGCTGCCGATCTTCCACGCCCACGGGCTCTTCGTCGCGCTGCACACGTCGCTGATCAACGGCTCCGAGATGTTCTTCCTGGAACGCTTCGACGCCGAGCGCGTGTGCGCGCTGCTGCCGCGCGCCAGCGTGATGATGGGCGTTCCGACCTTCTACAGCCGCCTGCTGGCGCTCCCCGGCTTCGGACCGGATACCTGCCGGAAGGTGCGTTTGTTCACGAGCGGCTCGGCGCCGCTCTCGGCGCAGGCCTTCGATGCCTTCCTGCAGCGCACGGGCCACCGCATCCTCGAACGCTACGGCATGACCGAGACCGGCATGATCGCCTCCAACCCGCTGGACGGAGAACGCCTCGCCGGCAGCGTCGGTTTCGCGCTGCCCGGCGTCGAGGTGCGCGTGGTCGACGACGCCGGCCAGCCGCGCGCGCCCGGAGGTGTCGGCGAAGTCGAAGTGCGCGGACCCAACGTATGTGCCGGCTACTGGCGTCGCGCCGGACACGGCAGCTCCGGCTGGCGCGCCGACGGCTTCTTCCGGACCGGTGACCTCGGCCGCCTCGACGCCGACGGGCGCCTTTGGCTGGTCGGGCGCGCGAGCGACCTGATCATCAGCGGTGGCTACAACGTGTACCCGACGGAAGTGGAGACCTGTCTCGACCGGCTCGAGACGGTCGCCGAGTCGGCGGTCGTGGGCCTGCCGCACCCGGACCTCGGCGAGGCGGTCGTCGCCTTCGTCGTGCTGCAGCCCGGAAGGGCGCTGCGCGAGGACGATCTGGCGGAGGCATTCGAGGGGCGCCTCGCGCGCTTCAAGCAGCCGAAGCGGATCCTCGTGGTGGATGCGCTTCCGCGCAACGCGCTCGGGAAGGTCGAGAAGGCGGCGCTGCGTCGCGAACGGTCAGGGCTCTTCCTCGAGGCGCCGCAGGGCTGACCCGCCTCGCTGCCGGCGCTCGCAGCTCGGAGGTTGCATGGAGACCGCTCAAAACTTATAGTCGCCTCCAAATTCGGAGGAGACTCCATGTCCCTGCTGGTTTCTGCGCAGCGCGAGAGCAGCCCCGCCCCGGCGAGTGCGCCCGAGGGCCGCCGCGCGCGGCGGCGGCGTGAGCTGCGCGAGCGGGTGATGGAGGCGGCGGGCGAGCTCTTCCGGAAGCAGGGTTTCGACGCCACGACCGTCGATGAGATCGCCGCCGCCGCCGACATCGCGCCGGCCACCTTCTTCAACCATTTCCACAGCAAGAACGGGCTCGTGGGCGCGATGACCAGCGATGTGTTCGAGCACATTGCGGCGCTCGCGGCCCAGCACTTCCGCGCCGGACGCAGCGTCGAGGCGCAGCTGCTCGGCCTCGCCGAGGCCGCCGGCGAGTTGATCGGCGAGCACCACCACGTCGCCCGGCTCGTGATGCTGCAGGTGATGCGCGCACAGTCGCGTCCCGAGGACGCGGCTCCCTACCTGTCGCGTCTGCGCGAGCCGGTCGTCTCGCTGCTGACCGACGGCCAGCAGCGCGGCGAAGTTCGCGACGACGAGGAGCCCGGCTTCCTGTGCGAGATGGTGCTCGGCGCGCTGCAGGCGACCGTCACCCACTGGCTCGCCGATCCGGAATACCCGATTGCCGAGAAGCTGCCGCGCGCCGCGCGCTTCGTGTACCGCGCAGTTCGCGCAGCCGACGCTCCCGGTGCGCGCGCTTCGGACCGATAGAGAAGTCACGCCAGGCGCTCGAAGGAGAAACCAGACGATGTCCCTGCTGCCCAACGCCGATTACGCGAGCTCCGCCTTCTGGACCTGGGACGCCCCCATGTGGGGCCATTTGCGCTGGCTGCGCGAAAACGATCCGGTGCACTGGTCGGAGGTCGACCGCCTGTGGGTCGTGACGCGCTTCGACGACGTCGCCTACGTCTCCAAGCACAACGAGCTCTTCTGCTCGGGCCAGGGCGTGCTGCCCGACAACCCGGCGAAGCTCGGCCTGATCGACGAGGACGAACCGCGGCACACGCAACTTCGGAGCCTGATCAACCGCGGCTTCACGCCGCGCATGGTGCGAAAGCTCGAGGCGAGCTTCACCGGGATCGTGACCGAAGCGATCGACGCCGTGGCAACGCGCGGCGAATGCGACTTCGTCGACGACATCGCCGTGCCGCTGCCGCTGCTGCTGATCGCCGAGATGATCGGCATCCGGCGCGAGGATCGCGCGCGTTTTCACCAGTGGTCGGACGCGATGATCCTGGCGCAGGGGAATCTCGGCGACCCGGCGGTCGCCGCGCAGGCGGGCCAGGCCTTCGCCGAATACGCCGCCTACGTCAGCGCCATCCTCGAGGAGCGGCGCCGCGAGCCGCGTGACGACCTGCTGAGCATCCTGGTCGGCGCCAAGGACGAGGGTCTGCTCGTCGAGCACGACGATTCCGACCGGGCCGAGATCCCGGGCCTCGACCGCAGTGAACAGGCGCGACAGCTGAGCAACGACGAGCTGATCATGTTCTGCGTGCTGCTGATGGTGGCGGGCAACGAGACCACCCGGAACGCGCTGTCCGGGGGGATGTCGCTACTGATCGAGCACCCCGAGGCGCGGCGCGCGCTCGTCGAGGACCCCGAGAAGATTCCGGCAGCCGTCGAGGAGATGCTCCGCCTCGTCAGCCCGGTCGTCTCCTTCGTGCGGACCGCCACGCAGGACACCGAGTTGCGCGGACAGAAGATCCGGGCCGGCGAGAAGGTGCTGATGGTCTACGGCTCGGCCAACCGCGACGCGGCGGCCTTCGACCGTCCCGACGAGTTCGACATCGCCCGCAACCCGCACCACCTGGCCTTCGGCCTCGGCAACCACTTCTGCATGGGCGCGAACCTGGCGCGCATGGAGATGCGCGTGGCCTTCCGCGAGCTGCTGCGGCGCCTGCCGGACATGGAGTACAGCGACGGCGGCCCGCAGATGGCGCGCTCGGCGCTCGTGCGCAGCTTCCAGCACCTGCGCGTGCGGTTCACGCCCGAAGCCGGGAACCGCTAGCAAGGCGGCCGTCGCGGGCCGCCCGTGCTCGGGTGGCGCGCTCATCTAGGCGGCGAAGCCGCGCAGGAAGAGCGCCTCGGCACCGGCGCGCTGCATGGCCGCCTCGAGGGCCCGCGGGTCGGGCGCGCCGCGGAAGCGCTCGGCGGCTGCGATCGTGCGCTCGAATACGTCGAGGTCGCTGGCCGTGTTCAGGAACAGCTCCGCCTCGGCCAGCACGAAGTGGACCGCCTGTTCGAAGGCATCATCGTTCTCGAGCGGTTCGTACCAGGTCGTGCGGCCGGGCGTGCTGCCCGGTGGCCAGCGCCGCCGCGCGACTGCCTTGATGGTCTGCACGGCGACGCCCCGCTCGTGGCAGACGTCGCGCAGCGCGCCGGCCTCCCGTGCGTAGGCGGGCTGCGCAAGCATGGTCGGGTTCCAGGGCAGCAGCACCGAGTCGAAGGGGAAACGCTCGAGGCTGCGCAGGTGCATGTCGGCCACGCGTGTTCCGTGGCCGGTGACCCCGATGAAGCGGACCAGCCCTTCTTCGCGAGCCTCGACGGCCGCCCGCAACGCGCCGTCGTGCGAGAGGGCCTGCTCGTGCTCCGCTTCGTCGACGAGGTTGTGCAGCTGCAACAGGTCGAGGCGATCCGTGCGCAGGCGCTCGAGCGATCGGCGGATCTGGTCGCGTGCGCGGCCGTAGCTGCGCTCTCCCGTCTTCGTGGCCAGAAAGAAGCGTTCGCGGTGCTCCGGCATCCAGCGGCCGACGTGATCCTCGGCCTCGCCGTAGCTGGCAGCGACGTCGATGTGGTCGATGTCGTGGGTCAGCAGCAGCTCGAGGGCACGGGCGGCGCTGCGCTCGTCGGCGCTGTGGAGCGCGGCGGCGCCGAAGATGAGCCGGGTGCTGTCGTGACCGGTGCGTCCGAAGGGAATACGGGGAATCATCGCCAGAGGCTACCGTCCCGGCGGCATCCACGCCGCGCGAGGAACCCCATGGCGATCGATTTCAGCTTCCCCGAAGAACTCGAACACCTGCTCGTGCAGGTCCGGCGCTTCTGTGACGAGGTCGTCCGGCCCGCCGAGGCCGAGATCGAGGCGCACGAGGACGACCGCGACGTGCTCGTCTCGCAGGTGATCTCGATGCGCAAGCAGGCGCAGGAGCGCGGCCTGTGGCTACCGCACATGCCCGAGGAATACGGCGGCATGGGCCTCGGCCACGTCGAGATGGCGGCGGTTTCGGCGGAGGCCGCGCGCACGCGCTTCGGCCCCTTCGCGCTCAACTGCCAGGCGCCCGACGAGGGAAACATGCACACGCTGCTGCACTGGGCGACGCCGGAACAGAAGCGCAGGTACCTGGTGCCGTTGTGCAAGGGCCGGGCGCGCTCGTGCTTCGCGATGACCGAGCCCGAGGTGGCGGGATCGGACCCGACGCTGATCCAGACGCGTGCGGTGCAGGACGGCGACGAGTGGGTACTCGATGGCCACAAGTGGTTCATTTCGGGAGCGCGTGGCGCGAGCTTCGCGATCCTGATCGCGCGCACCGAGGACGCCCCGGATCTGCCCCAGGCGGCGAACTCGGCCTTCCTGGTGGACCTGCCCTCGGAAGGCTGGGAGGTGGTACGCGACATCGAGACCATGAGCGGCGCGCACAACCACTGCGAGATCCGCATCGAAGGCCTGCGTCTGCCAGCGGACAGCATGCTCGGTGGCCGCGGGCAGGGTCACCTGCTCGAGCAGGAGCGC
>Ga0114931_10008661_pt1 | contig 12279 bp, 7 predicted proteins | sample 2SBtaG_FD_89579 | JGI IMG/M metagenome (GOLD analysis project Ga0114931, IMG submission 89579) | Deep subsurface microbial communities from Kolumbo volcano to uncover new lineages of life (NeLLi) - 2SBTROV14_V59a metaG | ecosystem: Environmental > Aquatic > Marine > Volcanic | place: Kolumbo...
CCACGGAACTGGAACTGCGCGGAGCCTACCTGTTCGATCGTGCCCAGGAAAGAATCTCACGATTCAACCTGGCCATCAAGGAGCACCGAAAGACGGGACCGGTCTCACCCGGGCTGGATGTGGTCGCCAAGCTGAAACTGAAAGTCCACCCGAAGGAGCCTCTCACCCACTTGGACGAAAAGGTCGTTGCCGAAACAGAGAAGCTGGATGGCCCAATCAGCCACGAGTTGCTCTACGATTCCCCCCAACATGGGTTCCGTTTTCGCTACGATGACCATTGGTATATTACCGCCGAAGGCAGAGACCGGCTGGCACTGCGTCTCTTGCACAATAGTACCTTGGTGGCCCACTGCAATGTATCCACCTTGACCGCCCGAGCGGCGGGCCGCCAAACCACCCTGGTACAGTTCGAACGAGAAATTCGTCAAACTCTCGGCGACCGCCTGGACGACGTGAAAGCCGCAAAAGAATGGACCACAGCCACCGGGCATCACTGCCTGGGAATCATCGTCAATGGCAAAATCAAAGACGTCCCCTTACAGTGGCGATACTACCTGATCGCTGCCGATGGCATGCCTCGAATTTCCCTGCTGGTCACGGTGGAACGCGCGCAAATCAAAAACTTCGCCGATGCCGACCGACACCTGGTGGAGTCCTTGAAGCTAACGGGCCAATCGGCCCAAACAACTGCGGCCAGGCCGGCAAAAACACCGGCCCGGTAAGGGCAAGCCCCCCCGCCAAACAAATCTTGGCCGGAGTTCGCGCCACAACCTCCGCCACCCTACAACGCATCCTCACGAACTTGGGCCAAGTTTGGCTTGGCAAGACACAGTGCGGCTACCTTTGCTCGAAAGGTTCGGTTCCCTCCGTCGTGGGAATGACGACCACTCCTTTTTCAGTCACCTTAAAGCCCCGCCGACGGTCCTTTTTCAAGTCTACCCCGATCTGCTCACCCGCGGGGATGTGGACATACTTATCGATGATTGCCCGCCGGACGATCGCGCCTTTGCCGACGTGGACGCCACGAAACAGGATCGAACCGGTGACTTCCGCATGTTCTTCAATGCGCGATTTGGGCCCCACAATACTACCCGTGACCCGCCCCCCGGAAATAATTGCCCCCGCGGCCACGATACTATCGTGGGCTTCGCCACGGCGCCCGGATTCGTCGTCAAATACAAATTTCGGCGGTGGTAGATTCAATTGATGGGTTCGCACGGGCCAGTGATCGTCGTACAAATTGAGCAGGGGATCCACGCCAATGAGTTCGATATTTGCCTCGTAATAGGCGTCCAACGTGCCGACGTCACGCCAGTAGGCATCCCGCTTGCTGTTTTCATCGCAAAAGGGAAATGCCATCACCCGATGCGTGTCGATAATCGACGGAATAATGTTACGGCCAAAATCGTGGGCACTCTCTTTCAAGGTCGCATCGTTGCAAAGTTGATTAAACAAAAAAGGTGCGCTGAAAATATAGATGCCCATCGACGCCAGGGCATGCTGATCGTCCCCAAGAATGGTCTTCGGTACAGCCGGTTTCTCCTCGAAACCGATAATACGTTGCTGATCATCCGTTTGCATGACGCCAAACTGGTGAGCCTCGTCGGTCGTCACCCGCAGTGCCGCAATGGTCAAATCGGCCGCCCGCTCAACATGCGCCGCGAGCATCTTGCTGTAGTCCATTTTGTAGATGTGGTCACCCGCCAGGATCACGACATGCTCAGGCCGTTCTTTCTCCAGCGTGTAAATATTCTGGTACACCGCGTCGGCAGTTCCTTGATACCACTGCTCGTCAATCCGCTGCTGGGGCGGCACCACGTCAATGAATTCGTCCAGTTCACGACAGAGAAGATGTCGCCAGCCGGTCGTGATATGCCGGTCCAGACTCATTGCCTTGTACTGCGTGAGCACGAGAATCTTACGAATTCCACTGTTGAGACAATTAGACAGCGTGAAATCCACAATCCGGTAAATTCCGCCAAACGAAACGGCCGGCTTAGCCCGATCGCGTGTCAAGGGTTCTAAACGCGAGCCCTTACCGCCCGCCAGTACAACTGCTAATACATTTTTCATGCGTCTTACGCCTCAATGATGCGATTGGCCAGGTTCCGTACTTCCAAATTTTCACTCAGCTTTGCGAGGCTCCGGGCGATAAGCCGCCCGGGAATTGGCGTTTTTACCGCTAGCATGCCCGCCGGGTCGGCTGCACCGGCCCTGCCTGTGCGTCGCACGCACACAGGCATTCTTGGAACTACTGTGGTTGGAATTCTCCACCGAATAGCAATTCTAATGCCCAGCCAGGGCATTGGAAACGTCTTGTTCGTAAATCCGCTGGTAAGCAGCCGCCATCTGCCCGACCGAATACTGCTGGCCCACAAAGGCCCGGGCCGCCACCCCCACACGATGTGCGCGTTGGGGGTCTGAAAGCAACTGGTCCGTCAAACGGGTGCAATCAGCCCGGCTGCCCACCGGGGAGAGAAACCCGGTTCGCTCATGCTCAATAAATTGAGCATGGGGCCCAATATCGGTTGCTACCACCGGCACGCGAGCGGCCATCGCTTCCAGGACAGCATTCGGGCCGGCTTCCCATTCGCTGCGCTGCCATAACACATCGATATGGGGCAAAATCTCCGCCATATCGGCCCGTAATCCCAAAAATCGGACCGCACCAGGGTCGCAGACCAGCTGGGCAAAGCGTTCCAGGCGATGCCGTTGCGGGCCATCGCCAATCACAAGCAAGCAAGCATTGTCGTATAAAACGCGGATCAGCTCAAAACACCAGATGGCATCATCCACCCGTTTATGTGCCAGCAGTGGCCCGACGATGGCCAATAAGTGGGTCTCCGAGGGCAGCTGCAATTCGGTGAGCAGCTCTTCACGAGACCGGGTCGGCGGATCCGGCAAGGCAACTCCGCTGGGTATAATCACCAGTTTTTCCGGTTCGATTTTCATAGCAACGCACTGCTGGTACGTGGTCTGGTTGCTCACCACCACATGCCGCACTCGCCGGATGAGTCGTTTCAACAGCACCTGACGCAATGGCCTGCGGGGCAAGTGATCGGTTAAGGTAACCACCAAAGGCAAGTCACGAGGCCCAGGCCAGACAGCACACGTATAGGACAGGGCGGCAATCCCCCAACAGTGCAACAGGTCGATGTGCCGATTGCGCAACAATCGCGCCAGACGGCCGGCCGCGATGGGGTCGACGGTCCAGCGCGCATTCAGTGGACGAACCGACGCTCCAACCGTTGCGATCGTCCGGTGCGTGTCGCCCAAAGTGCGTAAGGCAATCACTTCGCTATCCCAATGCTTGCTCGATAACCCTTCAATCAGAAGGCGTAACTGGCGCGATGATCCGTAGGGATCGAGCAGGGACGCGACATGCAGGATACGACCGTCGGATTTCATCGAGTAACCGCGAAGAAGATTGTAAGGATCAAGATACCATTGTAGGATGCCCATCTCTTGGGCAACAGGCGCTCCACCCGCTTGTCAATTCTCCCTATGAGGCTCAACCAAAGAAAGGCATCCCCGGTGCCCAAAGCAACTGGAAGCTGGCGCGCGATTACCATAGCTGGACATCGTTGTCAGCTCTACGAACCGGCGCATCCCTCGGAACATCGGCAAGCGGTGCTCTATTTGCACGAACTGGGAGAGGACACGTTCCAGGACCGGGCTGCCTTCCTGGAACAATTTGATCTTCATGGATTCCGAGTGATGGCCCCCAAAACCGGACCTGCATGGTGGAGCAGCAGGGTTTGTCCCGAGTTCGATGCGGCTCAATCCGCAGAGAGCTACCTGCGGAACCACATTATGCCCTGGCTGGCCCGTCACTGGGCTTGTGAACCTGGCCAAATTGGTCTTCTGGGCCCTGGCATGGGGGGCCAGGGGGCGCTACGCATGGCCTACAAACACCCCGATACGTTTCCCGTGGTGGCCGCCATTGGACCTTCGATCGATTATCAAATTCGTATCGAGGAAGGCGATCAAATTCTGGCACGCATGTATCGGGATGCGGAAGATGCCCGCCAGGACACGGCCACCCTGCACATTCACCCACTCCATTGGCCACGGCATCAGTGGTTTTGCAGCGACCCGACCGATTTCCGCTGGTACGATTCTGTGGACCGACTGCGAATGAAGCTCTTTTCACTTGGCGTCCCCTTTGAGTGTGATCTCCATACCGGCGGCCCAAATCCTTCACCAAAGGAGACGCTTGCAGGGGCCTCCCATGCAAAGACGGACTGCACCTCCCCTTGGGACTATTATGAGCGGATGGCTGCACCCGCCATCGGTTTCCTGGCGGCCGCCCTGGAACAAGAGCGGTTGCGAGTGAAGACACCTAAGAGATGACTCAAAAACAACTTCCACATTTCCAGTTCGTTGTTTTGGCTTTCCTTCGTACTCGTACTCAGCGAAGCAGTACTCGTACTCGACGACCATAGGATCAGCAGTGGACGCCTCAATGGTTCTGCTCCATGCTCTGAATCCCTGCCAAAAGAACCTCTTCCAGTATGATAGGTTACCGGACCTATTCAATTGCCGACGGCATATTATTGCCTCTGGACTCTGGACTCTCAACTTTATGGCCCAGGTCAAATTGGCTCCACTGGAGCCTTTTCAGCCCTTCGATTTTCAACTCACCGGTCGAATGCCAGTAAATGAGCTTCTGAGCGGAATTTTCTGATGGGGGCCCCCCTAGAAACGGTTGCCGTGTCAGGGTGGCCGGATCGCCTTCCAGCACAAACATTGCTTTTGACTGATCATACGTGGCCCGACTGGCACGGGCGGTAAAATCGCCTTGTTGGGGCGCGTTGCCTTCGATAATCACGTGCCCCTGGGCCACCAGTTCCAGCGGGCCCAATGGGCGGCCCGCGGATAGACCCGGTTGCTTCCTGCGGGCTTGCGCCATGCGAGCCAGGGGACTTTCGAAAACAGCAAGCTGATCGCTGGAGATCCACACCGTATGCGCACCGGGCCCCTCGCGCAAGGACCTCTCGAGTCGCTGCTCCCAGGCGTCGACGGGCCCGTAGATTGCCTTGACCTGTCCCAACGCCCAGACTTCACGGCGGATCAGGTTCCCGCGGATACCACGCACGAAATCAACTCGCAAGAATCGTAAGTGCTGAACCGGCCCCTGGACCCGTGCGCGATTCCCACCCGGAGTTCGCTTACTTCCCCCCAATGCCAGGGGGTTGTTGCTCCCGGCCAGATGGACCGATTCGATCCATCCTGGCCCGTCTCCCTGCAGCCGTCCGGATTGCCGATTGGCTACCAGCGACTGCATTTGCAAACGCTGTTGGGATACGAGGCCTCCCGCATCCTGCTGTTGGAAGGTTGCGGTCACCCCCTCCCAACACTCCAGTTGCACCAGTTCAGGTTGCTGTTGCTTGAGTGCTCCATCGAAACGTACCGGCGCCGATAGCCGGGCAATCAGCCGCGCAGTCCGCAAGCTTCCCCCACTGCCGACTACCAGCACCTGCTGCAGAAACGTAATATGGTCCTGGTCGAGCTCCATGCTTTTTTGCCAGCTGATGGTCATGGGCTGGGCGGTAGCCAGAGGTTGCCCCTGCAAGTCACGATCCACAAGCATTTCCAACTCGCCCGGCGAACCAATCCAGACGCGACTCGTCCCCCGATTCAGTTCGATGGCGGCCGCGCGAATGGTCATCCCCCGCACCGAAACCTCGGCATCCGTGGCGGGTTGTCCCCCGGAGTCGGGCCCTCTGGTGATTGGTGCTGCCACGATATTGATTTTAGCCTCCGGGGTGTCGGCCTCATCAATCCGAAGTTGACCGGCCTGAATACGCAAAGGTTCCGCTGGGCCGCCCTGGACTGGTTTTTCGCGAAATCCAACACTGCCATCCACGCTCACCGTAGTGACGACCGGACGCCGATTGCGAACTGCAATTTGTAATCGCAATCGATTGCCCTCGATGTTGTAACAACGCGACCCGGCAGTGTCTCTGCCACCCAGTGCCGTTCGCAGCGACTCGGACATGCTACCGCCAGCGCTTCCCAGCTTGGGGTCTTCGGATGCCAGGTGCTGGGAATCGTAGTCCAGCCACACCGCCAGATGGTGGACACGAACGGACAGTTCGGCCGATTCGATCGCAACCAGGCCATCCGCGAGCATCCGGTCGGGTACGACATCCGCAGGCAGCCCGGGAGAGCCCGCAACTTGCTCGCGCAGATAGACCTTGACCTCGTCAGCCCACATCTGGCCCAAGCCAACCGCTGTCATCTTGGGTCGACCTTCCATGGTGAGCACCGCTTGCCCATCTTCCCGGCTCAGTCGCATGGACTCGGACCACCGCACCTTAAACGGCTCATGGGCGCTCTGTGGATCGGGCACCGCACGCAGCCAGCCATTGCCCGCGGCAAGCATCGTCCCCAAACGATAGGTGGATCCCTCCGGTGGATGCTGGTATTGCACCATGGGCGCATGAATTTCGCTGCCCCGATACTGAACCATTACTTCATCCTGGCCGTCGAACGTGACTCGTCGGGGCTCAATTTCCACTCGCATGCGGTCACAGCGAACGACCGCTTCCCGAGCGGGCGCATCGATGCGAACCGGCGTCCCCTTCACTTCGACCATCGCCGGGTGGATCCCCGCCAGGGGCAGCTTTGTGCCAACCGGGACTTTCCCTGCTTGAACCGGATGGTTTCGGGCAAAGAAAAAATTCAACACATCGCCTTGAATTTCATCCCGCAGACCCCCGGGATGGATCTGCACGACACGTACTTGATCGACGAACGAACCAATGTAACTGGTAAAATCAAAACTGAAGGGGCCCTGGCTGGTCACCTGAATCGGTGCACCAGACTGTGCTGGCTCTTCCCGCCAGGTTGGAACCCGTCCCGATGGTGGCCCAGGGACCCGACGGGTGGAAGGCACGGAACCTGAACGTGCGGGGCTGGGAAGCGCGGTACCGGGCATGACGATTGCAGCCACATCATGAGTAATCTCGAGAGACTCGATCCCACCGATACCCAATCCGCCTTTCGCCTGATCGGCAGGCAACAAACGTATTTCTAATTCCCGACCGTGGCCTTGATGCGGACCTAGCCGCATGTCGACCTTCGCATCCGTTCGAATCATGTGTTCGGTGATGCGGAGATCGCGAGTGACCAGATAAAAATCGTCCTGAGGTCCTGAATCGCGCATATCACTGCGTAGGTTAATTTTGCCCGGCAGCATGGCCCATTGCATCTTGGCACCGGTCGTAGGCCCACTACGCAAACTTTTATCCATCTGCAACACGGCCCCGCCCGGTGCTTCCAACACGATGGCATCACGGGGGGGAGCGCCGCCCGCGATACGCGGCCGCGGAAAGAACAAGATGGCCAACCGATCGATCCGCACCTGGCCATTCTCTTGCGGATGATAGTCATCCAGCACGACCATGGTCTGGCCATTTTCAAAGGTCTTGGGAGGTTCCTTCAAACTCCAATGATCGGCGGGAAAATAGGCGGCCAGCAGATGGCGATACTTGTTCGGCGCGGTGTGGGCCCGCGCGTGTTGTCCGGGCGTGGAAGAATGGGCCACCGCCTGCTCGCACCACGGCGGTTCCAGGAAGGGCACCGCCACCAAAACGTACATCTGGTAGATTGCTACCACGAGGGCAAAAGAAATCGCGGCATGGGTCAGACGTTGCAGCATGTTGCCAGGTTATTCCACATATTTCCGCACCGCCGTTTCCCAGCGACCGGTATTCTTAAGCACTAGTTCGACCACTTCCCGGATCGCTCCCTGACCGCCACGGACACTGGTGATGTAATGAGCGGCTGCACGGGCTTCTGCCGCAGCGTCGGCGACTGCAATGGCCAGGCCGACCGACCGAAGCACTGGCACATCGGGTAAATCGTCCCCTACATAGCAGACTTGCGACCGTTGTAGCCCCAACTGGTCGCAGATGGCCTGGGCTACTGGTAACTTGTCAGCGATTCCCTGGTGGACCATGCCAATATCCAGCTCGGCGGCCCGGGCGGAAACCGCCTGGGAGCTGCGTCCGGTCAGGATCCCCATCTGGCCACCACAATGTTGCCACAACCGAATCCCCTGCCCATCTCGAATATGAAACTGTTTGATCTCTGCCCCGCGCGAGTCGAGCAGGACCCGTCCGTCCGTCAACACTCCATCCACATCGGTAAGGATCAGTTCAATCGGTAGGCATCGCGGGATAAGTGACATGGCAAAAACTTACGCTGCTTCTTCGCGCGGGAACAAGCGTACGCCGGCAGCTTGCTTCAGCTTATCACCTTCAGGATTGGTCGTTTCCACCGCATCGGGGAGCAGACCCACCACGTCGGTCACGTCGATCAACCCAATCGGGTTGCCTTGCTGGTCGACCACCGGCAGTTCGCTGAATTTCCGCTCGGCTAACATTTCAATCGCCACGGTCATTCGAGTGCCAGCAGGTACCACGGTTGGAATGGCGGACATCACTTGCCGCACCGGGCGATCGAGGGCACCTTCCTGGCGTTGTTCAATCAATCGAGCCAAGTCACTGTCGGTAAACAGACCCGTCAAACGACCCGTGGTATCCACGAGCAGGATCGCCCCGCTGCGTCGGCCCGGTTTCGTGCTGGCAATGAGTACTTCCCGAACGGTCAGGCCCTCATGAGCCATGCGGCAGCCGTTCAAGCCGCGCATGTGTTCTTCGACGCAGCTCAATTTCAAACCTAATGCGCCGCCTGGGTGAAATCTGGCAAAATCTTCGGTCTGAAACCCGCGTAGTCGGCTTACAACCAACGCTAATGCATCGCCCAGGGCAAGCATCACCGTGGTACTGGTGCTGGGAGCCAGCCCCAACGAACAGGCTTCGTCCAGGTCACCCAGCGCTAGAATAACATCCGCGGCCTGTCCCACCGAACTGCTCAGAGATGCTGTGATCGCCACCAACGGGACATTGATTTTTCTCAGCGCTGGCAATAATTGGACCACTTCGCCCGTTTCGCCACTCTGCGACAACATCAATACCACATCACCACGGCAGACCCGGCCCAAATCACCATGCAATGCCTCGGAAGGGTGTAAAAAATGGGCCCGCGTGCCAGTCGAAGCAAAAGTGGCAACCAGCTTTTGACCAATCAGCCCCGCTTTGCCTATTCCAGTCACGATTAGATTGCCGCGTAAATCGTAGAGCACGTTTACAGCCTGGTAAAAGGCCTCATCAAGCCGCTGGACCAGTCGCTGCAATGCGTCCGCCTCGGTACGGATAATTTCGCGACCGAATTGTAAGACTTCACCGCTTGCAAACTGCTGTGAAAAAGGTTCGACCGTAGCAGGAGGGAGACATGTGGAATCCTTGATCATCAAACCGACTTCCTTGACGTTGCGTAAATTGGCTGAGAACCGAGCTGGCGGATTGTAGGGCGGAAGGCTAAATCACACAACGCGGGTCCGAACAGCGCATAAAAAAAGCTCCCAGAAAAGCCTGCGTCCCAGGGGGGCAAAGGACGCGGTAACCTTTCCGGGAGCGATTGGACGCTCCTGCTTGCTAGCAGCCCGTTGCAATAACGAATGCGTGCCGAGCAGACTCCCATGCGTAACTTGTTTGCAAGTCAGGCGTGTATCGTAGCGGTGGGTGGCTTCCGTGCCTACACCAACCGCTGCGGGGTCGAAACTGTGGCTGCAGACCACCTTGGTGCAATCGACCCGTTCCCATGGATTCTTATCTTTTTCGCACCTCGCTTTGAGCCGGAGCTTCTCACTCTCTCAACAGGTTCTTAAGCTAGCGGCTGGTTGGTTATGTTGGTTGCGGCATCCGTTTGCCACGTGGGTCGGGAGAATACGATAGGCACTAGGACTGGTCAAGGCCGGTTTTGGCGATGTCATTCATTTTCCCTCGTGAGAAAGTGTACGCCTGTTTCATTGCGACATGCGGCCGCTGGCAGGCCTTCAAAACGACATGCAGGGGGTAGTAGGGAGAACTCCTCCGATACCACATATCTTGTAGATGCACGGGCTCATTCGTGCTAGCATGGCTCCGCCCAAGGTTTGTCCGAAGAAGCAAAAATATTTATGTCCAAACAGGGAAAAATGGGCCGTTTCCCCTGTAAGCAATGCTTGCAGAATACCAATCGAAGTAATTCCAAGAATGGCCGATGAAGCCGACCCAGGCAATCCGCTAGCTGTTAAAATAGTCGGCTCCTGGGCGGCTTATCGCCCTGACGCACGTTGGGCTGAGCGACCATTTGGAAGTGCTGAAATTAATCGACCGGTGAAACGCAAACTAATTTCTGACATTCAGCAAACCGATCTTGCAGCGATTGCACGCCAATTTCCTCTTCCCGCAGGGCTTCCATCGCCAGCACGGCTGCCGTGGCGGCTTCAATGGTAGTCAGGCAGGGAACGCCCGCCTGGACCGCGGCCGCACGGATGCGGCCCTCGTCGGTGCGTGCCCCTTTTCCACCCGGTGTGTTCATCACCAGCGCCACTTCACCGTCGGTGAGAAAATCGATAAGGTTCGGATGTCCCTCCCGGATTTTCTTGACTCGACGCGACTCAATTCCCGCCTGTTCCAGGACCCCGGCGGTTCCCGCCGTCGCCAACAGCGAATATCCCATTTCGATGAGTCGGCGCGCCAGGTCGACAATCGCCACCTTGCCTCGATCCGCCACACTGACAAAAACATTCCCGCCCCTGGGGAGGAGATTGCCGGCTCCCAGTTGGCTCTTGGCAAAAGCAATACTGAATCGGGAACTGATTCCCATCACTTCCCCGGTCGAACGCATTTCAGGGCCCAGAACAATATCAACACCGGCAAATTTGATAAACGGAAAAACGCTCTCCTTCACCGACACATAACCGGGGATGGGATCCTCCGTTGCATCTTGTTCGGCGAGCGAAACTCCGGCCATCACCTTGGCCGCAATTTGGGCGACCGGCATTCCGGTTGCCTTGGCGACAAACGGCACGGTCCGACTGGCGCGCGGGTTGACCTCGAGAACGTAGACAAGGGGGCGATCCTCCTCCCACTTCACGGCAAACTGAACATTCATCAGCCCCACCACCTCCAGTTCGCGCGCCAAAGCCGCCGTCGCCGCACGAATTTCCCGTACGATTGGCCCGGGCAGACTGTACGGCGGAATCGCACAGGCCGAGTCGCCCGAGTGGACACCCGCTTCTTCGATATGCTCCATGATTCCTGGCACGACAACCTGTTTGCCGTCGCAAATGGCATCAACATCCACTTCCGTGGCGCCTTCCAGGAAACGATCAATGAGCACCGGCTGACCTTGAGCAACCAGAAACGCCTCGGATACGTATTTTTCAAGTTGGCCTTTGTCATAGCAAATTTCCATAGCCCGACCACCCAGCACGAAACTCGGTCGCACCAGGATGGGAAAACCAATCTCCGCGGCAATTCGTCGCGCTTGCTCCATCGTCCGCGCCATCCCATTTTTCGGCTGTCGCAAACCCAACTTGTCGAGCAGCTGCTGAAATTTTTCTCGGTCTTCGGCTCGCTCGATCGCCTCGACACTGGTGCCGATAATCGGAACCCCCTCGCTCTTCAGCGCACGTGCCAAATTCAGTGGTGTCTGGCCTCCAAATTGCACGATCACTCCATCGGGCCTCACGCGGTCGCAAACATTCAGCACATCCTCAACCGTGAGCGGTTCAAAAAACAATAGATCGCTGGTGTCATAATCGGTACTGACCGTCTCCGGATTCGAATTGACCATGACCGACTCGATACCCAGTTCACGCATGGCGAAACTGGCATGACAGCAGCAGTAATCAAATTCAATGCCCTGGCCAATTCGGTTAGGACCGCCTCCCAGGATCATGATCGTATGAAATGTGGGTTGTTTCGTTCCCGAATCCTCCAACTCGAAACTCGAAACTCGCAACTCGCGCCTTTTATCTTTCGGCGGAATCTCATCCTCCGCCTCGTAGGTGGAGTAATAATAGGGCGTGTAAGCTTCGAACTCCGCCGCACACGTGTCGACCGACTTAAAAACGGCCACCAACCCCTGCTCCTTCCGTCTCGCGCGGACTTCGATCTCGGTGGTATGGAGCATGATGGCTAATTGCCGATCGGAAAAACCTTGTCGCTTGGCTGTCCGCAACAGTTCGGGCGTCAGTCGGGCCCAGCCACCACATGCGCGAATTTGCTGCTCGGTTTCGACAATTTCCTGCAAATTATCTAGAAACCATCGATCGATTCGCGTAAGCTCATAAATCTGATCGATCGACATACCGCTTTTCATCGCGTAACGAAGATACCAGATTCGTTCCGGACAAGGCCGCGAGAGCCGGGCACGTAG
>Ga0114931_10008662_pt1 | contig 12278 bp, 18 predicted proteins | sample 2SBtaG_FD_89579 | JGI IMG/M metagenome (GOLD analysis project Ga0114931, IMG submission 89579) | Deep subsurface microbial communities from Kolumbo volcano to uncover new lineages of life (NeLLi) - 2SBTROV14_V59a metaG | ecosystem: Environmental > Aquatic > Marine > Volcanic | place: Kolumbo...
AAGATGGAGTATGGAAGATATAGACGCCCCCCTTTTTAACCGAAGCGAGGGCTACCATCCAGGATGGATACCTCAAAGTGGTAAAGTCAGCGCACCACCGAACTGAAATTAACCGGGAGGCGTCTATGCAACAAACTATAATCCACGTCGGTCTTGATATCGATGACACCCAATACCACGGCTCGGCACTGGACAAACACACGGGCGAAGTTATTGATTTCAAATGCCGGCAAACCCTGAAAGGACTGCTAGCCAGCTTGAAAAGCTCACTCGGCATTTCTCGGGCTGCACACTCAAGTTGTGCTAGGAGGCCTCGTACATCGGCTATACTCTGCAACGGGATCTCGCGGAAAAAGGCTATCATTGTGGTGTCGTCGCGCCCACCAGTATCCCCAGCCCCAGAGGTAGACAACTAAACAACCACCGGATTTAGCCGGTGGTTGTTTAGTAATCGATAGATGTAAAAACGGACCTTCTGGGTCCGTTTTTACATACATTTAGCAGAGCGCTTAGAACTGGTTGGTGATGGCTATCGCCTCTACCGGTAGTTGCCCAGCTCGGGGCCATGGCTCGCTAACGCCTTTGCCAATCGCGACAAACATGGCAATCACGTGGTCTTCGGGCAGGTTAATCAGCTTGCCAACAGCATCGAAATCAAAACCATCCATGGGACAGGAATCGTAGCCCATGCTCTTGGCCGCCAACATGAGCGTCTGGGCCGCGATACCGCACGAGCGCATCGCCTCGTCACGCTGGACTTGATCGCGGCCGCGATAATAGTTGTCGATAGCGGGCACGACAAAATCAATCACCTCCGTCGGAGCATTACGCCAATAGCGTCCAGGCTCTTTATCCCACGATTTGAGATCAGCACACAAAATCAGTAGCACTGAGGCGTCCGTTACCTGCGGCTGGTCGCCGGCTACGGCGCGAATTTGTTGCCGGAGCGCTGGATCACGCACGACAACAAAACGCCAATTTTGGATGTTGAACGCTGTCGGGGACAGGATGGCGAGAGAAAGCAACTCATCGATTTCGGCCTCCGTCATATCGTGTTGAGGGTCGAACTGCTTAATCGCACGTCGTTCGTTGATGGCGGTCTTTACGTCCATAATTTTTCTCCCAATAAGTGTTTGTAGTGGATGAACGGCATGGGAGATGTTATAAGAGCAGGAACATTAATATAAGTACGCACATTTTTGTCCTATAGTATCAATGTGTATACCTAGTAGGTGCCTATGAGACAGAAACATTGCGAGGGTGGATTTCGGTGTCCCGTCGAGGCCTGCCTCGAGATTATCGGTGGTAGATGGAAGGGCGTGATCCTATTTCATTTACTGGGCGGGACGAAACGGTTCAACGAGTTACGGCGACTAATCCCCGGCGTGACCCAGCGCATGCTTACACGGCAACTGCGCGATTTGGAGGCCGATCAGATCATCGTCCGCACCGTCTACCTGGAAGTACCGCCTAAGGTGGAATATTCACTGACCGAGTTCGGCGAGACATTGGAGCCTATCTTAAAGATGCTTCAGAAATGGGGGCTGGAATATTTCGAGAAAATCACCGCACTAAGGCAGCCCGCTACGCAGCAAGACAGTTCAGAAGAGACGCACAGCTAGGTGTTGCGTCGAGATAGCCCGATTCGGCAATATCCATCCTGCTCACTACGAGAATTTCCAAGAATTCATGATCACCGGGGGCCCGGCGGGCTGGCTCAACGCTCGTGAACAAAACAATATGGCGACTTGCCACTATGCTGGAGGTAATCTCGGTGTATTTGCAGTCACCGCCTAATACAGATAGTGGCCGGATGCAGTGGCACCTAACTTCTCACTGCGAACAGACTTTTCATTGGTAACACGAAAACATGACACAAAGACAAAGAATAGTGATTTTCGGTAATTCCGGCTCGGGCAAGTCCACCTTGGCCAAGGAGTACGTATCGAAATATCGATTGATCCATTTAGATTTAGATACGCTGGCATGGCAGGATACGAGCCCGCCCACGAGAAGGCCTTTGACTGACAGTGCTAATCCCATTGAGAAATTCATTGCGGAAAATACAGAGTGGGTCATCGAGGGTTGTTACGCTGACCTCTTGAGTTTTGCGATCGAAAAGGCCAGTGAAATAATTTTCCTAAATCCGGGGATTGAGACCTGTATAAAAAATTGCAGGGACAGGCCATGGGAGCCTCATAAGTACAAGACAGTAGAGGAACAAAATCAGAATTTGGATATGCTGAGAAATTGGGTCAAACAATATCCGCTAAGAAATGATGAATTTTCTCTAAAATCCCACCAAAGGCTATTCGATGAATTCGCCGGCAAGAAGAAAGAATACTCGTCAAACAACAGAATTGATTAACAGAAATTTAACCGGGACCTACGCCTGCTGCCTTGCCTAGGTGACGATTACTGAGAATATCACAACCTATTCAGCCCGCCATGGGGGAAATTAGCTGACAGGACAAAAGATTTGTATCAACTTATTCGACCAATTTTATTTAGCCTGGATCCGGAGTTTGCTCACCGGGTTGCCTTGATGGGTCTTGAAGTCACTCATCGCTTAGGCATGAGGCGTGTACTGGAGCAAAACAAAACGACAGTCATGGGGCTCCAGTTCCACAATCCGGTCGGGCTCGCCGCCGGCTTCGATAAGAATGGTCGCCACATAGATGCGCTGATGTCTCTCGGCTTTGGTTTCATCGAGATTGGAACCATTACGCCTCGCCCACAACTGGGTAACCCGCGGCCACGTTTATTTCGCCTACCCGAGGCGGGAGCACTTATCAACCGGATGGGTTTTAACAATAATGGTGTTGAAACAGTCGTAGCAAATCTTGAGCGCGCCAATTCTAAGGGTGTTATTGGAATAAGCATCGGCAAGAATGCCGACACTCCGCTCAACAATGCGGCGGATGATTATCTGTATTGCCTTCGACGTGTATACGGCTATGCCAGCTACGTAGCCCTCAATATTTCATCGCCTGGAACGACCGATTTGAGACGACTCCAGGAGCCAGAATATTTGACACACCTATTAGGCGTATTGAAAGCGGAACAAAACAAGTTAGCCGACGAACAGCAAAGATACGTACCTCTAGTCGTAAAGCTCGCGCCAGACTTTGATAAATTGGCATTGAAAAAAATCGGCGAAATCCTCCTGACGCAGAAGATTGATGGCATAATCGCGACAAACACAACCTTATCGCGAAAAGGTGTGGAGGGACTTCGACACTCAACGGAGAAAGGAGGCTTGAGCGGCGCACCGTTGCGAGACAAGGCGCTCGAGGTGCTTATCGAACTGAATGAATATGTAGAAGGGGCTATCCCGCTAATAGCATCCGGGGGCATCATGGATGCCGATGACGCATTGGCGAGGATTAATGCCGGCGCGTCACTTGTTCAAGTATATACGGGATTCGTTTATCGAGGCCCACAGATCATAAATGACATTGCGAAGCACACGGCATGAGTGACAGTCTAACCGTAATCTTCACTGCTCTATTTCGATGACTAAACAAGAAAAAGATCAAAAAACATCCACCTTCTAAGAAGGTGGTTTTGTAATTGCCCCCTTGAAGGGGGCTGAATAGCAGCCCTCTTAGAAGGCTGCTAACGTTATCCCTTTTGTCATTTATTTATTGAATCGAAATCCTTCCTGTCTCGACTCTTCTTTTTCTTGATATTTGACATACTTGCGTATGATATCCTCGTCAATTCCTACCGTATCGACACAATAACCTCTGGCCCAAAAATGATTACCCCAATACGGCTTTTGCTTTAAGTGTGGAAATTGGCGAAACACCTGTATGGCCGTTTTACCCTTTACCATGCCTAATAACTTCGATACCGACTCTTTCGGCGGCATCGATACCAGTAAATGTACGTGATCGCATTGTATGCTTAGCTCTTCAACCTCACAGCCCAATCGACCACAATACACATGTATCGTTTTGTACAACTCTTCCGCTATCGGGCCTGTTAATATCCGAAATCGATACTTTGGCACCCATACTATGTGGTATTTACAACACCAAATAACGTGCGATAATCTTTTAAATCTGCTCATGGTATTCCTCTTGTTGATGTTATGGGGATAACCCAACAAGAGATATCATGCGTAGATTTCTAAGGCAACGGCATAGCCATTGCCCAGGCCACCGCCTTAGGCGGTGGATATACAAGACTGATTATATGATGCTAGCCCTGGAGGAATCCAGAAAAGCGTTACCTGCATGTTTACCTAACCCCCCGGTTGGCTGTGTGAACCATCACCACTATTGGCGCGTCCCTCACGAATGCATGGTTGGCCGTCATTAAGCAAGCGCCTCCTCTGCAGCTGCGTATTCTGGCCCATTCCGATCACTGATTCTGGTTTAATCTGATCATCCATTCTGGAACATTCCGATCATGGATTCTGGTTTTATCCGATCACTTTTGGCGGATTTCCAGAATCAGTGATCGGATAATTCCAGAAACCTTCCTAACGCGTTGATTTAACTTGTCGACTGCTATCCTCTCAGCCTTTTTCAGGCGGAGAAAACAGCAGTGGCAAAGAAGAGGTTATCAATGCGCAAAATCAGAGACATTCTGCGGCTTCGCTATGAAGCGGGATTGGCCTATCGCGGCATCGCCAGTGCCCTGAATATCGGCTATGGCACGGTGGTGGAGTACCTGAACCGGGCCCAACAAGCAGGGCTTAGCTGGCCGATTCCCGAAGACCTGAACGAGCGAGATCTGGGGCGGTTGCTGTTTCCAACACAACCGGTCACCCGGCAGCGGCGTTTTACGGAACCGGACTTTCCGACGGTCTGCCAGGAGCTGAAACGTAAACCTAAAATCCGCAGTTGGACGGCCTGTAGAATGGTTTTGTCAGCTTGATTGGCGTAGCAAAAAAATAAGGGAATGGCCGCTCCCTTGCCGTTTTTTTTGCTACGCCAATCAAGCTGACAAGGCCGTTATACAGGTCGTAGCGCGTTCACTCAACAAGTGAACTGCGGCGCACTTAAAAAATTCTTTAATTATATGCAGTTAAGTACACATCTAAGCGGTCAACTGCGGAATTTAGGGTAAAGGCGTGACCAAACAGCTGCTGTGGCAGGAGTATCGCCAATGCCATCCTGATGATGGCTACAGCTATGCCCAGTTCTGCCATCGCTACCGGGTCTGGTTGGGGTGCCAGCAGCGCAGTATGCGGCAGATCCATCGTGCCGGTGAAAAGCTGTTTGTGGATTACTGTGGCCCCACCATGGCCATCGTCAACCCGGACACCGGTGAGTGCCGCCAGGCACAGCTCTTTGTCGCTGTGCTCGGCGCATCGAACTACACCTTTGCCTGCGCCAGCTGGAGCCAGAAGCAGGCCGACTGGCTTAATGCACACGTGCAGGCCTTTGAGTACTTCGGCGGTGTGCCTGAACTCGTGGTGCCGGATAATTTAAAAAGTGCAGTGCGTAAAGTGCACCGTTATGACCCGGACATCAACCCCAGCTATCAGCAGCTGGCCTCGCATTATCAGTGCGCCATCGTGCCCGCGCGTCCGTATAAACCCAAAGATAAATCCAAGGCTCAAGTCGGTGTACAAACCGTTGAACGCTGGATCATGGCAAGACTGCGCCATCAGACCTTCTTTACCCTGGCATCGCTGAATCAGGCCATCCGCGTGTTGCTGGATGATCTCAATCAGCGGCCCTTCAAAAAACTGCCCGGCACACGGCTCAGCCAGTTCGAACAGCTGGACAAACCGGCCCTGCGGGCCTTGCCGAGTCAGCCCTATCAGTACGAGGAAATCAAAAAGGCCCGTGTCCATATCGATTACCACATCGAGTACGACAAGCACTATTACTCGGTGCCGCACCACCTGGTGAAGCAGGAAGTCGAGGTCCATGCCAGTGATCACACGGTGGTGGTCCATGCACAGGGGCAACGCGTAGCCAGTCATCCACGCAGTTATCGGCCAGGCGCCCACAGCACCTGCCAGGAGCATATGCCGGATGCGCATCGTTCGATGCACGACTGGTCACCGGAACGCTTCCTGAGCTGGGCCGGTGACATCGGCGCCGAGACGCGTGAAGTCGTCCGTGGCTTGCTTCAGGAAAAGCATCATATCGAGCAAAGCTACCGCCACGTTCTGGCGCTGCTCGGCAACGCCAAGAAGTATGGCCGGAAGCGTCTCAATAATGCCTGTGGTCGGGCGTTGTTGATCGGCTCACCCACGCGCAGCAGTGTCGAATCCATCCTCAAACAAGGGCTGGACCAGGTTGCGGTTGAAACACCTCACAACGCCGTGCAGGAGGAACTGAATCTGGATGACCACGAAAATGTCCGTGGTGAAGACTATTACCATTAACCCAACCCAAGGAACCCATTATGTTGAACAACCAAACCTTACAAACGCTACACCGCCTCAGGCTCACCGGCATGGCGGAAGGCCTGGAGCAACAACAGGCACAACCCTCAACCCATGAAGAACTCGGCTTCGACGAACGACTGGCCTTGCTGGTGGATCGGGAGGCGACGTATCGGAGCAACAACAAAGTCACCCGCCTGCTGAAAGCCGCCAAACTGAAACTGCAAGCCAACCCGGAGGACATCGATTACCGCCATCCACGTGGACTACAGAAAAGCCAGTTCGCTGACCTGCTCAGCAGCCACTGGATCCACCAGCACCACAATGTGCTGATCACCGGCCCGACAGGCTGTGGCAAAACCTACCTGGGCTGTGTGCTGGCCACACAGGCTTGCCGCCATGGCTTGTCCGTACGCTACTTCCGCACCTCGCGCCTGCTCGAAGCCCTGAACATCGCACACGGCGATGGTCGCTTTGCCAAACTGATCGCACAGCTGGCGAAAACGGACCTGCTCATCCTGGATGACTGGGGGCTGGAAAAAATGAGCATCAGTCAGCGCAATGACCTGCTGGAAATCATGGAAGATCGCCACGGCTTGAAGTCCACCTTAATCACCAGTCAGCTGCCCGTGACTCAATGGCACAAAGCCATCGGTGATGCCACGCTGGCTGGCGCCATCCTGGATCGCTTACTGCACAACAGCCACAAGCTGAAACTCAAAGGAGAGTCGATGCGAAAAGTCATGAGCAAACTGACTGAATCCGATCACTCACAGTGATACTATCGCACCCATCGCGTTGGGAAGATCAGGTGATCGAATAAAACCAGAACGGGTGATCGGAATCACCAGAATACGCAGCAGCAGCCCGCGCATGAATGGCGGTGGTATCAAACAGCGGAACCTTGGAGTCTTGCTGGCTGACGAGAAGGGATATTTCTGTGCAGCCAAGAATAATACATTCTGCGCCTTGTGATGCCAAGATTTCCATGATCCGCCGATACTCGCTAAGGGACTCAGGCAAGACAACCCCAAGACACAGTTCTTCGTATATGATGCGATGGATAATGTCGCGGTCTTCAGTGTTAGGGACTATCACTTGAAGGTCGTGACCGTCGCTCAATCGGTCGCGGTAGAAGGCCTCTTCCATCGTGAACCGCGTCCCGAGCAGGCCGACAGTGGAGTGGCCGGCTTGTCTGATTTTCGCGGCGGTTGGATCGGCAATGTGAAGCAGTGGAATGGTGACAGCCGCCTCGATGCTGGTGGCCACTTTGTGCATGGTGTTCGTGCACAAGACCAGGAAATCAGAACCTGCCGCTTCGAGCGAACGTGCTGCTTCGGACAACACGGCTCCAGCCGCCGTCCAATCGCCGGCGTGCTGCAGTCGCTCGACATCATGGAAATCGACGCTGTAAAGAACGATCTTCGCCGAATGCAGCCCACCCAGGCGATCCTTGATAGTCTCATTGATCTGTCGATAGTATGGGACAGTTGACTCCCAACTCATACCGCCGATTAGTCCAATGATTTTCAAGAACACTCCCTGGTAGTAAGTGGTGACGCCCAACGCCCGCCGTGAACGGCAGGCCGTAGCAGTATGAGGCTCGTTCTATTAAAGCACAAGCGCGCCGCGGAGGACTGACCGACTCAACTGCGCTTAGGCATTTTTTATCGCCTGTCGCATAGCTAATAACGATGTTTCTATCGCCTTTTTAGTTAAGTTATCTGTGAGATTCATGCTTTCGTCAAATTTACTTTGCGCATACGGAATATTCATTGATCCTTCAACGACCACATTTGTATTCATCGCACTTAATATAAGAACCAAGGGACTGTGTGAGCGCACACCTCCCAGACCACTGGTAGATACACTCGTTACGACTATTGGTTTTAATATCAGGGCATCTGACGACACCAGCCAATCAAGAGTATTTTTTAGTGCCCCAGGTACTCCATGAGCATACTCAGGAGTGCTGATAATTACACCATCAGATTTTCGCATCATTGATATTAACGAACATACAGAATCCGGGATATTACTATCATCAATTTCCGGGTCAAAAATTGGTATCTCTTTGATCTGATCATATACCGTTACCGACATGTCTTTCGGGCAAATCTCCTTCATGGCACGGAGCAACGCGAGATTATATGATCCACTTCTAACACTCCCCGATATAGCCAATAAATTCATTCTGTTCTTTTCCCTATTTACCAATACAATTCAAAATATTTTGAAATCGTGACTTACGCCTAACGAGGAGGTAGAAAAAGTCCATTTACCAAGCCTTTCTGATAATGTCGATTTCCCCGCGCCAGAATTTCTCTGTGACCGATATTTTTTTCGCGTTGTCAAAATTCACAGCTATCCCCCAGAAAATTAACAGTATGTTATGTATTACCTATTTTGACACCGAGCTTGGCATCAAATTTCTCCTTATTGATGATGAACCGCTCGTGTCGCCCTCTGGAGATTAGATCAATTCCATCGTGGGCTTCTACAGCAAAGACAAGCTTTTCCCCTTCGACCGCGATCAGCTCAACGGTTGCTGTGACTTCAAGGCCCAGTGGTGTTGCCGCTTCGTGGCTTACATCAATGTGTGTTCCGACTGTTTATTCTTGCGGCCAGTCAAGATGGGGGTTGATCGCTTTGATGCAGGCCCATTCAAGGAAACCGACCAGGAAGCCAGTCGCAAAGACTTCTGGCATTGCTACGAACTCATCCGACTCCGGATAGAGCGCTGGGACAGTTTTCGATTGGGGAACGATAAACTTGTGCTCGTATCTGATACCGGGTTTCAGAGTTTCTTTCATCTATTTCTCCTCTAATGTAGGGTTATGAGTTGTTAGTGATAAGAGTGACATTTGGAAACCAGACGCCTTTCCATCGGTCGGCTTTCTCACTTGTGGTGAGCGTTTTGGGGGAGACTGACTTCTTCTCTCCAAACTTTATACCATCCTCAACAACTTGGCTGTTTATTGCAGCGAATAGCTGACCTTCATCTTTATAGGCGATGCCAACTAATACGCCGCAATTCGTACAGAGAAGGCAGTCCGCAATACCGCTGCCTTGGCGGTATTTTCCAAGGAAATGCGTGTTTTTGACATAAATACATAAAGACCCATCTGGGTCGGATACATACGAGGCACCATGTTTGCGACAGAAGTCGCAATCGCAGGCTCTTGGACTGTATGTGTCGGGTGTCCGCGAAAGCTCGAGGTTTACGCGAATATTCCCGCAATGACAGCCACCTTTCATGTTGACTCCTTATCACATCCAATTAGTGACGTTCATCCCAACACAACGCTTTATGATACTTGGCATACAGTAGAGAACTGAGTGAAAAACACCTAATCGTAGCACTGAAGTTCAATAATGTTGCCCTCAGGATCCGTTGCATAGACTTCGGTTAATCGGCCACGGTTGGGAACATTAACTGTTACCACCTTTCCCACGCTTCCACCTCCAGCAGCAATAATTACATCAAGCGCTTCATGCACGTCGTCGACACCAAACGACAGATGGCAAAAACCATACGTATCAGGCGTGATGTCGAACTTTTTTGTTGGATTGAGATATTGCACAAGTTCAAGTTCCGGGCCATTGTTCCCATGCCCGGGAAACCTAAGGTGAACATATTTTATTTCACCATTCGCAACTGATGTTATGTCTTCAATCCACTTGCCTGTCAAATGATCGATTTTTCGTAGCGGCACGCAACTAAACACATCAACATAGAAAGCTTTCATCCGCTCAATATCTTTGACGGTTAAATTTGTATGTAGGTATTTACAGGATATTGTCATTATTTCTTCCTTTTACCGAAAATTCCATTTGAGCCGCGGCTTGCCCTAAAGTGCATCGAAAAAGTAAACCGTCAATAACGAAGTGCTCATTAGGAAATTGCTTTAACCATGATGTCACCATTACGCCTACACCAAGCACAAGACTCATACAACGACCAATCCATATTTTGATACTACGCCTGCTTATCAAGCGCGAACAAATAGAGAGGGCGGTGCAAGAGCAGGGATTTCGCTCTTTCCTTCACCGTGATACATAACCGCGCACCAATGCCCTTACCTCTAAACAACTCTCCAACAAAGACGCCACCCAGCCAGGGCATGAGATCCTCACGACCCGGAAGACCATAAACACGAAGCGCAGCGGTTCCGCTCACCGTCTCGTCGGCGATACGCACAAGTGGCGTACCTATGCCATTGCTATTATGAAGGCACCAGCAGCAATCATTATCCATGCGGCCAGGATGTTAATTGTCTTTCCCACCCTCACCCCAAAAGTGGCACCCGCTCTATCGGCCGCATAGGCGTAAGCGACCTTTACGCCACCAACGGCCAATACCGTAATTGCCATCACTACTCCTACGTCGGCATGGGACATCTTTGCTGGGTCAACGAACGCAGGCAAGAAACCCAGGTAGAACAAGACCGCCTTTTGGTCTCCCAAAGTGATGAACAGACCCGTCATGAAGCTGGATCGAAGTGATGAGCCAGTGGTGTCACTGATTTCGGTAATATTCTCTCTCGCTCTCCAGAGCACTGTGCCCAACCAGATTAAATATGCACCGCTCATATACTTGACTAAGAAGAACATGCTGCCCATCGCTTCGACGAGTAGCGCAAGACCAAATACGGCAAGCAAGATGAACAACAGATCTCCGACTACGATCCCCGCCGCTGTAAATACACCATGTACAAACCCCGAGGTTGCCGATCTTGCCGAGACCACGAGAACACTAACGCTCGGGACTGCCGCCAGCGCAGCCATGGCACCGAACAACGTGACCATGTTGGTAATTGTCATGCTACTTTCCATGCGTCAGGAAACAGCTCCGGCGCGCTGAATCGTACGGAGGGCAACCGGCCGGAATGGATAATTACTTGATGTTCGTTATCTTTCCTAAACAACATCCGGGACATCCTGGCTCCAACGTATCGAAAGCGCCGCCTTCAAGTCCTCATGTTCAAAAGCTGAGGCCATGCGATCGATCTCGGCTTGCGTCAAACCCAGTCGCGCAGCCTCTTCGCGCCAGGTTGTTACAGCCTTCCCGACCTCGGCGGCGATCGCGTGCGCCTTGTCTTCGTCCAGTTCAAAATAACCCACCACACTCATCGCCAGATCCAGAGAGGCCGAACCATCATCGAGATCGATGGCCGTTGTCAGAATGCGTGGTTTAATATCCGTGGGTACCGGATTGAGGTCATAGGCCGGGGCCAACCGCCAACCGTCCGGGCCGGTATAGAGGAAGGCGTGATTACGCAAGTGGTCATCGGTGTTGGAAATCAGAATATTGAAGACGATACGTCGCCACAGCTCATGCATATCCTGTTTCGGGCTGGCGCCATAGCGGCGAAGCGCATCGACAAATTCCAGGTAACTGCGTGACTCCTTATCGCTGGCCCCGAGCATACTCATGGCCGAAAGAAACGGAATGCGCTGCCCTTGTTCACGGTCGAACCGACGCAGCAACAGCACCGGCTTGTTCAGTACGTGTTCAATTCGCCAGTCGGGCACAGGGATACCGGCCTTTGCCGCAAGCCGAAGCGCAACTGCCTCCCACAGAACTGTATTGATCTCGTCGTCCTTGTGCGGAAACTTGGCGATGGCGAGATGCCCGTCCCGGTCGCGAACAGATGCCTTGGGACGCGCGCCGCCCAATGATGAGCCGGGGGCCAGCAGCAGACGCAGATCCTCGTCGCTATCCGTGTCACCCACGACATGCTCCGCCGCCGACAGCAACTGAGGCAGATCGATCAACGGCGGTATGCGAGCGGCTTCATGTTCGGCAAGAAACGGTCCGCCCTCAGACCTGGCAAAGCGAAGGGCACCTTGTCGGGCTTCATCATCAACCATGAGCAGATAGTCGATTTCCATCAAGGTGCGCGGCGTCTCTCCCGCGCGCTCC
>Ga0114931_10008663_pt1 | contig 12276 bp, 10 predicted proteins | sample 2SBtaG_FD_89579 | JGI IMG/M metagenome (GOLD analysis project Ga0114931, IMG submission 89579) | Deep subsurface microbial communities from Kolumbo volcano to uncover new lineages of life (NeLLi) - 2SBTROV14_V59a metaG | ecosystem: Environmental > Aquatic > Marine > Volcanic | place: Kolumbo...
ACGCTGAGAACTTGAACCTTGACCCCAAGTTTCGTCAGTTTCTTCGCTTCCGCCGCTAAGCTTTTGGGATAAATGATATTTGCAGGCTCGGATACTAGGTTCCGGGTAAGACAAACACCCTCGGCGACCTGATCCATGGTGGCGAAGGCACGCCGCGCCGCCGCCGGGTTGCCCACCATGACCGTCATGGTCTCCAGGCTCGGCTTATCTTCCGGCTTTTGTTTGGTCTTATAGCGATCGAAACGGTAAGCGCGCAGCCGCGCACCGAGGGCGCATTGGGCAACGCGCGTGGCCGCCGGTATCCGAGACCCGGGAATAGACTCAAGCATCACGGCAACGCTGCGTTTGCCGCTGCGCGAAAGGCGCGCAACCACGGAGCCGCCGATAGATTCCATATCCAAGCCCTTGAGTTCCTTCGGTTTACCCAGGCCGACCAGAAGAATGCGACCGTTGCCAACGCCGGCGGGTGCCAAAACCTCCAGCATCTGGCCGGTGCGCCCCTTGAAGCGGCTCCCCTTGATGGCACGCACCAGCGCGCCTCCGGTCGCCCGGTCCAACTGAACGGCGGCCGGCGCGAGCTTGCCGCCGTCCATGGCTCCGACAACGACGGCGCCCGACTTGGGCAGTTTCGGCGCAACAAACGTGATCTTCATGGGATTTCCTTCGGCTAATCGAGTGTGTATGCGAACCACGGCACGGAACGGCGCCCATTGCGATATCTGCACGGTGGGTCGCCTGTCAATGCCCGCGCGGCATTTACCAAGCCATGGACCGGGTATCCGACCCTCTGACGGTGTGGGTGTGTTCGGTCTTTCTCTTTGTCAGGCCACGGTTTATCGTCTGAGTAGCATGCGGGCAATCACTCGATACGTATTCGGCCAACTGGCGACCGCGACGATCGCGATCACAGTGGCGCTGACCTTCGCTGTTTGGCTGACTCAGTCGCTGCGGCTGATTGACTTTATCGTCAATCGAGGGCTTCCCGCGGCCACGTTCTTTTCCTTCGTTTCGCTGCTTCTGCCGTCGTTTCTTGCCGTCGTATTGCCGATTGCAGCTTTTTGCGCGGTTTTATTCATCTATCACAAACTGGCCATGGATAGCGAGCTGGTGGTTTTGCGGGCGGCTGGCTTTTCATCGATTCAATTAGCGCGGCCGGCGTTGCTTATCGCCCTGGTGACCACGGTCGTGGTTTATAGCATTACCCTTTATTTCCTGCCTGTCTCCTATCGCGCTTTCAAGGAATTGCAGTTTCGGTTGCGCAGTGACTATTCGACCGTACTGCTGCAAGAGGGTGCGTTTAATACGGTTGCGGATGGCATTACCGTCTATATACGCAAGCGTTCGTCGGGGGGCGAGTTACGCGGAATCCTGGTGCACGACACCCGCGATCCGGAAAATCCGGTCTCGATGATGGCCGAGCGCGGGGCCATCGTACGCGGCGAGGCCGGGCCACGGGTCATCATGATCAACGGAAACCGGCAGCAGTTGGAAGGCGACAGCGGTCGTTTGTCGCTGCTTTATTTCGACAGCTATACCGTCGAACTAACCCAATTGCAGGGTAAAACGCAAACCCGCTGGCGTGACGCAAAGGAGCGCTTTTTGCCGGAGCTTCTGAATCCGGGTCCAGACGTTGGTGAAGAACGATATCGTATCGAGCTTGCCGCCGAAGGGCACCAGCGGCTCGCGGCGCCCCTCTATACCCTTGCCTTCATCTTGGTGGGTTTGGCCGCGCTGCTGGTCGGTGAATTCGATCGGCGCGGGCAGAACCGACGCGTATTATTCGCCGTTTCCAGCGTCGCCCTGCTCGAAGGGCTATCTTTGGTGATGCAAGATATCGCCAGCACATCATCGTGGGCCATTCCGGGTATGTACGCCGCACCCCTGCTGCCTATCCTGATCGCCACGATAATGCTGGTGCGGCACCCACGCCGTCGAACAACCAACAATACGCCGGAATTGGTGGCCTCGTGACAGCGATTACCGCTCATTTGCTCATACGACGGCTGCGGCTTTCGCCAACGCTTTCTGCCTATGTCGCACGTCAATATTGCGCGTGGTTTTTGATTTATTTTGCCGGTCTTGTCGGCATCATCCTTCTAGTTAGCACTGTCGATCTTCTCGATCGCCTGTCGTCAAAGAATGCATCGCTAGGCATCGTACTGCGCATGGTGTTGCTCAAACTCCCCTATTTGAGCCAGGAGGTTATGCCATTCATCGTGCTCTTTGCCGGGCTTTCGTGCTTCTGGCGAATGACCCGCTCGCACGAGTTGGTCATAACGCGCGCGGCCGGCATTTCGGTGTGGCAGATTCTTTTACCAGTACTTAGCGTGGTAACATTGGTCGGCGTTGCGACAGTCACCTTACTCAACCCACTGGCCTCGATCCTGCTCGGCCGGTACGATCAGTTGGAGGCTCAGTATATCCGCAACGAGAGCAGCACCCTCGCGGTATCCAGCACCGGCCTGTGGCTGCGCCAGGCCGATGCGAACGGCCAGTCGGTTATCCACGCGCAACGTGTGACGCACGATCCCCTGGTGTTGTATGACGTCATCGTCTTTCGGTTCGAGGACCAGGACCGCTTTGTCGGACGGATCGATGCGGCGCGCGCCGAGCTGGAGCCGGGCCGGTGGGTCTTGTTCGAAGCGCGGCAGACACGGCCGGGCAGCCGCACCGATTATGCCGAGCGGACCGAAATCACCTCCAGTCTGACGCGCGAGAAAATACTCGACAGCTTTGCCCCGCCGGAAACGATTTCGTTTTGGAGCCTACCCGGATTTATTAAGCTTCTAACCGAAGCTGGATTTTCCGCGGTGCGCCACAAACTGCAACTCCACCGCTTGCTGGCGACACCGGTCCTGCTCATAGCCATGATCCTGCTCGCCGCGACCTTTTCTCTTCGTCCGCAACGGCGCGGGAATGTTGCCTTGGTCATCCTTAGCGGTGTGCTGGCGGGATTTTTGTTGTATTTTTTGTCTAATTTTGTGTTTGCCTTGGGCCTATCAGCCAGAATCCCGGTCGTCCTCGCCGCCTGGGCTCCGGCGGGGGTAAGTATGATGCTCGGTGTGGCGACCTTGTTACATCTGGAAGACGGTTAGGGTCAGCCATGCGGTTCGGGGGGACCAAGAGAGCAATCGTATGCTTAGCGGCGGCAACGCTGCTGACACTCGCCACGGCATATTCAGTGGCGGCACAAGATTCCGCCCCTGGCACGCCGTCGGACGCGTCCACCGCCCCCCCAATTCCGGGCCTAAATCCGGGCCCAATCCCCGCCTTAATCAGTGCTGATAGCGTTACATACGACAAGGATCTGGGTGTTGTGACGGCGTCAGGCAACGTCGAGATTTCGCAGGACGGCCGGACTCTGATAGCGGACACGGTTAGTTACAATCTGCGCACCGACGTGGTGACCGCCTCGGGCAATGTCTCGCTGGTAGAGGTGTCCGGCGACGTGCTGTTCGCCGATTTCGTCGAATTGACCAAGAATTTGCGCGAAGGCTTCATCCGCGACATCCGGGTCCTGCTGGCCGATCGCAGCCGGCTGGCCGCCGTTAGCGGCGTGCGAACCGGCGGCAACAAGACCGTCTTTCGCAAAGGCGTATACAGCCCCTGCCGATTGTGCCCCGGCGACCCTTCCCTAACGCCGCTGTGGCAACTCAAAGCGGTTGAAATTGAGCATGACCAAGAAGAAAAGGTTATCCGCTACCGCGATGCTTGGCTGGAAATCTTCGGCGTGCCGGTGCTCTACACACCCTATTTCGAGCATCCCGATCCGACCGTAAAGCGCAAAAGCGGTTTTCTCGCACCCGTCATCGGCGCCTCGGAAGTGCTCGGCACGACATATCAGCAACCGTATTATTGGACCCTTGGCCCGGACCAAGATTTCACTTTCTCGCCGATCTTCACCACCAAACAAGGTATCGTCTCCGTGGGCGAATATCGCCAACTCTTCCCCAACGGCCGGATCGATCTGCGTGGAAGCGGCACCTTCGCGGATCGCGAGAATGCGGACGGCACGATCAACCCAGACGCCTTCCGGGGCAATATCGACAGCACGATTCGTTTCGATTTAAACGAAAATTGGCGTTGGGGCGTGGACGCGCAACGCGCCACAGACGATACCTACTTGCGAATCTATAACTTCTCGAGCCCGCGGACGCTGACTAGTCGCGCCTTCGCCGAGGGGTTCGATGGGCGTAACTATGCGGCCGTGAACGCTTATCTTTATCAGGGCTTGCGCGCGACCGATAACGATTCCGAATCGCCGATCGTGCTGCCGCTGATGGACTACAACTACATCAGCGAGCCGGGAATCGCCGGCGGTAAATACACGGTTGATGCCAATTTTCTGGCTCTAAGCCGAACCGAAGGCCGCGATAGCCGCCGCGTCTCGATCGGTGTGGGTTGGGAGCTACCGTATATCGGCCCGCTAGGCGATCTATATAAATTCACCGCCCGTATCCAGGGCGACGGCTACTGGGTAAATGAGAATGACCCAACCACGAGCAACGTCAATCCCAGCAGCTCGACAGGAAGCGATCTCACCGGCCGCTTCTTCCCGCAATTTGCCGCGCAGTGGCGCTATCCCTGGGTACGCAGCTCGGAGGGTATGCACCAAGTCATCGAACCGATCGCGCAAGCGGTGTTTGCTCCCAATGGTTCCAATCCAGACGAAATTCCTAACGAGGACAGCCTGGATTTCGAGTTCGACGACACCAATCTGTTCAGTCTCAATCGATTCACCGGCATCGACCGGGTCGACCCGGGAACACGATTCGACTACGGCCTCAAGTGGACGGTAACCGGCGACAGCGGCGGCTATGCCAGTACGTTCGTCGGTCAGAGTTATCGGCTAAGTAAAGCCGATGTGTTCGCTCAAGGTTCCGGTGTCGAGGATAAACTCTCGGATATAGTCGGCCGTGTACAAATCCGCCCGACTTACGATCTCAACCTCCTCTATCGCTTTCGCCTCGACAAAGACAGCCTGGAGTTTCGGCGCAATGAAGTCGACCTTTCCATAGGCCCACCGGCACTGAATCTCGATCTTGGATATATATCCGTGACCTCGGCATCCACGGGGAGCGAATTCGCCGATCGCGAAGAGCTGAATTGGACCCTGAAATCGCAAATCACCCGCGATTGGTCGATTTTCGGCGCGCAGCGGCTTGATCTGGGCGAAAGCCAGACCCGGCAGGTGAGGATCGGCGCCACCTATAAATGCGACTGCTTCCTGCTTCAGGTCATCGCGGAGCGAAATTTCTTCGAGGATCGGGAGATCAAGCCCGAAGATGTCATCTTTTTCCGCATCGTGTTCAAGAATCTAGGCGGCTTCGGCAACGATAGCGTACCCGGGTTTTGACCACCCGATACGTTGTCCAACGCGGGTCACCGGCCTATAGTGCGGATATGTTGATGCTATTGGCAGATCGATCACACCGACCGGGACCATTTGCCGCCCTAGCCGCCAGTAGGATTTTTGCCCGCATGGCGCGAATCTGGGTGCTCGCCCTCACGCTTTTGCTGGTTGGCATGGGCCTTTGGGGACCTAGCCACGCTCAGACCCTGCTGCGCGCCGCCGCCGTGGTCAACGATGAGATTATATCCGTGCTTGATCTCGACATGCGAATTCGGCTGTCCATTCTGGCGACCGGGCAGCCCTACACAAAGGAATTGCGGAAGCGTGTCGGCTCCCAGGTCATGCGCGGATTGATCGACGAACGCCTGCAGGCACAGGAGGCGGAACGCCTGGATATCTCCGTGCCTGACGAGCAGTTAAATGGAGCGTTAGATCAGCTCGCCACCCGAAATAAAATGACCCGAGAAGCTTTCCTGGGTGCCCTCGAACGGCAAGGTGTCCTCAAAGAGAGCCTGGTGGATCAGATTCGCGCCCAGCTGGTATGGCGCACGCTTGTTACTCGTAGACTGCGCCCCTCTGTGCAGGTATCCGAGGAAGAGGTCCAGGAGGTCGTCAATCGCATCATTGCTAATCGAGGCAGTACGCTGCGGCGGGTATCGGAAATTTTCCTCGCCGTCGATACCGTCCTGCAGGAGGACGATGTGCGCGCCAACGCCGAACGTCTGATCCAGCAGATTCGTGACGGTGCCGAGTTTACCGCCTTGGCCCGGCAGTTCTCGCAGTCGGCTACAGCGCCCAAGGGCGGTGAGATCGGGTGGGTGCAAGAGGGTCAGCTAGCCCCGGAAATCGACGCTACCCTGGCGAGCATGCAGGACGGCACAATCGCGGGTCCAGTTCGTACCTTAAGTGGCTTTCATATCGTGCTGTTGCAGAAGAGCAAAAAAACATCCATGGGCGATATGAGCCTGAATATCAAACAGATCTTGCTGCCGCTCGCCGACGATGCGACCGATCAGCAGCAACAGGAAATAGAGGCCCGCATAACGGAAGTCCGCAAACAGATCGACGGTTGCGAAAGCATCGATGGCGTTGCCACCGATGCGGGTATGACAGCAGGCTCCGGCGATCTCGGCACCATGAAACTGGGCGACCTACCCCCTCCCCTCCAAGGCGTTGTCCGGTCACTGCCCATTGGCCAGCCCAGCGATCCGATTCGGGTTGCCGGCGGCTTGAGCATCCTGGTGGTTTGCGAACGGACCGACGCCGGCATCGACCGCAAGGCGATCCGCAATCAACTCATCAACAGCCAGCTCGACCTGCTCTCGCGGCGCTTCATGCGCGACTTGCGCCGAAGCGCCAATGTCGACATTCGTATATGAATCGAGCCGGGGATACAGACGAAAGCTCGAACACACGAATTGAACCGCAACCGCTCGCCATAACCATGGGAGAACCGGCGGGTATCGGCGGTGAGTTAACGTTGCTAGCATGGCGAGCACTCACATCGGGACCTGGGCAAACATCGCCCTTTTTTGTTATCGACGACCCAGCACGACTTGCCGATCTGGCCAGCCGGATCGCACCTGAAATCTCCGTCGAATCCATCGCCGCACCGGCCGATGCGACCGCCGTGTTCCCGCGCGCCGTGCCCGTCTTGCCCCTGGCCATACCGAAACCAGTGGTGCCCGGTAAACCGGCGCGCGAGAACGCCACCGCGGTCATCGACTCGATCGAGCGGGCGGTCGGCCTAGTCCGCGCCGGCGAGGGCGCGGCCGTGGTCACCAACCCGATCCACAAGCAGACCCTGTATGACGGCGGGTTCCGGTTTCCCGGTCATACGGAATTCCTGGCCGATTTAGCCGGCGGCAGCGCCGCGCCGGTTATGATGCTCGCCTGTCCCGGCCTACGCGTCGTGCCGGTTACCGTTCATCTGTCGCTTGCCCGTGCCGCCGCATCGCTGACAACCGATGCCATCGTCCATGCCGGGCACGTCACCGCGACGGCTTTGCGCGACGATTTTGCTATTGCCCGGCCGCGCCTGGCGATTACCGCCCTGAACCCGCACGCCGGCGAAGGCGGCGCCCTGGGCCGGGAGGAAGCGGACATCATCGCCCCGGCCATCGCCAAGCTGCGCGGCGATGGCCTCGACGTGACCGGCCCGGCCCCGGCGGATACGTTATTTCACCCAAGAGCGCGCGAGACCTACGACGCGGCGCTGTGCATGTATCACGATCAAGCGCTGATCCCGTTGAAGACCATCGACTTCGAGCACGGCGTCAATATCAGCCTTGGCCTGCCGTTCGTGCGCACATCGCCGGATCACGGCACCGCGTTCGGGATCGCCGGGACCGGGCAGGCGAGCCCCGCCAGCTTGCTCGCCGCCCTGGCCACCGCGCGCGCCATGGCCACGGCCCGAGCCACGGCGCCGCACCGCTCCGTTGCCTAATTTCGAAGCCCGGTTGCCGCCGCTGCGCGATGTCATCGCCCGGCACGGGCTTGCCGCGCGCAAGTCCCTGGGCCAGCATTTTTTATTCGATCTCAACCTGACCGGCCGCATCGCGCGCGCGGCCGCCGAGTTCATGCCACCGCCCGCCGACGATCTGGCGTTGGGTACGGTGATCGAAATCGGGCCGGGACCCGGCGGCCTGACACGAGCCCTGCTTGGCGCCGGTGCCAGCCACCTGGTTGCCGTTGAAAAGGACCATCGGTGTCTGGCCGCGTTAGCGGAGTTGGCGGAGGCCTACCCTAGCCACCTCAAGGTACTTGAGGCCGATGCTCTAACCCTCGATGCCGCCGCCATCGGCGACACGCCGCGCCGCGTCATTGCCAACCTGCCGTATAATATCTCGACCGTTCTGCTGCTCCGCTGGCTGACCGCTCTGGCACGGGACCCGGCCGCTTTTGCTGGGCTGGTGTTGATGTTTCAGAGCGAGGTGGCCGACCGTCTGAACGCCCGCCCGCGCAGCAAGGCGTATGGCCGCCTATCGGTGATCGCGCAATGGCTCTGCCACGTTCAGCCGCTGTTCGAAGTGCCGGCGCGGGCTTTTACGCCACCGCCCAAGGTGAACTCCACCGTCGTCGGCCTTCGTCCGCGCCCGCACCCGCTGGCCGCCGCCGATATGCGCACGCTCGAGCGGGTCACCGCCGCCGCCTTCGGGCAGCGGCGCAAAATGTTGCGCCAAAGCCTGAAGTCGTTGGGCGCGGACACCGGGGCACTGTTGAGCGCCTCTGGCGTACCAGGAACCGCCCGCGCCGAGGAGCTGGACGAGGAAGCGTTCTGCGCCTTGGCCCGCGCGCTGGCGGCACAAGTGGAGAGTTAAGCTGTCCGCAGCACCGTACCGGCCGGCGCATGGTTCGTGCGGCGAAGATGGCGGACCTTCAGCAGGACGATGAGGTGCAGGATGATGAAGGCCGGCACAAAAAAGCTCGGAAAGATGTTCAGCGGCCACACATCCAGCGGTGCGCTGGTAATGCCGCCGGAAATCAGGGCCGGGAACGCACCTGTTGAAAGACTGGCCGTTCCAACCGCAACCGCCAAGTCAAGCAGGCCAAGAAGATTAAACCGCACGAATCCCGAAGAGGTTGCATAGTTCGGATCGCGGTCCATACGCGCGACGATATACACGGCAGCAAGCCAGATGGCGACGTCTCCCAGCCCGGCCGGCCAGGCAAAAATACCCGGCAAGATATCGAAAGCGTAGAGTGGCAGAAACGCAAACCCGACCACGCGCCAATGCTGCAACATGGTCAGCCTCCGCAGGTCCTGTGACAGCACGAAATCGCGGAAGCGCCGCAATAGCGCATAGGCCAACACGAAAAGAACGACGGGGATAACCGCCGTGATAGCGATCGGGGCGAATAGACTAGATTGGCCGTTCGTTAAGAGTTGCCCGGCCCCGATGACATAAGCCGCCGCGAATTGCGCGAGAAGCAAGGCCGCGACACCGGCCTTGGCTGCGCCGCTCCAGGCGGGAGTTGGCCGGGTGGGGGGCGATCCGTGTGCAGTCATGTTCGTATCCTTTACTCGTTATGTGTATATGCACTCTTTTGCTCAAAAAAAGGAGAGCTACCGATCCCGAACCACGGCAACCGTTGCCGCGAGATCTCCCAAGAAACCAGACCACCGCTCGTGCCCGAGACACTTCACGATCCGCGATTGCGCCCGCGCCCAGTGCGGACGGGCCTCCTCGAAAACGCGCCGCCCGGTCTTGGTCAAGCTGACATTACGGACGCGCTGATCTTCCGCATGCGCGATGCCGATCAACCCGCGACGTACGAGAGGCTTGAGGTTGCGCGTCAAGGTCGTGCGATCCACGACCAAAGCATCGGCCAGTTGGGTCAGCGGCACCTCCCCCAGCCCGCCAAGTGTCGCCAACAGGGTGAACTGCGTTGCCTTTAGGTCGACGGGGTGCAATGCCTCGTCATAAGCTTGGGTGATTACTCGCGCCGCCTGCCGCAAATTGGTACACGTACACGCCGCTAAATCCATGGCGCTGCGTTGCCTAGTTTGGGTATCGTTTTTCACCATATACGTGTATATACACTTTACACCCTATCTTTCAAGGATCGTAGGGGCAAAAAGCCTCCCCCGAATAGGAAATCGGAACTGCTATGTCTTGAATTGGCTTTACGCCTTAGCTGGGCTGCGCCGTCGGCATAATTGTGCTGATAATCGGGCCAAACCAGGGGTAAATACCCCCCTCTGCGTCATTCTCTAAACTCTTAGGCGGTAACTCATAATTAACCATGACCAAACGATTATGCACACAAATACTATTCTTACGTGTTAAACATCAAGCATGATCGCGCAATAGGACAAGAGAATTTCATGTTCAAGTTTATCGAGCAGACATTGGTCGAGCAACTGAATATCAGCGATCACGAGATCGAGTATCGTAAGCATCTCTTTGATTTCACAGAAACAGACGTGACGCGCCTCCTCGCTTGGCGCGACTATATGGCAGATCGTGCCGAGGAATTGACGGCAGAGTTCTATGCCCGCCAAGTCGAGAAGTCCGAGGTCGCAACGATCATAGGCGATGCCATAACTTTGAAACGCCTGCACACCACCTTCCATCAATACTTGCTGGAGATGTTTGGCGGCATCTACGACAAAGGATACGTGGAAAAACGGCTGCGGATCGGCAAGGTCCACCGGCGCATAGGAGTCACGCCAAAACTCTACATGTCGTCCATGCGACTGATGCAAAGTCTCGTCGATACCACCATGGATGAAGCCAAGAACCGCGCCCCGGAAGCGATCGCGGCGGCTAAGGATTCGGTCCACAAGATCATGTTACTCGACGCACAGTTCATCTTCGATGCCTATATAGACTGCTTTATCCTCGACGTGGACGCCGCCAAGAATGAAGTCAATGCTTACGCCAACAGCCTGGAGATCCGGATCACTGAGCATACGCGGGAGTTACGCGAGATATCGGTAAAGGACTCCTTGACCGGGCTTTACAATCGACGGGCACTCACAGATTTTCTGCTCCGTGAGATTGCCGTCGCCAAGCGCTACAAACTACCGCTCAGTGTGATCTACCTAGACCTTAACAAATTCAAGGAAATCAACGACAAGGGCGGGCACGATGCCGGCGACGGTGTCCTGGCACGCGTCGGCAAAATCATCACTGATACAATTCGGCAGATTGACTTTCCCTGTCGCTATGGCGGCGATGAGTTCTGCATCATTTTGCCGCGCACTGACATTACCGGCGCCGTAAATGTTAGCTCGCGGCTAATAGAGCACAGCTGCGAGCTTTTCGACGACACCATCTCTTACTCCGTCGGCATTTTTCAGAGCGGACCGGAGGAATTTTACGGCCAAGAGAAATTTCTCAGAAAAGCCGACGACCTGATGTATTTGGCGAAGCAGAAATCAAGAATCTCACCCGGCTACCACGTGCGCACCGACCCGCAAACACCTGATTGCTCGCCTGATCGCGTATCCGGTGAAGCTACAAACTTCGGCACTTAACGGCACAATATCACAGGTACATCTTCTCTTTGTGCGATGCGAACCATCTCGCACCATTTCCGATTTTTCCCGCGCCGGTAAGAGTGTCTTCTTCGCAACGCCCTCAACTAGGCAAATAACACCGGGCATTCCCGGCAACATTTGTTGCGTTCAATGATATAGATCAGGTGGATAGTTCCAAGCCCGGCCAGCAAGCAGAAGAACGAAATGTAGGCATAGTTCAGGAAAACCGTGACCAGGGTAACGACGACGATGAGCGTTATGCCGAACAGCCGCACATGCAGATAGTGCGACATCATTGGCGGTGCCCATGCGGTGAGTATAGGCGCTACCGCCCCTCCCGCAGCGTCTCGACAAAATCGCTGAGGCCGATTTGGCGGTCGCGGCGTAGGCGTTCGGCGTGCAGGATTGACTGAACCGAGGCGACGCTTTGCGCCACGTCGTCGTTGACCAGGATGTAGTCGTATTCGGCCCAGTGGCTGACCTCGTTCGCCGCCTTGGCCATGCGGTCGCGCACCACCTCGTCCGGGTCCTGCGCCCGGCTGCGCAGGCGGCGTTCAAGCTCCGCCGTCGAGGGCGGTAGGACGAAGACGCTGACCAAATCCTTGCGGGCTTTTTCGGCCAACTGCTGGGTGCCTTGCCAGTCTATATCGAACAGGACATCGCGCCCTTGCGCCAGCGCCGCTTCGACCGGCACACGCGGGGTGCCGTAGCGATGGCCGAAGACCGTGGCGTGTTCGAGGAATTCGTCCTTGCCAACCATCTCCTCAAACTGGTCGTCGCTGACGAAATGGTAGTGGATGCCATCGGTCTCACTCGACCGTTTGGCCCGCGTCGTCGACGAAACCGAGATGACCAAATTCGCTTCGAGTTTCATCAACTCGCGCGCGATGGTGGTCTTGCCGGCGCCGGAGGGCGACGAGAGCACCAGCATTAAACC
>Ga0114931_10008664_pt1 | contig 12275 bp, 13 predicted proteins | sample 2SBtaG_FD_89579 | JGI IMG/M metagenome (GOLD analysis project Ga0114931, IMG submission 89579) | Deep subsurface microbial communities from Kolumbo volcano to uncover new lineages of life (NeLLi) - 2SBTROV14_V59a metaG | ecosystem: Environmental > Aquatic > Marine > Volcanic | place: Kolumbo...
GGACGCCAGGGAGCGATCAGAGCACCGGCAGTGGCGGCGACCCAGCCGAAGAGGGTGAAGATGAGGATGAACCCGGAGACGAAGAATAAAGAGCGGCGAAAGAGGAACCAGCGGTGAGGATGTTTGATGTTGCCTGTCAGATAGGCGAGATATGAGGGGGTCAGCGGCGCCAAGCAGGAGGCGAAGAAGGTGAGGAAGCCGGTGGTATAGGCGATGAGGAACATAAGATTTAAGAGTTAAGAAAAGCAGTCTGTAATGATTATCTCATAGTTGGGATCTGATCGGCTGAGGGAGTGGAGGATTCATCATGTCATAAGATGTCTAAAGCAGACGGTTGGGATGCGATTGCTGGATCCCCGCTTGCGCGGGAAGAAATGGGTAGGAATTCCGAAAGTGGAGCAGATTTTAGTGGGCGAGTTGGCGGGCTTCTTCGAGCATGGACAGGTGATCTTCTATGATGGTCAACGCTTGCTCTCGATTGTGGGCGGTACTGAGGAGATCGGCTAAGATATAGTCTCCAATGGAGCCTTCTGCCCAGAGAACAAAGTCACTGGGGATTTTTTGAAAATATGGTTTGAGATCATCATTGCTGTGTGTTTCAAAAGCTTGTTTGAGCTCGTAGATAGAGCTGATATGTGTATCATCTGCTAAATTAAATGAAGAAACGGCCGGACCAAGCCAGCGTTGAGCGACATAGTGAGGCAGGTAGAGTGATCGCATCATGTGTCGTTCCAAATTGACGATTATGCCCCATCGGGTATCATTTTGGCGAATTAACTCGGCGAGTTGTTGGTCGTTGATGACTGATTCTACCCAGTTGGCGATATGATTTTGATCCCCGATCATTGGAGAGAGGACTTCGTCATCCACTTCACGAAGGGCGCGTTTGAGCTCCCATAGATTGGTGACATGATATTGGTCATTGAAGTGAAATTGTTTGGCAGGATCGACGATCTTGGCCTGCCATTTGGGGGCCTGGTACTGGCGAAGCAAGTGGGCAGTTTGCATACGGATTAGATTAGTTTAATAGTACCACTATTAACTAGTGTTATTCAAATGACGGGAAGAACCCCGATATTTTAGAAGTTAAAGAATTTTGATTTTAAAAGGAAACCCTCTCCATTTTCTCCTCTAAAGAAGGGGATGGTTTGGCAGTGGTTGATTGTGTATTTGATCTTTTGATGCGATATTCGATGTCTTGGAGGACATTCATGAAGTTGGTGAATGCATCGTAGGGTGATTCGTAGGGGCTAAAGTAGTCATGTACCATGCCATCATCTTGGCTTTTGGTGGACATGTAGTGAAAGTGGTCTGAGGTTTGGAGCTTGCGCCAGTCATGGATTAATTTGCTGTCGTTGGAGGCGATAATATCGGGTTCTAATTTATAGAGTCGTTCGAGCGCTGAATGTTGGAGGGCATTGCCACGCCAGGCGGAGATATCTCGTTCGGTGTCGGCCCATGAGGTGTAAATCGGGATGTCGAGTTCTTCGATGGCTGGATATTTTTGGGCAGCTTGACTGACTGTGAGGAACTCGAGTTCTGGATGTTTGAGTAAGGCGGAGGGAAGCTGCTCTAAAAAGTCGAAAATCCCGGTTTCTTGCCAGTGGTGTTCTCCAAGGGTTTCGTAGTCCATGAAGAGGTTGATGACTTGCGATTCGGGAATCAGTTGATGGATCCAGGTGGCGTATTTGTCTGCGGTGAGGGGATAGTGTGACCAGTTTTTGTCAGAGTAACGAAAGGCTATGTCATCAGATTTGCGGTAGTTTTTGAGGAGGAGACTGATGTTGTTGGTGCCGGTGGGACGGTAGATGGCATTGGGTGTGCGCCAGTCGAGGATTTGATCTGCACCTTCGGCCAGGATGACTTGATAGCCAAGCGACTCTGCCCATTGGGCAATCTCATTGTTATAGATCAATTCAGTGTTGCGGAAGGCAGTAGGTGATTGGTTAAATAAGTCTTTGACCATTTGATGGTGGAGTTTGACTTGACGGGTAAACTCCTGTGGTGAGTAGAGGCTGGCGAGGCTATGGTAATAGGTTTCGGCTAAAAATTCGACCTGACCAGTTTCTGCCAGTTTTTGGAATTCTTTGATGACTTCGGGAGCGACTTCTTTGAGTTGTTCAATGACCAGACCACTAATAGAGAAACTGACTTTGAACTCTGGGTGTTTTTTGAGTAGTCGTTTGATTAATTGGGTGGCGGGAAGATATGATTTATCAGTGACTTTGCGGAGGATGGCTTTGTTGTCGAGATTTGAGCCAACCTCTGAGTAGTTGAAATAGGTATGGTCTTGACCGATACTGAAGACTTGATAGGGTTTGATGCGGTAGGGTTGATGGACGTGGAAATAGAGACAAATGGCGGTCATGAGTTCGTTGTTAGTCTTTAGCAGTTAGCAATTAGAAAATAGATCATTTTTGTTTACTACTTAAACGTGGAAATTTATGTAAAATAACCTGATCTTGTTCCTCTCCTATTATAGGAGAGGAGACTTGAAATGTTAGTGTTATTGGGCAAGTTCTTGGTAGATGGCGGTGGTGTCTTGGGCGGCTTGATCCCAAGTGAGGGCTTGCATTTGTTGGTAGCCGTTTTGGGAGAGCTCCGAGGAGAGAGCTTGGTATCGGAGGACGCTGACCATTTGGTCGGCAAGGCGGTCGGTATCCCAGAAGTCAGTCTTGAGGGCATGGGAGATGACTTCGGAAACACCCGATTGGCGAGACATGATGACGGGACGTTTGTTGGCCAACGCTTCCAGGGCAACGAGTCCAAAAGGCTCGGAGACGGAGGGCATGACAAAAATGTCGGCTCGTTGGTAGAGCTTGGCTTTGAGTAATGGGTCGCGGATAAATCCAGGGAAAATAATGTTGTCTGAGATACCCATGGTGCTGGCCTTGAGGATGAGGTGCTGCTTGAGGTCACCAGATCCGGCGATGATGAAGACTGCTTCGGGCAAGATTTCTAGAACGCGGGCAGCGGCTGCGAGGAAGTATTCAGCGCCTTTTGACATGGTGAGCCGGGCCATGAAGAGGACGACTTGCTTGTCGGGCAGAAGATCAGAGGTATCTACCACGGGAAACTCAAATTGAGAAATGCCGTTGTAGACCACTCGAACTTTGTTGGGGTCGACTCCGTATTTGTCAGTGACGATATTTTTGGTCAACGCTGAGACGCAGATGACTCGATCAGCGCGTTGCATGCCTTGGTACTCGATTTCGGAAATGCGGGTGTCAGGTCTCTCGCCGGCTCGATCAAATTCGGTGGCGTGAACATGCGCGATCCAGGGTTTACCAGAGGCGTTGGCGGCATTCCAACCAGCTGGGTAGGTCATCCAGTCGTGGGCATGGATGATATTGTGTTGGATAGTATGGGCCCACTTGGCAGCTTGTTGTCCGTAGCGGAGGGCTTCTTCATAAATTGTATTGCCAAAGACTCTGGCGTCAAATTTGTAATTTTGTTGTTTGAAATATTTGTATTGCTCGGCAGTCATGTAGCCTTGAAGTAAGGAGTTGATTTTGATGGTTTTGACTCCGGGAATACCAGCGTAATGCACCTCCATATGCGGCGCATTAGTAGTCATTTGTTTGGGGAGAATAAAGGAGACTCGGACACCTTGGTGACTGAGTCCTTGAGTGAGACCTTGACAAGCAACACCCATTCCGCCACTATTGGAAGGTGGTAATTCCCAGCCGAACATGAGGACATTGAGATCTGAGGTCATGGCTTATAAGGATAAAATGAGATAACCATAAAAATTTAGCACTCAGTTTTTAGTGCATCGTGCTTAGGTAATGAACTTTAAAAGCTGATCTGTAGCGATATGTATCACTTTGCCCTGTAGTATGCTCAAAAACTGTCAATCGTGATTGATGTATAGTTCTGCAGTTCCTGGAAGAATCGAGTCGCCAATTTTGTAGTGATGAATCAATCCTGGCAGGTTGTACTTGGGACTATCTATCACTATATCGGATTGAAGACAATTTGCAATAACCAATGCCTGCCCATCAATTAGTGGAATATTGATGGTAAATAATTGACGGTCGTACTCTGCGTGAATTTGTTTGTCGGTGTCTCTAAGGTGAGAAACAGCTTGGAAATATCGAAACCAGGTTTGAGTGTTGGCATCTATCGGAGTGATGAGTTCGTTATTAGCAGCGGGGAGCATGTCTTGCCAATGATGGGCTAGACGACTGGCTTGGCCGTGTAAGGTACCATTATAAAATAGTTTGATATTTTTGCTACCAAAGAGAGTGATAGCTAATAAGGCTTCAAAATAAATTTGAAATGTTTGGCTAATCTCGGGATCGTTGGTTCGATTTTGTAGTGGCGGATCATCATGATTTCCCAAGTAGTTGACGGTTAGGCCATCAACTACTCGTGGAATGGCATTGAGATGCTGGGCAAGATGAGTCAGTGGGGCATGGTCGATAATAACTTGATTGATATTTTTGTAATAGCCGGCGTCGTAAATAGCATCGAAGCCGTGCTGGAGGAGTTGATTGTGAGGTGAATAATCGAAAATGTTTTCGGCATAGGCTTCGGCAATAAAGACAAAGTCTGGTTTGTCAGTCTTGCATTGTTGGCTGGCTTGTTGCCAGAATTCGAGGGGAATGAGGTGCGCCATGTCACAGCGAACAGCGTCAACACCCAGCTGGACGATGTGATCGAGGACGTCGAGCATGGCTTGTCTCAGCTGGGGATTTTGGTAATTGAGCTTGGCGACGTCACCAGAGAATTCTTTGACGAGGTCATTATTTTCCCAGTAGTAGTACTCGGGATGGTCGACGATCCATTGATTATGTAAGCCGGTGTGGTTGGGGACATAATCGAGGATAACTTTGAGGTCGATTTGATGGAGTGTGTCGAGGAAATTTTGGAAATCGCTGAGACTGCCGAGCTCTGGTCTGAGTTTGGTGTGGTCAGTGATGGCAAACATGGAGGGAGTGCGCTGATGATGTTGGGAAAGATCTACCCCTTCTTCGGATTGAACGTAGATATTACCGGTGGTATCCCAGGCTCCCAGCAGGTAGACGGCTTTAAATCCGAGCTGTTTGATTTGTTGCCAGTCAAGTTTTTGGAGTGCGTGCCAACCATTGTTGGTGGCACCGGGGATATCCCAGCGTCCCGTGTGGATTTGATAGATGAGGCAGTCGTCTAGCCAGTATGGTGTGAAATGTGACATGGGCAGAAATTGTCGATAATGTACGTCAGTTTGTGACCGTATAGGTAACAGTATAACGAGTAATTTAGGTTGGTGTAAGAGGCGGCTAGACAAAGACACCATCCTGGAGAGTGAGGATGCGGTCAGCCTGTTTGGCGTATTCATCTTCATGGGTGACCATAAGGATAGTTTGACCTTGATCATGAAGTTGTTTAAATGATTCAAGGAGCATGAGTGAGGTATCGGAATCGAGATTGGCCGTAGGTTCGTCGGCAAAGAGGACTTTGGGATTGTTGCCGATGGCTCGAGCGATTGAAACTCGCTGTTGTTGGCCACCTGAGAGTTGTGATGGGAGGTTGTTGAGTTTGTCGGCTAAGCCAACTTGGGTGAGGGCTTGGACAGCTTGGTGTCGGGCTTGCTCTTGACTGTTACCTTGCATGAGGAGTGGGATCATGACGTTTTCGATGGCAGATAGGCTGGGGAGTAGAGCATAATCTTGAAATACGTAGCCGAGCGTATTGAGCCTAAAAAGGCTGCGTTGGTTGCGTTTGAGTTTGGTAATCTCGGTTTTGTCGATATAGATTTCTCCTGAGGTTGGGTGGTCGAGACAGGAGAGTTGGTAGAGTAGGGTGGATTTTCCTGAACCAGATTTGCCGGTGATGGCAACAAATTCGCCTGTTTTAACATGCATGTTGAGGCCTTTGAGAACGTCGAGTTTGAGGTGACCGGTGTGGTAGGTTTTGGTGAGGTTGGTGGCTTTGATCATATGTTATTTGTCTGGAACTGTATCCAAATATTACAAAAATAAACTTGCAAATGGAGATTTTGTGGTGAATAGAACATGTTTGAAAATTTATTGGCGACCGAGGATAGAATCGAGAGTGTTTTGATTGACAACCATACGGGCAGGGAAATAGCCAGCGGCGAGGGTTGCGATTAGCAATAGTCCGGCGCGGATGGCAGTGCCACCTGGAGTGACTAAGAGGATGCCGTCGCTAAAGGGAAAGTCGAGGGGGTTGGCGTCGAAGTAGGGAATGAGCAGGGTGAAGATAATGATGGTAGCGATCAAACTCCCGATGGTGGCATAAAATAGCGATTGGAAAATATATGACCATTCGATGGCAGCTCGGTGGATGCCGATGCCTTTGAGGATGCCGATGTATTTGCGTCGGGTGATGGCATTGACAAAGATAACGATAAAGACGGTGATGGCGGCTACGACTAGACCAATGCTGCCGATGATGTTGCCGAGGATGGAGAAAGTGGCGGCGATATCTTGGATAAAACTGGGGAGTGATTCTTGATAGGTTTCGATGGTGGCATATTGATCGATTTGATTGGCATTTAAGGTTTGTTTGATTTGTTCAGGAGTGGTGCCATTGACGGACCGGATAGCGATTTGGTTGATGCCATAGTCGAAACGATTGAGCATTGATTGGACTTGATGATCTGGCATGAGAATGACTCCGGTGAAACCTTGAGCTTTGGTATCGAGAAAACCCTTGACGGTGATAACTCGAGTGTTTTGCCCGACAGTGAGTCTGAGTTTGTCGCCAATGTGGACGTTTGGTAGTCCGGTATTATCTGTGGAGTATTGCTCAAGTAGTCCGGTGTCAAGAATGGCTTGGTCGATGTCATTTGTTGACAGGTACTGACCAGCAACTATGTAGGTACTGAGTTGTGAGAGACTGTCTTCTTTGTCAGGATTGATGCCAAGTAGTTTGCCATTGACTACATCTGGTAATTGATCTGATTGTAATGTTTGATAAAAATTGGCTTCAATTTTTGCGCTGCCAGAGTATCGTGCACTGAGGGTTTTCACTGTTGGTAGTTGTCTTATCAGATCAATAACTAATGGTGAGTTTTGGATGGTATCTTGGGTGTCTAGTGGTGTTAGGAATACATCGCCAGTGTATTGTTCTCGGTTTGCGGTAATTACACCAGCAGGTAAGCCGACGAGGATCCCGCGGACTACAACGAGATTGAGAAAGGTGAGCATCATAACAAAGATAATCAGACTGATATTCCAGCGGTTACCACGTTTGATTTCACGGACGGCTAAAAACCAACCGACTTTGATGTTGATATTTGTCTGATGTAGCCATGTTTGCATGAAGGTGGTTTAGTCTGGAGTAATTGATTGGTTGATGATGGTAGTACTGGGTTGAATACCTGAAATAACCTGGGTATATTGATCATCTTTGGCTCCTACAGTAATGGGAATGTAGGTAATGGATCCATCTGCAGAGTATATCGCGACGGCGATGCCTTGGTCAGCGGTTTGGAGGGCCGCATTGGGGACTCGAGTCGTTTGGTCTACGGTTTGGGTGGTGATAGTAACGTCGGCTGACATACCGGGCCGAATACTGGTGGATGGTTGGTCTAAGGTAATAGTAGCGTTGTAGGTGACTAGCCCGTTATCTGGTTGACCGATGGTATCAATATGACTGACGATGCCAGTGGCGGTGACGTCGGGGAGGGCCTCGAAGGTAACAGTGGTTGGTTGATCGATGGCAACTTGATTAATGAATCGTTCGGAGATGGGAACTTGGATGCGGAGGTGGCTGAAGTCGGTAAGGACAAAGAGTGGTTCGGCTTTGGTGGAAGTTTCGGCGATGACACGATCGCCCTTGGCGTAGTTGATGTTGACGATTTGACCGGGTGATGGGGCAGTGATGTCTTGGTCGGTAAGATTGAGATAGCTTTGGTAGTTGGCGGCTTCGGCGGCTCGGGCAGCATCGATACCATCGGCTGCGTCAAGGTATTGTGACTCGACCAGATCGAAGTTGCGTTGGGCTGAAGTCAGTCCGCCATTGATAGTGTCTATTTCTAATTGAGTGTAGCCGCGACTGGTTTCGGTATTGCCGCGATGGGCGATGAGGTCTTGGTTGAGTCGATCGACTTGGGTTTGGGCGGAAAGAACACTATTGCGAGCATCTTCGAGCTGTTTTTGATATTTGAGTTGGTTTTGTTGGGCGGTGAGTCTAGAGACCTGGGCAGCTTTGTAGTTGGCGTAGGCGGCTTGCTGTTGTTGGGGAGTAGCGGTGGAGGTCAACTTTGCCAAGATATCACCAGCTTCAACATATTGACCATCCACGACAGTGACTTCAGTGAGGATGCCGGTGGCGGGGGCGTAGAGTTCGGCGCTGCCGGCGGCAGCAACATGACCAGAGGCTTTGACGGTAACGGTGATATCACCAGTGTCGACAGTGATGGTAGGGTAGCGATTATTGGAATGATTGAAATACCAGTAAAGGGAGCCGAAACTGGTGAATACTAGTACAGTCAAGCCGATTTTGAGTAATGGTGACCATGAATTGATGGTGGACAGGATGTTTTTCATAATGTGACTGTACTATACAGATTAGCACAGATAGATTTGGTTGTGGGGAGTGAAGCGGTAACTAGAGGGAGCAAACTGGGACGCATTGGAGGGTGCAGATTTCGGCTTCGGGGTCATGACGACAAGCTGACTCACATTCAGCGAATGTGCCACTTGCAGCTTCACACCATTTGGGGGAAATGTATTCACATTCTGCGTGTTCTGCAAGCCAGGTGCCGCCAGATTCTTGACAGGATTGGGATTGATCTACTGCTGGAGTGGGCATCGGGGTATCGGTAAGGGGGGTACTTGTGGTTTGAGCGAAGAGAAACCAGGCGAGAATGATAACGACGAGGCCAAGGACAAAACTGATGAGAAGTTTTGGGTTCATGTGAATTCAATTATGTACTTAGCGATTGCGATTGACAAGGCTGAGGTAATAGAGGAGTTGTAGCAGTGCGGTGATGGCAGCAGCCAAGTAGGTCGAGCCGGCAGCTCGGAGGACGGCTCGGCTGCCGGTGCGGTCAGCATCAGTCTGCATCAAGCCGGCTTGTTCAAGTAATTTGAGTCCTCGGCGGGAGGCATCAAATTCTATTGGCAAAGTGATGATACTAAAGATGACCATGAGTCCAAATAGGGCGATGCCGGTATAGGCTAGTCCGGTGAGCTGGAAGATAAGACCGAAAATGATCAGAGCATAAGAAATTTGAGGGCTGAAGGTGACTGCAGGGACGAGGAAGTTGCGTATCTGGATCAAGGCACTGCCTTGTTGGTGTTGTGGAACATGGCCTAGTTCGTGGCTACGACCGCCATGGCAGCAATGCTGGCTTGTTTTTCGGTGGAATCTGAGAGGTGGACGGTTTGGAACTGAGGAATGTGTTAGTTGATGTTTCCAATTTTCAAGACCCAAAGGTTTATTCTTTGAGTATTTCAAGCGGTTCATGGACGTTTGATTTGTTTTTGACCTCTTCTACGGGGGTGGGCTTGGATGGGGTTTGTTGTCGGATTTGGTTGCTGGCCATCATGGCAAAGATGTTGAGTAAAATAAGGAGAACAAAGAGATCATCGATGGGCATACCAGGAATGAGATCGATGGGGGAGATTCAGTAGATAGCGCCACCGATGATAAAGATGAGTTTGAGCCAGAGTGAGATGCGACGATCAAAGAGAAGTTTCCAGCTGCGGACAAGATTTTCGGCGATGGTGGCTGGGTTGAGGTTGGTGTAGTCAGGAGCGGGGGCTTTGGGAGCCATAGGATGATTGTAGTATGTTATAGTAATTGGTGTGAAGTAAAGGTGCCTTATTTACTAATTTCGAACATAAGCAAATGCCCTGCCAGATAGAACTAAGGGGGGCTTTGGATTAATTGGGGAGTATTATTTTTATATAATTCATGATAGGGTAAGAAGTGATGGCAACTAAGGTAAAAACAAAAAAAACAACGGAGAAAAATACTCCGGTAAAGTTAATCGAAAAGCTGGAACCATCGGTGATGGATCAAACTGAGGTGATCAAACAACAGCCAATCAGGAATAGGAAAAATATGTGGCTGTTTGTGGCTTCGATGGTGATGATAGTGATGTTTTTGGGATGGCTGGGTTATCAGGAATTGGTAGTGGCAACAGTAGACGGTAAACCTATTTATCGGTGGGAAGTGGTGCAGACGTTGGAAAAGCAGTACGGCAGTGATGTGTTGGAAAATATGATACGTCAAAAATTGATTGATGAAGCTGCTGCAGCACAAGGTATTCAGGTGAGTGATGAAGAATTGGCATCTGCGGTAGATGAGATGCGGACTCAGTTTGCGACTCAAGGTCAGTCTTTGGATGAATTGGTAGTTGCACAGGGGATGACGATGGCTGATTTGGCATCTCAATTGAGAACACAGTTATTAGTGGAGAAGATTGCTCCGGCACAGGAAACTCCAACTGAGGATGATATTCGGTCGATGATGGCTGATCAGGCTGCTTCCTTCCCTGAGGATATGACTGAAGAAGATCAGTATAACTATGTCGAAAAACAGTTGAAACAGCAGGCAAAAACTGATGCGATCCAAAGCTGGTTAGATGACTTGCGAACCAATAGTGAAGTCATATATTTGAAGGAATATTAGTCAGGATACTTGAGAGAATTTTGGTTGGTAAGACTAATTATTTGCTGATTGATATAGACTTGTGTAGTTTGGAGATCAACTGTGATATTGGAGTAGGTACACTGTCTTTCCTAACAATTTATGAAATAAGGTTATTGCCACAAGTTCAAGGTATATTGGTATAGATCCCCAATCAAGTTGAGGACGACGTTTGTATAGATCCCCAATCAAGTTGAGGACAGCATGTATATTTTAAGCTCGTGGCAATTTTTGTTCTTAATACAGAGATTGCCCGCACGTTAATATGCTTTTGCCGAAAGCCAGTGAATTTTTAGTATAACTTTGGTTATTAATGTAGTTGGATGGGTAACGGGTGATTGAGTTGAGTTGCGAAAGTAATTCATGGAAGGCAAACGGTTTGGAAAGGTGGTCGTTAGCTCCAGTGTCGGGTCCGGTTATTTGCTCATCGAGATCATCTGTGGCGGTCAATATGAGAATTGGGGTAGTGATATTTTGTTGTCTGAGCTGGTTGATGATTTGGGTACTGTTGAGTTCATGCATCATCCAATCGAGAATAATGGGGTGGCATTGATTTTCTAGGGCATAGTCCAGACTGGTGATGGGTTGGAGAAAATGTTGAGATCGATATGTGAGTATATAGCCTTTATGTGTATACTACAGATCAACGAATATGCAAATGAAATGGGATAAAATGGATATTGATTTTTGGGATAAGATAAAAAGGAGTTTGATTTGGTTGGGTAGAGGAGTGGCGGTACTACTCATATTAGTTGGCTTTTGGGGGTATATGTTGACTGATATTTTGTTGCATGATGTAGCCAATCCAAATACGTATGTCGAGGTGCTTCACGAACAAAATGTCTATACTAGAATCCATACCGAGATGTTGGCAGATCCAGAGTTTGAAGCAGGCTTCGTCCAGTTGATGGGATTGTTGGGATTGGAAGAAACTGGGCAAGGTCTGGATAGCTTGGGCACATCTACTCTCTATTTGGTGATGCCGCCAGCGGCGATACAGAGTGCAACTGAGTCATTTATTTATGATTTTGTAGGCTATTTAAATGGCAGTTCAGACAGAATTGACCCTCGAATCGAACTGACTTCCATATTTGAAATCACGCGATTGCAGGAACGATTGACTGTGGCGATCGAGCAAATTTTTCGAAATCAAGTTAGGTTAGAACATCCAGATTATTCTGATACTGAAGTCAGTCGTGAGGTTTATAAACTTGCACGACAGTTGACGGGGCAGGTGCCAGTTTTGACTGCGAGTATCAAGTCTGTTGAGGGATTATCCTCTGCTCAGATATCTAATTTGGCGACAATTTTACTTCGTCCGGTAACTGACGAAACAGAGACTCAGATGTTGCAAGTTGAGGGTGCATTGGCGGGTAACGATTTGTCTGGTGCGTTGACGCTGGTTGTTCGGTATTTAATTGCAGAAAAGTTATCTTCGGTGATGGTGCCATTTGTATCGGAATTGCAGACGACTGGATCAATTCAAATATTTGAGGTGATGGCGGCAAATTTTGATACGACCACTCAAAAGGTAATTGCAGGTCTGAATATGGTGAGGATTTGGCTGAGTCAAGCAAGTGGAATTTGGCTACCGGTATTTGGGGTTTTGATTGTCGGTGGGTTGGCAGGATTATTGGTGAGTTTGCGTAGATGGGCTTTAGTAA
>Ga0114931_10008665_pt1 | contig 12275 bp, 8 predicted proteins | sample 2SBtaG_FD_89579 | JGI IMG/M metagenome (GOLD analysis project Ga0114931, IMG submission 89579) | Deep subsurface microbial communities from Kolumbo volcano to uncover new lineages of life (NeLLi) - 2SBTROV14_V59a metaG | ecosystem: Environmental > Aquatic > Marine > Volcanic | place: Kolumbo...
AGTTCCTCACAGGTCTGTCCATCTTCGAAATCAGGACAGCCACAAGTGCTGTTCTATTCAGCAGGCATCCGCCTGTCTTAAACCACGAGCCTCGTGCCCGGCAATTGCCTTTGGCCATTGTCGTGCAGTGCTCATTTTCCACAACCGCAGGATTGTCCTGCCTACTTCAAAGGAGGTGTTTCACTACACTCAAAGTACGCCCGTGCTCGGGCATGTTGGATCACGCGAGTCTATCTCTCAACTGAGAAAAGCCCGCGTTGCCTCTGACCAGGCATATTCAGGTCGACAGGGCGTTGTGGCCCATGATCGTTCCGCGCAAGCGAACTCGTCAGTTCAGGCTGGCCAGTAGATCAGAAACACTAACCAGAAAGAGAGAACACTATGAGAGACCTGAACTACCAACTGAAAAAACTTTGTCGCCAATGCCGGGAAGGCAGCTATGCAACCCAGTCCAAACGCGAGTGGATGCTGAGCCTGATGGCCAACCAACTGCATGAGCTCGGCTATCGAAAAATGACACCCCGGTCACTGAAACAAAAACATATCGAGGCGCTACTTAAACTCTGGAGAGAACAGGATCTGTCAATCGGTACCATCAAGAACCGCATGGCGGTGATCCGCTGGTGGGCACACAAGGTCGACAAGCGGAATGTAGTGGCGAGATCCAATGAGCACTACGGCATACCGGATCGTCGTTTCATCACCAATGAATCCAAAGCCAAGTCCGTCACCCAATCACAACTGGACAAGGTCCGCGATGAGCATGTGCGCATGAGCCTGGAACTGCAGCAGGCCTTCGGCCTGCGCCGCGAAGAGGCCATGAAGTTCCAGCCAAGCTTTGCCGACCAGGGCGACCATATTGTACTCAAGCCCAGTTGGACCAAGGGTGGCAGGGGGCGGGTTATCCCGGTCCGAACTGAAGAACAGCGGGACATACTCAACCGCGCACGCAAACTCGCCGGTTTCGGTTCGCTGATTCCGAGTAACCGCAACTACGTACATCAAATGCGCGTCTACGAGGGCAACACAGTCCGCGCCGGACTCTCCAATATGCACGGGCTACGCCATGCTTATGCACAGAACCGCTACGAAGAACTGACTGGCTGGCAATGCCCGGCCGTCAATGGGCCGGATCGCAAGTCCCTGACCCCGGAACAGCGCGAGGCAGACCGAGAGGCGCGGCTCACTATCAGTCAAGAATTAGGGCATGAGAGGGAAGCTGTGGTCAGTGCCTATTTAGGAAAGTAGATGGTTATGTAAAGCAGCTTAGTAAAGGCCGGTATCATCAAACAGTTACCTCTTAAATACTTTACATAATATTTCCGGTATGCCCCCCATGCACTGCGACACTACCAAAGCAATGCACCTGGCCCAAGGCGGTGTCTCTTTGGATATCGTTCGTGATTATTTAGGCCATGTAGATATCATTACCACAGAGATTTATGCAGGAGCGAACCTTGAGATGAAGCGAGCCGCTATCGAAAAAGTCAGTCCAGCACCCATACAAACATTCCTTCGTGGAAGGAAAATAAATCGTGAGCCACCACATACTGTCAAGATATTATGCAAAGCATTTTGGGAATAAGTATCGGATTTTATTGGCCATCATGATGCCTGCTTTACATAACCACTTACTTTCCTAAATACACGTTATGGAAAGCTTTCCATAATGTGTACATAGGGCGGTGAGGCTCAGTTTGTTGGAGTAAGGTTGCCCTATGAATCTCTGCATCCTGAATGATCTGCACAACGAGTTCGAAGACTTAGAGCTGCCGGCGACCGATGCCGACGTCGTGGTATTGATGGGCAATACAGGTGCTATATGAGGTGCTTTTCGATATTAATCAAAAAAATGTTGCATTATTCGACAACAACGAGTGTTTTTCGATAAACACCCAAGACAGATAACACATTGATATGTAGATGTTTGTTTATTGTTTGGCATATAATAAAAAACGAGTAATCAACATACTGAACTATTTAGTGTTGACAATGTCTTATTACAGTATTAGCATTACTCTCGCAGGAAGTTTCCTGTGGGCAAGAAAAAGCCCGTGCGGTAACACGGGCTTTTTGAAACTTTAACCGGTCAGGCAAAGCCTGGGGCCAGCTAAAGTCGCTTTGATAAGCAATTGAAGTGTACTCCATGTTGGCTTACCACGCCAGGTCTGACAAAAATTTGGAGATAGACTAATGGCATCACTTGATATGAATGGACCGTATCCTCTGACGGATAACGAAATTGACCGCCGGGTTACCCGGACTTCTCCCGGGAACTATGGACTCGGCTACACAAAAGACGATGGGACTTTCATCGTCGAGTATGTAGGTAGGTCGGACGATGACGTAAACAGCCGCCTTCACGACTGGACCGGAAAAAAGTACAAGCAGTTCAAATATTCCTACGCAAATAGTCCAAAGGAGGCATTTGAAAAGGAGTGTCGTAATTACCATGACTTTGGTAGCAGCGAGAAACTCGACAATGACATTCACCCTGACCGCCCGAACGGCACAAACTGGAAGTGCCCGGTATGTGGTTACTGAGATAAGGAGCAATCTATGAATGCACAACTGACAAGGATTGCTGACTGTGCCGAGCTGCTGCCGGGTTACGCCCTCAAGGCTCGTGCGGAGCACGAGCCGGAGGGCACCCATCAAGTGATTCTGGGCAAGCATCTGACCGAAGGTTTGTCGTACCGCTATAGCCAGAAACACAAGCTGCGCATCACGCCATCGGGTCCGGTGGACAAATACCGCGTCAGAATTGGTGATGTGTTGTTTGTATCCAGAGGCAGCCGAAATCATGCCGCCATGGTGGAGTCGATCCCTGACGCGGCGGTAGCCTCCGCCACCTTCTACATACTACACCCGCACGACGACATAGACCCTGGCTACCTTGCCTGGTGTCTCAATCAGGCTCCTGTGCAGGCGCAGATCGGACAGGTCCGTACCGGTGCCGGCACGCCGATTGTACAGCGAAAAGTTTTTGCGAATATCGCGATCCCTGTACCATCCCTGGATAAGCAGCGACAACTCGCAGCACTGGGCGATCTTATGGCGCAAGAACAACGTATTCGAAAAAAGCTCATTGAAGAAACTAATAAATTGCATCGGGCACTGGGTCAACAGCTCTTGCATAATCTGGCGACCGCAAAATAACCGAATTCTGGAGAGGAAATGATGACCGACAAGATCAAACAATCCGAAATCAACGCCACGGCCTGGGCGGCCTGCGATACCTTTCGCGGCGTCGTAGATCCGTCTCAGTACAAGGACTACATACTGGTGATGCTCTTCCTGAAATACATATCAGATGTATGGAAAGACCACTACCAAAAATACAAAGAACAATATGGAGATGACGACGAACGTATCCGCCGCCGGTTGGGTCGGGAGCGTTTCGTGCTTCCCAAGGGCGGCAGTTTTTATGATCTGTACGAGGCGCGCAGCGAAACCAATATTGGTGAGCGCATCAATATTGCACTGGATGCCATCGAGGAGGCCAACAAAACCAAACTGGAAGGGGTGTTCCGTAATATCGATTTCAATTCAGAAGCCAACCTGGGCAAGACCAAAGATCGAAACCGCCGCCTAAAACACCTGCTGGAGGACTTCAACAAACCCCAGCTCGAAATGAGCCCGTCACGGGTCTCGGAAGATGTGATCGGCAATACCTATATTTATCTGATCGAACGCTTCGCATCGGATGCAGGTAAGAAGGCGGGTGAGTTTTATACACCGCACAAGGTTTCCGAACTGTTGGCGAAACTGGCGCAACCTAAGACTGGCGACCGCATCTGCGATCCGTCCTGCGGCTCCGGTGGCCTGTTGGTAGAAGCTGCGCACGAAGTGGGCGGACGTGATTTTGCCCTGTTTGGTATGGAGGTGAACGGCAGCACCTGGGCGCTGGCAAGAATGAACATGTTCCTGCACAGCATGGACGGCGCGCGCATTGAGTGGTGCAACACCCTCGCCAGCCCCGCGCTGGTGGAAAAAGACCGTCTGATGAAGTTCAACGTGGTGGTCGCCAATCCGCCATTCTCGCTGGACAAGTGGGGCCAGGACGAAGCCGAGAACGACCGCTTCAACAGATTCTGGCGCGGCATACCACCCAAGAGCAAGGGTGACTATGCGTTTATCAGCCACATGATCGAGGCGGCGCTGGAGAAGGAAGGGCGTGTTGCGGTGGTCGCGCCCCACGGCGTGCTGTTCCGCGGCGGAGCTGAAGGCCGTATCCGCCGCAAGCTCATCGAAGACAACCTGCTGGACGCCGTCATCGGCCTGCCCACCAATCTGTTTCCCACCACCGGCATCCCCGTGGCCATCTTGCTCTTTGACCGGTCGAGGGAGAAAGGCGGCGCCAATGAAAAACAACGTGATGTGGTATTTATCGACGCCAGCCGCGAATACCAGTCCGGTAAAAACCAGAACATTCTAGCTGAAGAGCATATTCAAAAGATTGTCGCCACCTGTCAGGCACGCAAGGAGGTGGAGAAATACGCCCACGTCGCCAGCTTCGATGAAATCAAGGAGAACGACTTCAACCTCAACATCCCACGCTATGTAGACACCTTCGAGGAGGAAGAAGAGATCGACATCGATGCCGTGCAGATGGAGATCGACCAACTGGAAAAAGAGCTGGCCGTGGTGCGGGCGAAGATGGTGGAAAAACTCGCTGAGATTGAGCGATGAGACGATCAGAAAATCCACAGATTACACAGATGAACGCAGATTTAGAACAACAAAAAATTAATCTGCGGGAATCGGCGCAATCTGCGGATAACATGGAGGTCTGCGATGAAAAGCAAAAAGCCTGACAAGCTGCAAATCCGCAACAGTACCTCCGAGTTCCTGATCTTTACCGCGCAAGTGGGCGAAGAGAGTATCGAGGTACGAGTAGCTGAGGAAACGGTATGGTTGACCCAGAAGTTGATGGCCGAACTGTTTGGAGTGGATGTCCGAACCATTAGTGAGCATCTGAAAAACATTTTTCAGAGCAAGGAACTGAAGGATGATTCAGTTATCCGGAAATTCCGGATAACTGCCGCTGACGGAAAAAAATACCTGACCCAATTTTATAATCTCGATGCAATCATTTCAGTTGGCTACCGGGTTAATTCGGTCAAAGCAACCCAGTTCCGGCAATGGGCGACCCAGGTGCTGCGGGATTATACGATCAAAGGATATGTGCTGGACAAAAAGCGCATGGAAAACGGCACATTCCTGGGTGAGGATTTCTTCGAGCGCCTGCTGGAAGAAATTCGCGAAATCCGTCTCAGCGAACGGCGCTTCTACCAGAAAATTACCGATTTATATGCCACCAGCGTGGACTACAACAAGGACGCGCCAACGACCCGGGACTTTTTCGCTAAAGTACAAAACAAACTGCATTTCGCCATCCACGGCCATACGGCTGCCGAGTTGATTGTAAACAGGGCGGACGCCAGCAAGGAACGCATGGGACTCACAAGCTGGGAAAACAGCCCGGAGGGAAAAATCCTCAAGTCCGATGTTGCCGTAGCCAAAAACTACCTGACACAGGACGAACTGGAATCTCTGGGCCGTATTGTCAACGCCTATTTAGAACTTGCCGAAGACCGCGCCAGAAGAAAAATCCCCATGACTATGGAAGATTGGGCCAAACGGCTGGACAAGTTCCTGGAATTTGACGAGCGCGACATCCTGCAGCACGCCGGCAAGGTGACGGCAGAGATTGCCCGCGACCATGCAGAAAGCGAGTTTGAAAAGTATCGGATTGTTCAGGATCGGTTGTTTGAATCGGATTTTGACCGGATCATCAAGGTACTTGAGCAGAGGAAGCCGGAAGGTGAGAAATGAGTAAACAGATGGTCGCATTAGACTCGCTTACCGTATTAAAGGGACTCCAAACTGGTCCATTTGGCAGCCAACTAAAAGCAAATGAATATACCGATACAGGCATTCCTGTAGTGATGCCAAAGGATATCTCTAACGGAGAAATCATTACTAATGAAATAGCACGTGTGCCAGAAGCAAAAGCAAGAAAGCTGTTAAAACATCGAATTGTTCCGGGTGATATTCTATTCCCACGTCGAGGCGATCTAGGCCGAATAGGTGTTGCTAAGAAAGAAAATGAAGGTTGGCTTTGTGGTACAGGATGTTTAAGAGCAAGACTCAAAGATGAAGTGGATACCAACTATATTCACCAATATGTTCAACTTACCTCAGTTAAGAAATGGCTTGAGCGTAATGCACTTGGGCAAACAATGCTCAATTTGAATACTGAAATTATCTCAAACTTACCTATTTATCTTGCCTCCCTCCCCGAACAAACTGCCATCGCCGACCTGCTTTCCACCTGGGATACCGCCATCGAAAAGACCGAGAAGCTGATCGCGGCGAAGGAAAAGCGGTTTTCCGGGTTGCTCAGCCGCCTGATCTCCAATAAACAACGTCCGCGCGGCCATATCCGCGATTTTGCAGTGGAGGTATCAAGGCGCAACCGGGACGGCGCTATCGACCATGTCCTGAGCGTCACCAATCGCAACGGTTTTGTCCTGCCGGAGAATCAGTTCGAGCGGCGGGTCGCCAGCAGCGACTTGAGCAACTACAAGATCGTTTCTAAAGGACAGTACGCCTACAACCCCTCCCGCATCAATGTCGGCTCCATTGCCCGGCTGGATGACTGGGATGCAGGCGTACTCAGCCCGATGTATGTTGTTTTCGGGCTGGATGAAAAGAAAGCCAATTCCGACTTCTTCCTGCACTGGCTGGAATCCCACGAGGCCAAACAACGTATCCGCAAAAGCGCCCAGGGCAGCGTCCGCGAGACTGTAAGTTTCAGTGATTTTGGGGCCATCCCATTTCCCATCCCACCGCTGAAAGAGCAACAGGCCATCGCTGAAACCTTAAACACCATCCGGCAGGAAACCGAGCTGCTGAGAAATCTGGCTGATACTTACCGGCAACAGAAACGTGGCTTAATGCAGAAATTGCTCACAGGGTTATGGCGGGTGAATACGGAGAAAAAATGATGAATGAAAATAATATGTATCGGCTGAAACTTCTAAAAGAGACAGCTGTGTCAGAAGATCTTTTTGAAGACAAGACTCACGAAAGGATTGCTAACACCCTATTTGATGTTATTCAAAATGGGAGTGATGAAGGAATCACAATCGGGCTTGAAGGAGGATGGGGTTCAGGAAAATCCACAGTGGTTTCTATCTTAAAGAAAAAATTGGAAGCAGTTCAAAATATAAGGTACTTCTATTTTGACGCATGGTCTCACGAAGGTGATCCACTTCGTCGGGTCTTTCTTGAATCTATGGTCGAGCAAATAGGTCAAAATAATGGGGAGCTTAAAAAAATAAAAGAGCGAGTCTCAAACCGAATAAAAACGAGGAAAATAAAAACACGTCAAACTGTGACCGCATTGGGCAAGTGGCTTTCTGTTGCTGCTTTTCTTATGCCACTTGGTGCAGCAATTATTTCCGCAACCGCATCAGAAATCACTGTGCAGTGGGGCGGGAATACTAACTGGATGTTTTGGATTGGGGTAGTTTTCGTGCTCGCACCAATTTGGGTGCTATTAGCAAATTGTATTAAATTATTTAAGCAAGGGAAGAGTATCAAGGACCCAAATAACTGGATATTTCTCCAAGGGGAAACTAAAAGTACCGTGACGCAGGAAGTCTCAGAAGATGAGGAGCGATCATCAATAGAGTTTGAGATGTATTTTAATGAGATAGTAGAGGCTATATTCTCAGATAATGGAAGTGCAAAATTATTAATTGTAGTTGACAATCTCGATCGCGTTGATGCTGCTGACTCATTAAAAGTATGGTCTACACTTCAGACTTTCTTGCAACGAAAGAATCCTACCAATAATAAATGCTCCTGGCACGAGAAAATATGGGTATTGGTACCATATGACGAAGAGGGTTTGGCCAAGCTTTGGGATAACAAGTTGGGAGAGGCGTCAGTAGAAGCCGATGATAGTTGCGCGAAGTCTTTTTTTGACAAATGTTTTCAATTACGAATTGAGGTACCCAAGCCGATACTCTCAGGCTGGGAACAGTTTTGTATGGAAAATATCAAGCAAGCATTAATCGACTGGGAAGAAAGCGAACTGAAAGAGGTCGTCGATGTTCTAAAGTGGACCCGAAAAGATGTTAGTGACATTCCAACGCCAAGAGAAATAAAAACCTATATTAACCAGGTTGGCCTATTAAGGCAGCATTGTGACAGCAGCATCCCCACAAAATCAATCGCTTACTTTGTGGTTAACAAGTACTTGGAGTTCCAAAAAAATAGCGATATAGAAGATAAACTTGTTTCCGGCAGATTACCAGAAAAAAGGCATCAGCCATTATTTGCTATAGATACGAGAGCGGATTTATGTGGAATTCTTTTTGGAGTCGCACCTGAGAAAGGTCAACAGATCCTTTTAGAGCCCAAAATTGAACAAGCGTTAAATTCTAAAGATGCCGAAACAATTAAAGATTTATGTGAAATACACAGCAGTGCTTTTTGGGCTGTATTTTATCTCCATTTATCTAGCCATGCATCAGCAGACAAAACTTTTCGATATTCATACACAGTATCGAATGTGTTGGCAAAAGATTATCCTGATAATTGTCAGGAATTTACCGCATTCTTGAAAACTTCTTGCGATACACTGGAATCACTTGATTTTCCAACAACACAAAATATAGATGAATATGTTACAGCGTTTTCTATGCTGGAAGCTGGTAAGTATAATTTTTCCAAGATTTGGAGGCTCATCATACATTCTTTGCAGAAAAGCATGGTGAATGATGATTTCGATTTTGATACTGGAAGTGAAGCGCTAGGCGATTTGGCTAATTGTCAAAAACGAAATTTGCCGGAAGTATCAAGTTTAAATGAAGTTCCTGTTGAGCGGTGGATGAAGTGGTCTACCGCGTGCAAAAATAATGGGTTTGACGGCTTTCAAATTGTTAAACCGAGTAAATCATTGGTTAATGAGGTTGCAGAGGCGATTTCGGCTAACGCACCTGTACCTGCTGATTTATATAACCTTATTAACTATCTGAGGCAATGTGGTGAAAAACAGTGGGCGCCAGTAATTAAAGCTACAGAGGCCCACATCAACACGAATCAAGGAACACCACAAAATGGAGTTCCTTCAGAAGAAATATTCCCAATCTTGTATCTGCTCTCGACGATAGACCATGATATTAAAAAATCTATTATTCCAATAGTCAAAAGTGGTCAGTTTTACAATCTGGCATTTAACTACAAAAATAATGGAGCAATAAAACATGCTGCCTTTCTTATGGCTAGGTGCGTCCCTGATGAATTCGCTTCTCTTAATACCCCTAATTTGCCTCAAAACCCTGCACAACAAAACTCCCAAACTGGTTTAACCGAATCCCGACAATTCTGGCAGATAAGCAATGAGGAAAACGCCAATTTTGTTTGGGATAAGATGAAGAATAGCTCGGATCTCGAATTTATCTGGTCACTCTCGGAGAGTGGGGCTAACAAGCTGATTGGCGTCATCATCAAGATCGCAGTAAATGAGGATTATTCGATATTCTTTAATTGTAAAAATGCATTGCAGCGGCTAAAGAATTCTTTGGTTCTAACGGAAGACGAAAGCTCCTCTTTCAAAGATAAATTAGTGAAATGTTTTATTTCGCAGAGTTCTATTGAGCAAGAAATTGTCGATAGTGAAGATCTGAATATTTTGGATTTTTCAGAAGAACTTTATCTTGTGGTTAATAATTCAACAAATGACAAGGTGGTTGGGTACATTATTGAGATATTGAGTATGGTGACTAAAGAAGAATGGCATGATTCGCTTGTGAATGACACATATTTAACGTCTCTTTCTTTGGCGATTAAAGAGAAAATACCTTCCTTTTCGCTTGATAATAATTATTATGAATCTTTAGATATGTTTTTGAAGTCATGCATGACTGGAGATAAAACACTAGAAGATTGGCAGAAGAATCATTTGTCTGAATTGATCACTGTGCTTGGCAGTAGCTTTCAAATCCATTTGAGAAATAATCTGACGAGCTATCTTATTGAGATAGGTTTCAAAGGTAATGTCGATGCTATTGAAAGCTTATTAGATTATTTGGATCTTAAAAAAGTTGTTACGTCTGGTAAGGAAAAACTTCAAGAGGCTGTTGGAGATTTTATAAATGAGCCTAACTTAGATGCGCTAAGGATGATTAATACTATTCTATCCCATAGTGGTGGCAAAAAATTTACGCCGGATACTCACCTTTCAGAGGTTTTTAAAGCTCCCTTAACTAGCTTAGTTTCTGAGCAGGAGGATAGCGAAGATATCGTAATGTTACGAGAGTTAGCTTCAAGATTCAGTATTAATCTTGAAGAGCTATTGGTGGGGAAAAATGGGTTGGGTCAAGATAATGACAATCCAGAATAAAACCTTCAGATTTTCTGAGAAATACCTCTCTCAGATCCCAGCTCTCCAGCAGCTCATTAATCTGGGCTTTGAGTACCTGCCGCCCGAGCAGGCGCTTGCTGAGCGCCAGGGTAAGTTCGGCAATGTGTTGCTCGAAGATGTGCTGCGTGCGCAGCTCAAGCAAATCAATCGCATTCAATACAAGGGGCAGGCGTATCTTTTCAGCGAGGAGAATATCCAGTCAGCCATCGAGAAGCTGAAGAATGTTAGATACGACGGCCTGTTAAAGACCAACGAGGCTATCTATGACCTGCTGACCCTGGGTACGGCGATGGAACAGACCGTCGAGGGGGATTCCAAGAGTTTTAATCTGCACTATATCGATTGGCAGGATTGGCGTGCCAACCGGTTTCATGTGAGTGCGGAGTTTACTGTTGAACGTACTCGCAGTACGGAAACAGCCCGACCTGACATCGTGCTGTTTGTTAACGGCATTCCCTTTGCCGTCATCGAATGCAAATCACCTAAGGTGGAGAGCGAGCAAGGTATTTCACAGTCCATCCGTAATCAGCGGGATGAGTATATCCCGAAGCTGTTTACCTACGTACAGCTTGTGATGGCCGTGAACAAGAATGATGCCCAGTATGCAACGGTTGGCACGCCCACCAAGTTCTGGTCGGTCTGGAAAGAACGGGTGGATACGGAAGTGGCGGTCGGCGGGTGTATCAACAAAGCACTGCCGGAACAGATTAAGGATGCCCTGTTTTCAGGTGAGTTTTCAATTGCGCGAAAGTTCTTCGACGTATTGGAGAATGAAGGCGAACGACAGGTAACCGGGCAGGATCGGACAATTCACAGTCTGTGCCGGCCGGAACGATTGCTGGAGATGGCCTATCGGTTCAATCTGTTCGATGGTGGTATCAAGAAAATTGCCCGCTATCAGCAGTACTTTGCCATCAAGCGTATTTTGGCGCATGTGCAGAATCTGGATAGCGAAGGGCGCCGCCGGGGCGGTATCGTTTGGCATACTCAGGGGTCCGGAAAGTCTCTGACCATGGTGATGCTGGCCCGATCATTGGCCCAGGTGACGGGTATTTCCAATCCCAGAGTCGTGTTGGTGACGGACCGCAAGGATCTGGACAAGCAGATAAAGGATACCTTTGCCGCCTGCGATATGGAGCCGCAACGGGCGAATACCGGGCGGGACCTGCTGGAGCTGGTATCGGAGAAAAAGGCAGGGATTGTTACCACGCTGGTGCACAAGTTCGACAAGGCGCTGAACGTCAAGAAATATCGGGACGAATCCATCGATATCTTCATGCTAATCGATGAGAGTCATCGGACGCAGTTTGGTTCTTTCGCAGCGCGTATGCGCCAGATGTTCCCCAACGCCTGCTACCTGGGGTTCACTGGAACGCCGTTAATGAAGAAGGAGAAGAATAATTTTGCGAAGTTTGGCGGATTAATTGACCAGTACACCATTGATCAGGCGGTCGAGGATAAGGCCATTGTGCCCTTGCTTTATGAAGGCCGTCATGTAGAGATGGAACAGAACAAGAAGGCCATCGATCTGTGGTTCAGCCGCCATACCCAGGGGCTGACTGATGCCCAGAAGGCGGACCTGAAAAAGAAATACGCCCGCGCCGAGATGCTGAACAAAACCGACCAGGTCATCTATATGCGAGCTTTTGACATCAGCGAGCATTATCGTGCCAATTGGCAAGGTACCGGTTACAAGGCGCAACTGGTAGCACCGAGCAAGGCGGCAGCACTAAGGTACCACGATTATATTGAAGACCTGGGCTATGTGTCATCCGAGGTAGTTATCTCCGGCCCCGATACCCGTGAGGGGTACGACGACGTTGACGATGAACCC
>Ga0114931_10008666_pt1 | contig 12275 bp, 8 predicted proteins | sample 2SBtaG_FD_89579 | JGI IMG/M metagenome (GOLD analysis project Ga0114931, IMG submission 89579) | Deep subsurface microbial communities from Kolumbo volcano to uncover new lineages of life (NeLLi) - 2SBTROV14_V59a metaG | ecosystem: Environmental > Aquatic > Marine > Volcanic | place: Kolumbo...
AGCCACGGAGTATACGTAAAGCGGGAAGGGGTAGCGGCTAAATCAAACAGACCACACCCAAACAGACCACACCAGCCACCCACATCCTGGCAATCCGAATTCCGAATTCCGAATTCCGAATTTGTTACCGTCCTTCCTGGATACGGTCGCCGAGAAAGTTGTCGAGGTCGGCCGTTTGATAGATCTTCTCGGCCGTCACTTTGCAGTCGTAATCGACCCGGTGAAATTGGATGGCATCGTCTTGTTGGACAACATAGCAGCTGCGCGGGTCCCCATCACGCGGCTGCCCCACCGAACCGACATTAATCATGAACTTTTCGTCTCGAATCCGAAACTGATAATCGGTCTGATCGGGAGTGATAAATTCCAGGCTTTCAAGAAATACGCCCGGCACATGCGTATGCCCCTGGAAGCTACCCTTGATAATCAAGCCGAAAAGCTTCTCCATTTTCTTCTGGTTGTAAATATCTTCGGGAAATACATATTCATTGACTGGATTGCGCGGTGATCCGTGCACATACAACCAAGGATCATCGCGGCTGATCCTCGGCAAGGTGCCCAGGAAATCCCACCGTCGGTCGATTTGTTCGCGCGGGCCAGCGGAGTTTTCCAACTGCTCACGGGTCCAAAAAATGGCCCGTTCCGCGCCACTGTTGAACCCTTCAGGATCGAACATGGCTCCCTGATCATGATTGCCTAGCAAAGCCGTTTTACAGTTATCCATGACATGATCGAGGCATTCACACGGATTAGGCCCGTAGCCCACGACATCTCCCAGGCAGTAGATCTCGTCCACGTGTTGATCAGCAATATGCGCAAGCACCGATTGAAGTGCTTCCAGATTGCCATGGATGTCACTGATGATCGCGCGTTTCACGGCCAGAACGACTTTTCGGGGGCCAATGTTTTATCTATAAATGATCCATGCGCAGCCCGTGGGCAACCGGAGCAATCGATTGGTCCGCGTCCAGGGCGGGAATCGCCAGGACGCGCGTTGCAAGCGGCTGCCAGGATAGATCGGTTGCGCATAGGATGCAGGCAAGGAAAACGACAAGCCGCCAGTTTAGGTTGCCCCGCAGAAAGGGTCAAGCACTGCTGGCCAACAGTCTCGCCATTGAGAAACCCGTGGAGTCACCTTCAAGGGAGCCTTCCCCCCCCCTCTCCAGCGATGAATCACCGGCCAGAAGACCTCAGCCTGCCAGAAGATCCAAGCCCGCAGCGCGTGCTTGCCCTGGAAACCAGCGGCCGGATTGGGTCGCTTGCCATCCTGAATCGTTATGCCGATGGTAGGGTCCAAACGGTGGGCCAAACCCTCCTATCGGCGGACGAGCGTACCGCGGAGTCGCTACTACCGGCAATGGGTGGATTGCTGGACCGGGCGAACTGGCCGCCCACCAGTATCCAATTGGTCAGTGTGGTGACCGGCCCGGGCTCATTTACTGGCTTGCGGATGGGAGTCACCACTGCCAAAACTTTCGCCTATGCGGCTGACGCCAAACTGGTGGGCATCCATACGCTAGCTGCCATTGCCAGGCCGTTGGTAGGGGGCTCCATCCAGCAAAAGGGCTCCAGTCCACCAGGGGATTTTGGGCAACAAGGGTCTTGCGGGCGACTTTGGGCTATTCTCAACGCTCAGCGTCAAGAACTGTTTGTTGCCAGCTTTGAACCGGCAAGCCCCCTGCCGCCGGTTCCCACCACCCAAGTGATGGGCATCTCCGCGTGGCTGGACCTGTTGGAACCAGGCGATCGGGTTACAGGCCCCCCGCTGGAAAAATTGGCCTCCCTGTTGCCTGAGGGCGTGCAGTCTGCGGAGGAAAGGTGGTGGCAACCTGCTGCCGTGATGGTCGGCCAACTAGGAATTGCCCTGGCCCAGCAAGGAGGCGCGGTCTCGCCCATGCAACTGACGCCCCAATATTACCGGCAGAGCGCGGCGGAAGAAAAAATTCAGTAGCTCCAAGAATGGCCGATGAAGCCGACCGGGCAATCCGCTAGCTGCTAAAATGTAGCTCCCCCAGCACCTCCTCGGCCGCCTCGATGGTGCGGTCGATGTCTGCTTCGGTATGCGCGGTGGACAGGAATAGTGCTTCGTATTGACTGCAGGGCAGGTAAATGCCCCGGTCCAACATCCCCCAGAAATATCGGCCATAACGGTCGGTATCGCAACGACTGGCCAATTCCCAATTCGAGATGATCTCAGCGTGAAAAAACAGGGTCATCATGCTGCCAACCCGGGCGATCGTATGGGGCATGCCCGCTGCTTCCGCCACTTGGTGCAAACCGGCCGCCAGTCGAGCGCCCAACCGTTCGAGCCGCTGGTAGGGTGGATTCTCCCGCAGCTCGGCAAGCATCGCACTGCCAGCCGCGGTAGCCAGCGGGTTTCCACTGAGCGTTCCGGCCTGAAAAACTTCGCCGGCCGGCAGGACGTAATCCATAATTTCCGCCCGGCCGCCGTAGGCGCCCACGGGCAGGCCTCCGCCGACAATCTTCCCCAGAGTGGTCAAATCGGGCGTGATGCCCAGCAATTGTTGGGCTCCCCCGTACGCGACCCGGAAACCGGTCATTACTTCATCACAAATCAGCAGTGCGCCATGCTGACGTGTCTGCCGCTCAAGCGCGTGACAAAAGGCGTCGGAGGGCCGCACCACTCCCATATTGCCGACAATCGGCTCAAAAATCACCCCTGCAATTCGGTCGCCCGCTGCTTGAAAGGCTCCTTCCAGGCCAGCCACATCGTTGTAGGCCAGCACCATGGTGTCGCGAGTCGTTCCCGCGGTAACTCCCGGCGAACTGGGAACCCCTAGCGTGGCGGCCGCGCTGCCTGCCGAAACGAGCAGGCTGTCGACATGGCCATGGTAGTTGCCGGAAAATTTTACGATCACCTCCCGGCCCGTGAACCCGCGGGCAAGCCGAATCGCACTCATCGTCGCTTCGGTACCTGAGCTGACCAACCTTACCTTTTCTATCGACGTTACCGCATCGACAATCTGCTCGGCCAACTGGTTTTCGGCCAGGGTTGGAGCACCAAAACTGGTACCTCCAGCGGTTGCCTGCTGGAGCGACCGCACCACGCATGGTGGCGCGTGGCCCAAAATCAGAGGTCCCCACGAGCCAATGTAGTCCAGATAGCAGTTGCCATCGATGTCGATCAAGGTGGCTCCCTCGCCGCGCTCGATGAACAAGGGCGTCCCGCCCACCGCACCAAACGCTCGAGCCGGGCTGTTGACGCCACCAGGCATCAATTCTTCGGCTCGGCGAAATGCCGCAAGACTCTTGGTTCGGTTCATGCGATGCGCTAGTTCCGTCATGGTAGTCCTTCTGCTTGTTTTGCCAGTTCGAGATTGTGACGAGCTTGAGCAACAATTTCTGTCGCCCACACTTGCCCGGAATACAGATGAACGATTGCCTGGAACATGCGGGTAGCCAGCTCGGGACGGGTCCGTTGCAGTTTCACCGCAACACGCAAGCGCTCCTTCAGGCAGGGCAACTGGTCGGCTCGCTGCTCCCGGGCAAGGTCCAGCAACCGGGCCCGCTGCCGCCAGGCGATGACCAGCCACAGCCGATCCTCCGCACTCGAAGGGCCCACCCCCCGAGAAACGCGTTTTCCCTGCTTGGCATGGCTTACGGAAGAATCCACGGGGCTTACGGAAGAATCCATGGGGCTTACGGAAGAATCCATGGGCAAAGCCTGTGACGGATCCGACAAGCCTTCCGGGTCGTACAAAGCCAAGAGCGAAGTCAGCATATCCAACCCACGCTGTGGATTCGTGGAAGCTGTGGCAATGGCCAACCCGTAGAGCTGGCCAATCGGGCCTACCTGGCTGCCGCCGCCAAATTTTAATTTTCGCCGCAGCTTACGCTCCATCTGCTGCAGTTCAAGCTCTTCATGATACTTGTTCAATTCCAAGATCCGCTGGTCTTGCCCAAACCGCTGATAGAATTCCCGCAACGGTTTTTCAATCACGCGCAGATTATCCGTCCCTTTTTCCGTCACGGTGCGGATGATCTGGTTGTACAAATCGTCGGCCGTTGGCGGCCGCATCAGCCACCAGCCCACCCCGACGAGCAGTCCAAGCGCAACCAGGATCGCAAGCAACTGGGCTGTCAATTGCAGCCGGTTGCCAGTCGGCTCTGTTTGCCGACGAGCCGCCTCATGGTCAACCGTCGTAAATCGGCTGCTGCTTGCCAAGGGCACCCTGCTGGGGGATGCAGCGTCGCCCCCTGCGCCGGCCGCGCTCGGTGGTTCCGCCACCGTGGGGGCGTCGAACAAATGGCTGGGCACCTTTTCCACCCCGGTTGGCAACAGTTCCACCCCAGCGGACAACTGGGGATTCCTTTCCAGTGCGACGGTTGCCTCATGCAGCCTGTCGGCCCCGGCCCGACCATCCGGTGGACACTCGGGCGGCTCAGGCTTGCCCACCTCCTTCGCAGGTTCATGCGTATCCGGAGATTCCGACCGCGAAAGAGCCTTGGCCATCGCTTCCATGTGACGACCCAAAACCATCACATTGGGAAACCGGTCCTCCGGATCCTTGGCCAAAAGCTGCAAGATCAAACGTTCCAGTTGGGCGGGGGTTTCCGGCGCAATCCGGCGCACCGGAACTGGCTCGGCAAAGCGCTGGAGGTGGAGCATCTCAGGGATCGTGCTAGCGCGGAAGGGGGATCTCCCAGTCAACAAAGCATACAGAACACCTCCCAAGCTGTACTGATCGCATTGATCCGTTACCGGCCTGCCATCCGCTTGCTCGGGCGACATGTAATCGGCGGTACCCAGCACACCACCGGCCGTCGTTAGCTGATTGCCTCCGAATAGACGGGCAATTCCAAAATCGGCAATCTTCACCTGGCCACCCTTGGTGAGCAACAAATTGGCCGGCTTGATGTCACGATGCACGACGCCATGGTCGTGCGCATGTTTCAGCGCCCGACAAATCTGCCCCCCCAGATCCAGCACCTCATGCCAATCAAATCGTCGGCCTGCCGCGATTTCCTCCTCGAGACTGGTCCCGTCGACCAATTCCATCGAATAGAACAAGATTCCATCCTGCTCACCATAGCCGTAAAGACGAACAATGCCAGCATGCTGCAATTTTTTAAGGGAATCGACTTCCGCTTCAAACCGGTCCCGAAACCCTTCGGCCATGGCCAACTGCGGGCTGAGCGTTTTGACCGCCACGCGCATTCCCGAAGTTTCATCCCACGCTTCATAAACGGAACCCATACCACCACGGCCCAGCTTTTTGCCAATCCGATAAGGGCCAAGCTGTTCAATTTGCATGGTAATAGTTCGACGGTTTGATTTGGGCAGTAATGTGTCGTCGCCCAGAATGCAAAATACGGTAGTTCCAAGCATTCCTGTCTGCGTGCGACGCACAGGCAGGACCGAAGAAACCGACCTGGCAGGTATGCTGGCAGCTAAAAACGTCGGTTCATAGGATACCAGCATTGGTAGCAGATGTGAAGCATCGGACCGCGGACCACGGGAGAACTTCTGCAAAATCTTATGACGATGACGAGCACCCCTTCGCTGAGCACGAGGTTCATTTTCCGCCTCCATCGAGGGGGCTTCCTCAAGCCACCTGCTCTGCAGGTGGTCGCAGATTTTCAGCCGTATCCCTTCTGACCTCCTATTGGGACCGGACTCCTATTGGGAAAGGTGCGTCCCCAGCACGTTCTGCCCCTAGCCCGGGACTCGGGGTTGAGTCAGGCAGCCCAATTCCGTATAAGCCAGCGGCAGTAGTTCCCAAATTGGCGGACGGGACTGACTTGGCTGGCATCTTTCAAGTGGTAACCCATTTCCACTACTGCTGTCGCGGTCCCCTCCGATGTGCCTTGAGAGAAATCGTCATGGTCTCCAACTCCATGCAATGCAGCCAAGGATCCCCCTTGGCAACAAAATCCTACTTAGGAAGTTGGCCCTTCTGGGTGCTTGGCCTTTGCCTGCCAGGGCTGCTGGGGCTATTGAGTCGCGGGAGTCTGCTTCCCAAGGCCGCTGCGCAACCGGAACAAGCCTTTCCTTACGTTGCCTATGTCCTTGCTCCCGAAGCAATGGTTCGCAGCGGTCCAGGCCAGCGCCACTACCCAACCGCCAGGTTACCTGGCGGGTTTGCGGTCCAGGTTTACCGGCACGACTTGGAGGACCTTGGGCAGGAGAAAGGGAAATTTTTGCCTCCCGACAACCACTGGTGTGCTATTCGGCCCCCCGCAGGAAGTTTTAGTTGGATCGAAAGTCATCAGGTGCGCAAGCGGACCGATGACACGGCAGAAATCGTTGGGGATCGTGCCGTGGTTCGCGTTGGCAGCCGGCTGTCGGCTCGGCGCAGCGCGGTGCAAGTCGTGCTGACTCGAGGTGAGCTGGTGAAGCTGGCCAAGGAGGGAGCATCGGCAGATGGGCAGTGGCTGGCCATCGAACCGCCAGCCGGCGAATTCCGCTGGGTCCGGGAAAGCCGGCTATCAAGGCAACCCCCTCAGGGTGCCCAACACTTCTCTGCGAGCCCCCCTGCTCAAACCCCATTGGGGCAGACGCAATGGAAATCACAGTACGCGATACGTCGAGCACGGCAATCCCGGCAAGAGAAGCACTCCTCCCAAGCGAGCGTCAGCCTGGCGGTTGCCCCCTCCCAGGTACCACCACGTTCCGTGCCAGACGTGACCCAAGAAACTCAGGCCCAGAAAACTCTTGCAGAACCGATCGATATCATTGCCGGTTCTCCCGCTGCCACGCGGGAGGCCCAGTTTCGGCAATCTCCATCATCCACTCTCGCGGCCACCCCTTCCCCAGTTCCTCCAATCTCCAAGCCACGGGGCTTGCACCGTACGATCTCGCCCCGAATACACTTTCATGACCTGGCAGCCAATTTACTGATTCAGCCCCAACCATCGGCAGCTCAAAAAACAACCGGTCCGACACCTGCTGGCCAGCCAACGGCAGATGCCTCTGAAAACACCTCGCGTGCATCGAACGAGTCCGACCGGCTGGGAGAACTGCAAGTGCGTTTGTCACAGATGGTTGTCCAAGACCCCACCCAGTGGCAATTTGATCAAATACGTCGTGAGGCTGATAGCCTGCTCAGCCAGGCAGAGTCGCCCATACTGCGGGAAGAAACGCGCGACCTCCTGGATCAACTAACCCTGTTCGAAAGGGTCCGAAAAGGTAAACTTGAGTCGGACCGCACCCTGGCCAGGTCGAACCGGCCAGGGGCCTTGTTGGCTGCCCAAGGGGAATCGTCTGCCAATACGACAGCCAGCCTGGCTTCGCCCCACCTGCATCGTCAAATGGATATGCGCAAACGGGCCCAGAGTGATTTGAGCACTGGATTGAATCGGCAGCGATTGAATCGGCAGACGGGGTTGGATCGGGAAACGGGACGAAACCGCGGCAACACCCCGGATCAGCAAGTCGCACTTCTCGAGGAAAGCCCGAACGCCGTTCGTTACGATGCTGTCGGACTGCTCAAACCGGTGGTTTCGCGCCGCAACAACTCCCCCCACTATGCGCTGGTGGACGATGAAGGAAAAGTAGTCTCCTTCGTCACCCCAACCCCCGATGTAAATCTGCAACCCTACATTGGCCGCCGCATTGGTGTCCGTGGTACGCGCGGTTTTATGCCCGAATACCGTCGAGCGCATGTCACCGCCAGCCGGGTGACCCCCATTCTGCGTTAACGTCTGGATTCAACGATTCGCGAGGCCAATGCCACAACCCGCGGATCGGTATCTTCCAGCATCCGTCGCCGGGCGAGTACCTCCAACCGGGGTTCCCCCGTGGTGGCCATCATCGTCAGCGCACGCAAGCGAACCTTACCGTCGGCATCCTCCAGCAGCCAGCGCAACCAGTGTCGCGCTAGCCTGGCGGGCAATAAGGAAAGTTGCTCCAGCAATTCGAGTCGTTCCTTTACCTGGGAAGACGCAAGCCTGGGGGCCAAGGCCAATTCGATGTCCGAGAGGCCTCGAGCACGAGCTTCTTGACGAATCAAGGCCGCTTCAAAATCGCCCGCCCCGGCTAACCGGATGAGCAAGTCATGCAATGGCATGGTTTGAAGCTGCCTGCGCCGCACAGTCATCTCCACTGGTGTAGGAGCGTCCAACTCGCGTTGTGAGGGTGCCGGCAAATGGTCTGCCTGCTCTGGTGATGGGATAGTCGGATCCGATTTCGGCAGATCCGGCGGCGCGGCAACACCGGCTTGGGAATGCTCCCGCAATGGATTCGCCGGGCTGGTGGACGTTTCCGCCCGACTTTGGTCCTCGTTGCCGGCGACCGAGAAGCCCGTTGGGCGGTGTCCTCGAGGTGTTGGAGTCGAACCAGCGGAATCTAAGGCATTGGTGGAAGGGAGACGCCGGAGCGTGGGTTGTAATTCCTGCTGCTGTCCGGCCACGCTTGCAGCGTGGGGCTCCGAGGCCCGGCCAGGCTGGAGGGGAAAGAGGCCTTTCGTGTCTAGTCCTATCAGTCTCGGCTCCGGTTGGGAGGCCGTAGCGAAAAGGCTCCACTCCATGGCAGGCCGAGCGAGTGGCTGCTCCTTTTGCTCCCTGGGTATGGCTTGCCTGGTCACATCTTGAACGCGCTCGTTGGTGCCATGCGGCGACACGACAGCGAGCACAGCCTGACAATCGGCCAACACTGGAACACTTTGGGCGGGAGATAGCCGATCGGCATGGAGCAAGATCTGCATGGTCAGCCGCTGAGCCCAGTGCTGGCCCGGGACATCCATGGAATCGACATGCTGTGCTAAAGCCCTCGCAAGCCGTGCCAGCCAGGGACTCGGAAGCGCGGGGGGGCCGTGGACCGCAAGTTCCCGAGATGGAATCGTCCAAGTAGCCATCTGCCGGTTGATCGCTTCCCGAGCAGCTGCCGCCGAGACCGGCCGAGGCGAGGCGGCAATGGCGACAAGACTGTCGATTGCTGGCACGCCAAATTCGGCAAGTTGCCGAATGGGAATTGCTGTCTGGTCATCCGGGGCTCGTTCCACCCGCCTGACCAACTGGCGGATCAGCCCATCACGAATCGGCCGGTCCCAAATGGGAGTCCCAGCAACTGCCAGTATCGTCAGGCTGAGGATAACCAGCAGGCTACGGCCGACAGAACGTTTTTTTTCAGCAGCCCCAGCGTCGGAATTCGCAGTCCATCGGTTATTCATGCTAGCATCCATGCATGCGTCTCCACTTTGGCAGGCTGTTCTAAGATCCCCGCTGGCTATTGTCCCCGTTCAAAAGATCCACTGCAAGGCAAGTCCAAGAGGGGGGGATACCCAGACCATAGAAGTGCCGCGGTTTTCCTACGGTCCCAACACCTTGTGTGCCGAAATATTCCTCAGGATCCGTACTGTTTCACATACGGGTACATACTCAAGGGGGATAATGTATGCATCAAGGCAAGTGGTTCGTGCTGAGCCAGACCTTAGGGAACTGGCGAACATTGCGAAAGACTCGAACTCATGCGTGGAGCTGGTCGGCCCGCCGTCTGGACATTTCAGCGCTAAACCGATCCCTGGTATTGGCAGCTATCTTGCTGGGGGATCTCTTGCTGGTGCCAGGCAAGGTGGGCGCGGTGGAGTCGCACCGATCCACAACCTCGGATTCCGCTCGCCAGGAGGCGATCCAAGCCATCCCGCTGGCGAAATTGACTGCGCGACATCGCCAGCAAGTCCGGGCGGTGATTGAGCATGCCACGCTCTACCGGCGGCTGCCTACATGCGTGGTCGATTGCCACCCGGGTTTGTTTACTTACGTAGCCCGTAATCCCGAGGTTCTGGTGGCCATCTGGAGGGAACTGGGAGTCACCCAAGTTGAGCTTCATCGAACCGGCCTGGACAGATTTGACTTCCACGATCAATCCGGCACGTCAGGCAAACTCGTTTTGGTGGAACAGCAGTGTGACGAAAACGCCCAAAACCGTCTGGTCCTGCTGGCTGAAGGTTCCTACGAAAACAAACCCATGACCCGCCCCGTGAAAGCTCAATGCGTGTTGTTGCTCCGTTCGGGATCCATCTTGGAAACCAATGGGCGACGCTATGTGGCGGCACGGCTCGATTCTTTTGTTCATGTCGACCGGGCAGGCTTGCAACTGTTCGCCAAAGTTATTCATCCGTGGGTGGGTATTACGGCCGACCGGAATTTCAGTGACACACTCACTTTTATCAGCCATCTGTCCCATACGGCGGAAGTCCGCCCTGAAAAGATTGGAAAACTGGCCAGCAAGCTGGCCGGGATTCCTCCTGTTCGGCGGCAGCAACTGGTTCGAATCGCCAACGAGTGCGCCCATGATTCACACCAATGGCAACTCGACCAGCAAAGCCGGAATGAATTTTCTCGTGCCCAACTAGCACGATTCACCGAAGCAAAAAATAATACTGGTAAGGAAGATGGGGTGACGGAGTGAAGCGTTGAGGGTGGAGGGTTGAGTTTTTTTAACCGTCATGCGGCTCCGCTCATTGAATGAGGCCGTGGAAAAAACTACGAATTTTATGCACCGATCCGCGGAAACGCTCTTGGAGGATGCCCTGGCGATATGGCAAGCGGGCGTGCAGGCGGTGATGCCCGACCGGTTGATCCGAGAATTTGTCCGTGTTGGTCCGTCGGAAACAACCCGCGTGCAAACGCTGGAAATCGGCCCGGAATCATTTCTCTTGACTGATATCGACCGCATTGCCGTGGTTGGGGCGGGTAAGGCAGGCGCCGGCATGGTGGTTGCTCTGGAGCAAGTCCTGGGCCGAGCCCTCTTGCAAGAGAAGCATGTCCATGGTTGGGTGAATGTGCCTGCCGACTGCCTGACCGAAACCATGGCCATCGGGCTGCATGCGGCCCGGCCGGCGGGGATCAATGAACCAACGGCCGCGGGAGTTGCCGGTACTGCACAGATGTTCGACCTGGTCAAGCAGCTGGGACCCAGGGACCTCTGTCTGGTGCTCCTTTCGGGTGGCGGCTCGGCCCTAATGCCGGCGCCGATCGAGGGAGTTTCTCTGCCGGACAAGGTGTTCATCACCCAGCGGCTTGCTGCGGCGGGCGCAACAATTGAACAGCTCAACGCGGTTCGCCGAGAATTGAGCCAGGTCAAAGGAGGCGGCCTGGCCACCGCATGTCGGGCGGGGCGTATGGTTACGCTGATCCTATCGGATGTTCCCGGAGACCACCTGGAAACGATTGCCTCGGGTCCCACGGTAGCCTGCACGCCCAATCCACAGCGCGCGATTGGAGTGTTGGAAACACTGGGGCTGGATGAGGATCCTGACACACAAACCATTCTCCAGGTACTGCGACAGCAGGCCCGAAAACCATCCAAGGCAGCCGAGGTGACCGCCAGCGCCGGACATCTCATCCTGGGCAACAATGCCACAGCGGTCGATGCGGCTGGCCTGGAAGCGGAGCGACGTGGCTACCGCCATGCCATGATCTCCGCCACCCGGCCGGAGGGGCCGGCAGAAGAAGTGGCTGCTCACCTGGTCGAAGTGGCCCAAACCATGCGGGCAAATATTTTTCGGGGAGCGGCAAGTCCCGACTGTTTAATCTCCGGAGGCGAACCGACGGTCCAACTGGTAGAGCCGCACCAGCGCGGCAAGGGCGGCCGCAACCAGCAACTAGTACTCGCCGGGCTGGTAAAATTGAACGATTGGAAAAATTTGACCCTGCTATCCGGCGGCACCGATGGCGAAGATGGCCCCACCGACGCCGCCGGCGCCTGGGCCAACCAGCCACTGGCCGAACGGGCCCGCAGCAGCGGCCTGGAACCGGCGGACTATCTGGACCGTAACGACGCCTACTCCTTTTTCGAACCGCTCGGCGGGCTACTCAAAACGGGCCCCACGCACACGAATGTCTGCGACTTGCGGGTGATAACGGTGAGCGAGTGAAAAAATGGTAATCGCGTCAATATCGGAGGGGGGTGGGGGGAACAGCAAGAGCAGACAGTAAATGCAAATCGGGGTGGGTGAAGGAGGGAACAGCAAGGGCAGCTTGTAAATCCATACCGGGGGGTTTGGGGGGGAGCCCCCCAATAGTGTGAGGCCCAATATTTGTTATTGATTCCAATGTCTTAGAGGAACGGAGAACATCCACACATCACCCCGGCGTTGCGTAGGACTCAGCTAGCCGCGTAGCGGTGGCATCAATTTTCCATGGGCATGGTTCCATATTCGATGTCGCCGCTACGCGGCTTTGTGGTTTTAGGCGAGCGGCAAATGAGAATTTACCACACATGAAAATTTGTCAATAGTTATTTGTCATTCGTCAGTGGTCATTTTGCCGTTGGAGAAAGGAAAGCTGCTGACAAATGACTATTGACAAAT
>Ga0114931_10008667_pt1 | contig 12274 bp, 9 predicted proteins | sample 2SBtaG_FD_89579 | JGI IMG/M metagenome (GOLD analysis project Ga0114931, IMG submission 89579) | Deep subsurface microbial communities from Kolumbo volcano to uncover new lineages of life (NeLLi) - 2SBTROV14_V59a metaG | ecosystem: Environmental > Aquatic > Marine > Volcanic | place: Kolumbo...
CTGGATTTTTCGCTGCCGCCGTATCTCGCCAACCTGGCGGTTTCCGAGGATCTGGTCGATGCGGGTTTCGACGCCACCGAAGCGCACATAAAGGCCTTGTTCCATCCGCTGCGCCCTTACGGCGGCGTGGCTTGCCTGCCGCTGCCCAAAGCCATGGACAATCAGATCGAAGGCCTGGTTGAAACGGCCGGTTTGAAGAACGCCGGCGTCGAGCGAGTTGACCGATACCTTTACCTTTCCCGTATCGGGGCGCTTGAGGGCAGCGCGAATTGGACGCACGAACACGCCGACGCCTCGAACACACGCGTCTCCAGGGACCAGCGCGTCAAAGCTCCGCTGGGGGTGCTGTGGTTCGGCGGTCCGCCGAACACCGGCGTGTTGCCGCGTCACGGGCACGGGCCACAGCCGCAGGTGATCGACGGCCGATTGATCATCGAAGGCGTCGACATGCTGCGTGCCGTGGATATCTACAACGGCACGTTGCTGTGGCAGCGGTCGCTAAAAGGGCTGGGAGAGTACTACAACAACTTCGGCCATCAACCCGGCGCCAACGGCACGGGAACCAACTATGTTTCGACGCCGGATGGGCTCTACGTGGTTTACCAAGACCAGTGCCTGTGGCTCGACCCGGACACGGGCGAAACGCTCAAGACGTTCACGTTGCCGCCCGACGAAAACGATCAACCGCAACGCTGGGGATATATCAATGTCGTGGATGACTATCTGATCGGTGGTGCGGACCCGCTGCTGGTTTATACCGACGACAAGGGGCGTCCGAAAAAGGGACGCAGCGAAAACCTTGCCGCGAGCAAGCGGCTGGTGGCCATGGATCGGCACAGCGGCGAGGTGCTCTGGAGCGCCGAGGCGGTGAATTACTTTCGTCACAACGCCATCTGTGCCGGCGGAGGTCGCCTGTACGCGGTCGATTTGCTCTCCGGTGGCGAATTGGCGCGGCTCAAGCGACGCGGCGAGGAGCCCACAACCAAATCACGCCTGGTCGCGTTGGACCTTGCCACGGGAGAAGAGCAATGGAGCACCGACGACGGCGTCTTCGGCACGTGGCTCAGTTATTCAGCCGCTCACGACGTGCTTGTCGAATCCGGGCGCGGCGGACGTGATACGCTGCTCGACGAAGCCCATCGAATGCGCGTGTTTCGCGCGGCCGACGGCAGCGTCTTGTGGACGGCCGATCATCGCGGGCCGGCCATGATTCACGGCGATCGAATCTTGAACCAAAACGCCGCCTTCAATCTATTGACCGGCGAGGCGCTGCAGCGTGAAGACCCGATTACCGGCGAAATGGTGCCGTGGCACTGGCAACGCAACTACGGCTGCAATACGCCGGTTGCCTCGGCCAATCTACTGACGTTCCGCTCCGGAGCGGCCGGCTTTTTCGACCTGGCCAACGACGGGGGAACCGGCAACTTCGGCGGCTTCCGCTCGGGCTGCACAAACAACCTGATCGTCGCCGGCGGCATTCTCAACGCACCGGACTACACGCGAAGCTGCACGTGTGCCTATCAGAACCAATCGTCGCTGGCGCTGATCCACATGCCCGAGGTGGAAATCTGGACCGAGTTCCCTCTGGAACCGGGGCCGAATCTGAAACATTTGGGATTGAACCTGGGCGCGCCGGGCTATCGGCGCGCGGCGGATGGCCTGCTTTGGCTCAATGCGTACGACCAGGCCACGGTCGACTTCGACCCGCGGTTCGGCTTCTTCCGCAGACATTCGTCCGATGTGCTCGGCGATGGGCTGGCGTGGGTGGCGGCTTCCGGCTGTCGCGGAATAAAGCGAATCGTGATTAATCCGCGGCTCGATGACTCGACGCCCAAGCCGGTTGGCTACACGGTCCGGCTGCACTTCTGCGATCCGGACAACGACAAGCCGGGACAGCGTGTTTTCAAGGTGAGCATCCTGGGGCAAGTGCGCGAGCCGGCGCTGGATATCGTGGCGCGGGCCGGAGGTCGAAATCGCGAGGTCGTGCGGACTTATTCCGGCATCGAAGTCCGCGGCAAGCTGGTCATCACCTTTGCCGCCGCGGATGGCGCCGACGATTCCAATCCGGCCCGGGTGCCGCTGGTGTGCGGGGTCGAGGTGTTGCGCGAGACGCCGTGAGAAGCCCCGTCTTGGGGCGAATCGGCGGGCGGGTTTATCGCGAGCGGATTATTCGGCCTTGGTGGAAGCAACCAGCGATTCGGCGCGGTGCAGTCGGCCGTCGTCGAGTTCCAGACAAACGTCGGCCAGCTCCGCGGTCTCTTCACGATTGTGCGTGACGTGCAGGCAAGTGACGTCGGTTTCCTCGCGAATGCGCTTGAGCAGCCCGACGATCTGTGTTCGCGTGACGTGATCCAGCGCGCTGAGCGGCTCATCGAGCAATAGCGTCGAGGGACCGAAAGCCAATGCCCGCCCCAAGGCGACACGCTGCTTTTCACCACCGCTAAGCCCGACCACGGTGCGATCGAGCAACGGCTCGATTTCGAGCAACTCGGCCAGGTGTTGTACGCGGCGATTGATCGCCTGTTTGTCGATGCGGCGTATGTCGAGCGCGAAGCCGATTTGATCGCGCACGGACATCGTCGTGAACAGCGCGCCGTCCTGAGGGACGTAGCCGATGTTGCGTTCGGCGGGTTTGAGTCGCGTGACGTCGGCGTTCCCCAAAATAATGTGTCCCGAAACCACGGGCTTCAGGCCGGTGACCGCTTCGAGCAATGTGGTTTTGCCGCTCCCGGTCTTTCCCATCAACACGGCGTAGCCGCCGGTCGGGACATTGAGCGACAGCTCGCGGAGCTGGAAAACACCCGCTCGAACAATCAGCTTTTCCACGCGAATCACGGTGTTCGCCCTCGATAGCGTTTTTATAGCGTCAGCTTGCCCGAGCCCCAGAGACGCGTGACCACCAAGACCACCAGCGCGGCGACAACCATCAGCAGCGAAACGGCCACGGCCTGTTTAAGATTGCCGATGCTAAGCTCGAGAAACACGGTTGTGGAGAGCACTTCGGTCTTGAATCGCGTCGCCCCGGCAAAGACCAACAGCGGACCGAACTCGCCAAGCGATCGGGCCCAAGCCAGGGTCGCGGCGGTGATGAGCCCGCCCTTGGTTTCCGGCAGCACGACTCGCCCGAAGGCCTGAAACCGCGTGCATCCCAACGTCAGCGCCACCTGCTCGCGACGTTGGTCGATCTGATCGAAAGTGGCCCGCATCGTACGTACGGCGAACGCACAGGCCACGGCGAACTGTGCCAGAATCACGGCGGGAATTTCATAAACCACACGTTCGCGCAGCGCTTCGGGGGCGAACTGAAAAAGAATCAACAAGCTCAGCCCGACCACCAACGGCGGCAGCACGATGGGAATATCCAGCAGCGCGTCGAGAAAATTTTTGCCGAAGAACTCGTGCCGCGAAAGCAGATATCCCACCGGCACGGCGACCCACAACGACAGAATCGCGCTAGCCGTCGAAGCCAGCAGGCTAAGACGGATCGAATAGCGAATTTCCGGTTGAGCCAGCGCTTTGCCAAGTGGATTGTTCACGAAGATCGCCCACAACGGATGCTCGGCGGAGTCGACCACGCTCTCCCAGCCGCGCATGTACGCCACGTCCGCAAGCAACATGGCCACGATGAGCCCGGCGTAAAATCCGCCGATGATCACCAGCCCCACGTAAAACGGCGCATCGGAGCCAACGCGATGAGGCGGCGTTTCGCTAAGCGGTTTGGTCTTCGGCATGAGGTGAGGAGCACAAGACGGGGGTTGGCGGGCCTTCTGCCGGCGCGCTGTCGGAGGGCCTCTTTTCTCGCGGCGCTAATCCGTCTTCGCGGGGCTGTCGAGCTGCCATGTGAATCCGGCCGACTCAAAGCTTTCACGCCCGGCCGCGATCGCCGCATACAGCCGGCCGGCCAATTGTTTGTAAGGGCTCGAAAGGGAAATGCTATACGGCTGCACTGCCTTGGCCAACGGGGATTGAATTGCCACGGCGTCCACCTTCTCATGTTCGGCCAACGTGTCGGTGCGATAGGCCAAAGCCGCATCGGCCGAACCCGTGGCAACGCTCGGCACCAGCAACGCAGAGGTGGCCGTTTGCGTCACCACGTTCTGATCGAGAAGCTTTTGGTAGATGCCCTCGCTCTCCAAAAGGTGACGGCTAAGCACGCCGATCGTGCATTGGTCGGGCTGCCCCAACGCGACGCGTACGCCGGGTTTGGTCAGATCGGCCAACGACTCAAGATGCTTCGGGTTGCCTTTTTGCACCACGATCACGATGTCGGTATGAGAGATGTTGACTCCGCGCTGAAATAGATCGGACACCGTGTTCAAGTAATACACGTCGCAGGCCATGTACGCATCCGGAAAGCCGCTCGCTTGGTCGGCCTTCATGGCCCGCATCTGCGCGGTCAAAATTCCACAGCCATTGTAAACCGTGTTGATTTCAATGCCCTCGCGCTCGGTGAACGCCTTGAGAATCGGTTCCAGCGCTCGGCGATTGACCGAACCGACAAAAAAGGTCATCTTCGGCCGCTCGGCCCAAGGGTCGCCCTTGATCGCGTCGTAACCTTTCTCGGCAAAGATCTTGGAGCCCTTATCTCGTGCCGCCAGATAGCGGGCAAACTTCAATGCGGCCGTGGGATGTTTGGAGGCCGTGACCACGCCGACGGTAATCCGCGACTGGCCCGCGTCAAGTTCCGGCGTTCGAATGGCTTGAAGATCCGTATAGCGCGCCGCGACGGCGTCCCAAACAATGCTGGCATCCACGCTGCCAAGCTTCACGTCGTTGGCGATTTCCGGCACGGTCGGCTTGAACACCCCGTGATCCTCAACCTGTTTTTCCAACCGCTTCCAGTGGCCCGATTGCTCAAGCAATCGCTTTGTCTTCTTACCAATGGCGGCCTGTTGCGGATTGCCCAGCGCGACGCGAACGCCGGGCCGCAAGAGGTCGTCAATCGAATGAATGTTTTTCGGGTTGCCTTTGCCAACCAGAATGACCGGCCGCATCACGGCCAAAGAAATCGTCTCGCGGACAAGCCCTTTTTTCCGCGCAAGGTCGGTATAGCTTTGGTCAGCCGCCAAATATAAATCGCCCATGCCGGCCACTTCCAATCGGCTGAGCAAGGTGTTCGATCCGCCATATTCAAGCTGAATATTGACGTCGTGGTGGGCCTCATATTCCTTGGCGATTGCCTCGACCGCCGGGCGCAAGCCCGCCGCGCAGTAGACCGTCAGCCGCTTCGCCCGAGAGGTGCGCGAAACGGGCCCTCCCACGCCGTTTAGCATCAGCAGCGCAATCACGCCGAGCAATGCCAACGACCCAAAAGCGGCGGCATACAGCGGGTTAATCTGGCCTGTGCGGCATGGTCTTGGCATCAAAAAAAACCTCGCCCGCCCCGCAAATGTTTGAAACAAAGGCACCCCGGAACCGGGTAACACATCTCGATGCCATACATGCTTTTTAGGTGGCTTGACGCAACCGGACACGGCGATCTGGCCGCATCCGCATTATGCGGTTTCTTCGTCATCGGATACTTGTCTCTAGGATACTCGATCTAGAGGGCGAGGGCGAGCGACCCGAACGTCCACTCCCGCCGGCGAAGAAACAATCTTTCGTGCCACGACGCGAAGCCTTCGTGCCGGCAGATTCGTGCAGGCGTAAAGATGGGGCATCGCTGAAAAGCGTGCCATGCGGCCGAATCGCATGCCGCCTGAAAATGGTCGGAGAAGACGCGTGCGGTCCGCTGCTTTGGAAAAAAGTCGGCCTGCCGCGCGAGGATTCATTGCACACGGAACGAACCGTTTGCTCCGCGGAAGCGATCGTCCGAATTTGACGCGGGGCAGATTGCTCGTGGGGAGGGAAATGGTTATGGTGGTCTTACTGGGGGGGCTTTCAATGGGGCTGCGGCAATCGGCTGATTTCTTGGCCGGTATACGGCACGCCTCGCGGAGTGATACATGCACCTTGCGATCAGCGTTTGGCCAATTCAAAGTGGACTAGATCTCAACTCCCCATCTGGTTCTCCGGCCACACCAAGTGGTATTGCACCTCGCACGATTCGTGCCGTGGCCGTGGCGGCCGTCATGCTGTGTCTGAACACCGCGACCGCAACGGCTTGCGATACGCCGGTGTTTCGCTATGCGATGTATAGTTGGCCGGCGGGCAACTATCACGTTGTTTATCTTTATGAGAAACAGATCGCCCGTCCGGACGAAGCCGTCCTCGACGCGCTCCGCAACGTGGCCGCGGATGCCAACAGGCCGGCCAACGTCGTTCCGCATGCCTTCGATCTTGCCGACGAAGCCGCAAAGGCCGAGTTGCCCTCGTCCATCCGCAAACAACTTCACGACGCCGCCGACCTTCGGCTGCCGCAATTTTTCATTCTGACGCCACGGGAAGGTGTTGTCGACGATCCACTTGACGGCCGACGAAGTTTCACCGCTGGTCGATTCGCCGGCACGGCGACGGCTCGTTTCGCTGCTCGACGAAGGTCACAGCGGGGTGCTGCTGCTGTTGGAAGGAACGGATCGCCAGAAAGCCCGACACGCCGCGGAAGAGGCGGTTCGCCGCGCCGCGGAAGGTGAAATCGCGCCGGCATCGCTGCCGGGCATCGCCATCGAAGATCTCGGCGCGTCGAAACAGCGGCTCGATGTGGGCCTGCTCGTCATCGATCGCAACGACCCTCGTGAAGTGTGGTTCGTTCGCCAGTTGCTATCGGTCGAACCTGATCTTGCCAGCCACGACGAGTCGATGGTCTTTCCCGTCTATGGGCGCGGCCGAGCCATGGAACCGTACGTCGGCGAAGGCATCGTGCCTGACAACCTGGCCGAGGCGATCGCGTTTATGAGCGGTGCCTGCTCCTGCGAAGTCAAGGAACTAAACCCGGGCATGGACATGCTGCTGCGCTGCGACTGGGAGGCAACCGCCGCCAAAATGGCGGACCTGATCGGCGACGAAGAGGGAAACCAAGACTATCTCGGCGTTGAAGAACTGCTGCCCGCCGTCGTCGGCGCGGGAGACTCGATCGAGCAAAGTCTGGCCTTCTCCGACGCGAAGCAGTCTGAACACGATCTCGCATCGGCCGCTGTGTCCGACCTGTCGCCGGAGTTGCCCGCGATGGAAGCGGACACCGGCTCAGCCGAGGCAGAGAGCCTGACCTTGCCCGACACCTCCCTCGGCGACACCGTCCAAAGCCGCATGCTAAAAAACCTGACGATCGGCGCCGGGTTGGGATTCGTAGCTTTGGTCGTGGCGAGTTTCGTGATCTTTCGTGTACGGGCGGCGGGGTGATTCCTTGCGCCGGCGGCTTTGTTCTTCACCTACCAAGGTAGAGTCCACGGTGATTGTTCTTCAGCACGTCAGCAAGACTTACCGCACCACCGAGGGCAAGGTGCGCGCTCTGGACGACGTCTCGCTCGATGTCGAAACCGGACGGTTTCTGGCCATTCGCGGCCCTAGCGGCTCGGGAAAGTCGACCTTGCTGGGCCTTGTGGGCGGGCTTGATCTGGCAAGCGATGGGACGGTCCGAGTCGCCGGCCACGATCTGGCCCAAATGTCGGCCTCCCAGCGGGCACGTTTTCGCGCTGAAACCCTCGGCTTCGTATTTCAGATGTTTCACCTGCTTCCTTATCTGTCCGTGCTCGACAACGTGGTCGTGGCGGCACTACCAGGAAGTGCGTCGCGCGTCGTCAGGCGCGCCAAGGAGCTGCTAGCCGAGTTTGATCTTAGCGACCGCATGCGACATCACCCTTCCCAACTGAGCGCCGGCGAGCGGCAGCGGGTCGCCATGGCGCGGGCGCTGATTAACGAACCCAAGCTTCTTTTGGCCGACGAGCCCACCGGCAACCTCGACGCCGAAAGTGCCGCCCGCGTGTTGGGGCTCTTATCCACATTTCACCAAAACGGTGGCACTGTGCTGATGGTCACCCACGAAGAAGTCGCCGCCGGCTATGCCGAACAGGCCATCGTGCTCAAAAAAGGCCGCCTTCTGGCAGCACCCGTCGAGTCGGAAACCGTCTAGCTCGTCCCGATTCAGCCGCCCGCCACCGGGGCGATTAAGACCAACTCGTCACCCTCGCCAAGCGGGCATGCCTCGTGACGGGCAACCGTGCCCGCATGTTTTCCGGAAACGGCGATCAGGCAAGCGGCCGGTAATTGGATCTCATCGGGCAAGCGTTTGGCCAGCAGATCGAGCGCGTCGCTAAGCGTGCTGCCCGGCGGAAGGTCGAGCGATGCGGGAATAGACTCAGCGCGGTCGTAGCCGCGACCGGAAAAGACAACGCGGATGTTCATGTCGGCAGCCAACCTCTTAAGAAAAAGTCCCGTGGAGCGAGTCTTGCGTACGCGGTTCGGCCGTGAGCCGCTCAGCGCGGCGGTCCACAACAAGGGCAGCGAGGGTCTCTTCGCAGCTCAACGCTTCGCGTGCGACCTTGAAACCCATCGACCATCAGCATCCGGCCGAAGAGCGGTTTCCCCGTGCCGGAAAGGATTTTAACGGCTTCGAGAGCGGCCAACGATCCAGTGGCCGAAGAAATGGCGCCGACGACGGGAAACATCTCTTCGAACGGCGGTTCCTCGGGATAAACGCACTCGAGACACGCGGTCTTGCCCGGCTCGACGGCCATCAGCGTTCCGCTCATCCCCCACTGCGCGGCGTCGATCAGCGGGATGCCTGCCCGGACCGCCGCTCGGTTGAGACGCAGCCGTTCAGCGAACGTGGGCGGACACGAGACGATCACATCCACGCGACTCGCCAGTTCGAACGTTTCGCCCTCATCCGGCTCATGGTCGATCGATTCGACCGTGACGAAGCGGTTCATGCCGCGTAGCGTTTCGGCAAAGTGCCCGGCGCGTGGCTTGCCTAGTGCGGCCTCGGAGCCGAGCAACTGACGATTCAGATCGGGTGAAATCAATTCTCCCCCATGGGCAATGATGATCCTGCCTACGCCGGCCATCGTCAGGCAAAGCGCGGCCGGACCGCCCATGCCGCCGACGCGCGCCACCAGCGCGGCGGAACGCTTCAGCCGCTGTTGACCTTCCGCGGACAAAACCCCGGAGCCCATTTGCCGGGCATATCGTTGCTGTTCTTCGGGTGTCAGCATCATGGAGCCGCGGGCGGCGTGCGCCGTGTTTGTGAATATTCCTTGTGGCGTGCGCCCGGCGTGGTCTTTTCGGACGATTGCGAATGGGGCTCGAACTCTGATGAACCGGCGAGCGAATCCCCGGATGCCCGCTTATCTCGGCGACGCTTCGACCGTCGTTTCGACTTCGTTGTCAATCGCCGCGCCAAGGCACATCGGGCAAACCGTCAACAAGCGAGGCGAACCCGGCGGCGCAGCGCTAATCATCAAAACGAATTTCCAGGATCTCGAACTTCAGCGTGCCTGCCGGAACTTCGATTTCGACCCGCTCCCCCTTTTTCTTGCTAATCAGCCCTTGTGCCAGTGGGCTGGTCACCAGAATCCGACCGGCGTCATAGTCCTCCTCGCCCGCCCCGACGAGAACGAATTCTTCCTCATCATCGAACTCAAGATCGCGAACCCGCACCGTGCATCCCATGACCACGACGCCCTTGGGCAGCTTCGAAGGGTCGATTAGATGGGCCCGATTGAGCTTATCGCGAAGCATGTTGATCTTTGCATGCAGCAGTCCCTGCGACTCTCGCGCGCCGTGGTATTCGGCGTTTTCGGAAAGATCCCCTTCGCTTCGCGCGTTGGCAATCCGCTGCTCAATCTTGGGCATCTCGACCGTTTCCATCTCCTGAAGTTGGGCCTTGAGTTTTTCATAGCCCACTTTGGTCATCGGCACATGATCCGACATGGCAACCTCATCGCTGTTGTACGGCATATCTCGGGAGGACGGCGTCACCCGAGCCATCTTGACTTCGAGCACGTATTCTAAGCGGGGGATGTCCGCCGAAAAAGGCGGATACGAAAAACAAACCGCCCAGCGATCTGGCCAAAACGAACGGAGCGAAAGCGGTGGTCAGTCCGCCTTGGCGGGTGGCGAGGTTATTTGGGCTGCGCGGTGGTCCGATCTTCGGGCAGATAGAGCAATCGCCCGCAGTTTCCGCAGCAAACCACATGGCCCAAGCAAACGTTGTTGTAATTGTTCGGCGTGATGTGGTGAAAGCAGCCGCTGCAACTTTCTCCTTCGACCGGAGCCATGCCGTCGGCGCCCCGCGCCTGAATGACTCGTTGGTAGATTTCGCGAAAGTCACTGGAGAGCGACTTTTCCGCGACCTTCAAGTCCGCTTCGAGCCGCCCGACGTCGCCGAGCAAGCCCTCACGCTCGGTCTCGACGGCCTGTTCGGTTTTCAAGAGCTGCTGCCGAGCCTTGTCAACCGCCAGCTCGGCTTGCTGCACCTCGATCTGTAGCTGATCGACGTTTTCGAGCGATTCGAGGATCTCGTCCGACAAGACGCTGGTCGCCATTTCGTCGGCGGCGATTTGCTCTTTCAGGGCCTGGAATTCTCGGTTGCTCTTGCAGAGATTCAGCTTCGTCTTGAGATCAACGATCTTTTCTTCACAGGCCTTGAGCTGTAACTGTTTTTGGTCCGACGCCATGCGCGTCTGCGTCATTCGCTCTTTAATCGCGGCAAACGCCTCCTCCTGCTGGTCAACATTGGCCTGGCAAGCACGAACCTGCCGCGGGCCTTTTTCAATTCGATCGCGTAGGTCGGCAAGTTGGCGATGGACGCGATGCAAGACGCGGAGCGTTTCGATATTGTTGAGCATCCTGGTGTGCTATTCTCTCTCAGGCATCCTTCGACGAAGGATGCTCCTCCGGTGATTCGCTAAATGGAATGAAAAAAGCCGCTGGCCGTTTGACCAGCGGCTTGTGTCAGCCGGCAATTCCCTCCAGATATCCTTCAAGTTGTTTACTTCGTACGGGATGTTGAAGTTTACGCACCGCCTTGGCCTCGATTTGTCGTACGCGTTCACGAGTTACCTTAAATATACGCCCGACCTCTTCAAGTGTGTAGGTGTAACCGTCGCCCAATCCGTATCGCAAGCGGATGATCTCCCGTTCTCGAAACGTGAGCGTCTTCAACAGGTTTTCAATCTTTTCGCGCAACATCCCCTGGGAGGCGGCCCTCAGCGGGCTCTCCGATGAATGATCCTCGACAAACTCGCCATAGCAACTGTCTTCGCTTTCCCCGACCGGCCGATCCAGGCTGATCGGCTGGCGGCCAATATCCAGCACTCGCCGGGTTTCCTCGAGGCTGATGTCGGCCGCCCGGGCGGTTTCCTCCGTCGTGGGCTCACGCCCCAGTTCTTGTTGCAGACGCTTGGAAACGTTGCGTAACCGAGAAAGCACCTCGATCATATGCACCGGAATGCGAATCGTGCGTGCCTGGTCGGCGATGGCTCGCGTGATGGCTTGCCGGATCCACCAGGTCGCATAGGTGGAAAACTTGTAACCACGGCGATACTCATATTTATCCACGGCCCGCATCAGGCCCGTGTTGCCTTCTTGAATCAGATCGAGAAAGCTCAGACCCCGATTACGATACTTCTTGGCGATCGACACAACCAGCCGAAGGTTGCCGCCGGAAAGTTCGCGTTTGGCGGCCTCGTACGCGCAATACTGCTGCCGCATGCGCCGGCAACGTTTGCGTAGGCTTGCCGGACCTTCCAGAGTGAGCATCACTAGATCTTTGAGCTCGCGCCGCAGATTGGCGCGCTCGTCCTTGCCGGCGGTATCGCCGTCGAGCTCGTCGAGCCGCTGCCGGAGGACATCCATGCGTCGTGAGATTTCCTCGAGCTGCTTCATCCTCGGCTGCACGCGGCGTGTTCGCAGGCTCAGCTCTTCGAGCAACTGCAGAATTTTTCCGCGGCGGCTGTGAAAGCGCCGCCGGGCCTCGCGCCGCTGATCCATGCCTTGACAGCGGCTGATCATGACGGCGAAATCGCGGCGATCCTGGTCCAGCAGGTGCTCAAGCGTTCGCAGATTATGTGGCATGCGGGCGATAATCTGCTCTTTCGTAAGCTGCTCGGTCAGCGAAACCTTGACCGTACGGTCGAATGGCAGATCGCCCTGATAAACTTTGCACAGCGTGTCATGCGTGGCTTGTGTTGCCAGACTGCTGCCAAGCACCGTGCGACGAAAACGCTTTCGTGTCACCTCGATCTTCTTGGCCAGCGAGATTTCTTCCTCTCGCGTGAGCAAGGGAATTTCCGCCATCTGGGTCAGGTACAGGCGGATCGGGTCATCGCTCCACTTCGGCGGCTCTTCGAGCAGCGCGGCTTGGGGCGTCTGTTGGGCCGCGGGCTGCGCGTCTTGC
>Ga0114931_10008668_pt1 | contig 12273 bp, 11 predicted proteins | sample 2SBtaG_FD_89579 | JGI IMG/M metagenome (GOLD analysis project Ga0114931, IMG submission 89579) | Deep subsurface microbial communities from Kolumbo volcano to uncover new lineages of life (NeLLi) - 2SBTROV14_V59a metaG | ecosystem: Environmental > Aquatic > Marine > Volcanic | place: Kolumbo...
CCCAAGGCGATGACGGCCGCCGTCATCATCGCCGGCCTGATGCCCATTATGTTGGGCGGGGGTGCGGGTTCGGAAATCATGGAGCGTATCGCCACACCCATGGTAGGCGGCATGGTGACCGCGCCGTTGGTTTCCATGCTCTTGCTGCCGGTGATGTACTACCTGTGGTATCGGAACAAAATGCGAAAAACAGCGGGACATGTGGAGGAAGTATGATGAGATGGGTCTGGCGTAAAAAAGCAATTAATCAGAGGTTTCTTCAGTGGCTGGTGCTGTGCCTGCTGGTCTGCGGGCAGCCGGTGCTGGCGGAGTCGGCTGCGGAGCGGTTTCATGAGGGCGGACAATATCAACGTATCGATCCGCCATTGCCATTGACGGAGCTGACTGACAAGGTCGAAGTGGTGGAAATGTTCTTCTACGCCTGCACGCATTGCTATGAGATGGAACCCAAGATGCGACAATGGTTGAAAGACAAACCCTACGTCGATTTTCATCGCTTGCCCGCCATCGTTGGACCTTCCTGGGTGGATCAGGCGCGTGCCTTTTATATGATCGAGGAACTCAAGGGCGGTGAGGCGATGCATCAGGCGTTGTTCAAGGCCATCCATGAAGACGGCAAACAGATATACAACGAATTCGGCGTGATCGAATTTTTCACCAGTCAGGGCGTGGATCGACAAAAAGTCCTCGATCTCTACCGTTCGCCTGAAACGGCCGCCAGCGTCAATGAAGCGCGGGTAAGAACCGTCAAGTATGGGTTGAGGGGTGTGCCGGCCGTCATCGTTAATGGAAAGTTTAAGACCGCACCTTTTTTCGTGCGCAACCAGGCAGAAATGTTCGAGGTGCTGGACAGTCTGGTGGCAAAGGAAAGAAAGCAACAAACGGTGGCGGCACAATCGGGAAAATAATGAGGTTGTTCTTGCCGGATTTGTGACCGCGCAGCGGGATGGGATGCCCGCAAGGACGAATTAAGAGGCAGATTACTTATCGTTACTTATCGAAAACGTTGGAGGAGCATCGATGTCAGATAGTCATACAGCAAAATTTAACGGCCGGCTTGTTCTGCTGGGGGTGTTAACCCTGGCCTTATCGGTCACGGCGATGGCCAGAACCTTTGTGCCTTACCCTGGAAAGCGCGAAGTCACCTTGGCCAGGGTCGAAGCGCCCAATCTTATTTGGTTGACCTTCAATACCGATGAAACGGGGTTTTTCCGTACCCTGGGTATTCGCTTGCCCGGCCTTGTCGTCGCCCAGGATACGCCGCAATCCGATGACTGTGAACGCGAGGCGGCGAAAAGAGCGTTGGGGTTCACGCAGGACTTTTTAGACAGCGCGAAAAAGATCTACGTGCAGGATATGCGTATGGAAAACAGTGCCGACGACGAGGCAATTTCGCCGATATTGACGGACAAAGGCAGTTTGTCCGCCGCGCTGATTAAAGAAGGATTAGCACGCCCGGACAGCGTTGATCCGAACACACCCTGGTGCAAATAGGGGAGGAGAATATGATGAAGTTATGTCAGAAATTATTGGCGACTATGGTGTTTTTGGGGCTGGCCAGCGGTGTTTTCGCCGCGACCGATTCGGGCGCGAAAAGCAAGCCGCTTAAGGGTACACAAGGCTATCGCGATGAAATCGGTCAGCCACCGGAACCGTATAAAGGCCCACCGCGCACCGGCGCGCAGGTTTACGCTTATCGCTGTGCGGCGTGTCACGCGAAAACCACGCAAGGCGCACCCATGCCCGGTGACGATCTCGAGTGGGGATTGCGCGCCAAGCAGGGGATGAAAGTGCTTATGCAGCATACCGTCAATGGTTATAAACAACTATTGATGCCGCCGCGCGGCGGCTGCCGGAACTGCAGTGATGCCGAGCTGAAAGCGGCGATCGTTTATATGCTGAAAGAAAGTGGGGTTAAACCGCCGTCCTGATGATTAGTGAGAAATGCGGGCTGGTTGCTTGCCCGTTATCAACCAGCCGAGTCTTTGGAAGCCTGATCCGCCGGCGTTTCTGAAACCTGAACCTGGCCCGCAGCGTCCATATGGAAATTACACTTGGCCTCCTCGGCGATAGCGTTGACTTCCGCGAACAAGTCGGAGCTATCCTGCGTATCGGCGGCCAGTTCGCGGTCGATATCGGCCTTGACGGTTCTGACCATGGCCTGGGCTTTGCCGACCCACAGCCCCGCGGTTTTGGCCAGGCCGGGCAATTTATCCGGGCCGATGACCATCAGGGCGACCACCAGAATCAGGGCCAATTCCCAAAAACCGATGTCGAACATAGCGGGGTTATTTCGGTGCAGGACGCTGGTCAGGCGTGGCGATGCTATCCGACGTGGTTGTGTCGTCGCGCATGGCCTGCTTGAAGCCCTTCAACGCGCCGCCCAGGTCGGCACCAACACCTCGCAGGCGTTTGGCGCCGAACAGAACCAGAACGATTGCCAGAATGATAACTAACTGCCAGATACTGATACCCATGAACATCCCCCCACAATGGCCGACGGGCCAAGCTAAACGTAATGGCATTTGTAGCATAAGCTACCCGGCCAATATGTATGTTATATCACACTATTCGGGTAATCGAGCATGAACAATTCGTCAAACAGCCTACCGGTGGAGGAACTGCTGGTGCTGGCCGGGCAATGCCGCGAGCAGGGTGACCCCTGGCAGGCTGTTACTCACTGCCGATCGGTGTTGTCCAGCCACGAAAATCATGCCGAGGCACTCGGTTTGCTGGGGCAATGCCTGGCCGCTACCGGTGATCTACCGAGTGCCGGTCACTACCTCAGTCGGGCTATCGAAATCGATCCGAACCGGGCGCAGCCCTATCTGCACCTGGGTGAAGTTAACACCCAGATCGGGCGCACGCGGGAAGCCTTGCGTTGCTTTCAACGCGCCATGCAACTGCAGCCCGATGATGTCAATATTCTGAATGCTTATGCCGTCGCTCTATGGGGCCTGGGACAACTGGACGAGGCGCGCTCGCTGCTCCAGCGCGCCTTCGAGCTAGAGCCGGAGCACGCCTTTACCCGGCGCAACCGGCAGTTGCTCAACAGCCGCCTGGTGGACCGCTGGCACTTTGCCATGGTTAATGATGTGGCGCGTAATCAGCAGATCGAAGCCGCTCTTAAGCGCACCGTAACGGCGGACAGCGTGGTCCTGGATATCGGCGCGGGCACCGGCCTGCTATCGATGATGGCGGCCCGGGCGGGTGCCAAACAGGTGATCGCCTGTGAAGCCAACCCCACCCTGGCTGCGTTGGCCGGCGAAGTGGTTAAAAACAATGGCTACTCCGACCGTATCCGTATCATTAATAAAGCCTCGCAGCAGCTCGACCCGAAAACGGATTTTCCCAAAAACACCCGCCCCGATGTGTTGGTTGCCGAAGTTTTCGATACGCTGGTTATCGGAGAAGGGGCCTTGAGCACTTTCGAGCATGCGCGCCGTTACCTGCTGGCGCCTGACGCGGTGTTGATTCCGCGACGTGCGCTGCTCTACGGCGGTCTGATCGAGTCAGAGCGTTTGTGGCGGGAAGGCGGTGCGGAGCAGGCGAGTGGTTTTGATCTGACGCTGCTGAACCGGTTTCGTCCGGATACCGTCGCCCTGGAAGCCGCGAGTTTTGGTGGCCGGCTACTGGCTGAAGAATTCCCGATTTTCAGTTTCGACTTGACCGGTGGCGAACCGGCACCTGCGGCGGTGCGCCTCGATGTTTCGATTGGAAAAGCCGGTGTCTGCCACGCGCTGGTCTACTGGATTCGTCTACAACTTGACGACGAAGCATCCATCGATAATCGCCCTTCATTTGAAGGTGAGACGGCCGGCAGTGATTATTGTGCACACTGGTACCAGGTGGCCAAGCTGCTGGTGCCGCCGATGAAGGTCGAAGCCGGTATGACCTTGCGCATAGAAGCGCGCCATAACCGGCAAAATGTCGCCGTGGTGATATACGATCCCGAGACCGGGAAACCATTGGATGACTGAACAAGTCCCGGTAGAGAAGCCATCACGACGGGATCACTACCCGCTATTCGCCGGCCTGTTCGTGCTGTCCGGTATCAGTGGCCTGATCTATCAGGTTATTTGGGCACGGAAGTTACAGGTGGCCTTCGGTGTCAACCTGTTTGCCATCGCAGCGGTACTGGCCGCTTACTTTCTCGGCATGGCGCTGGGTTCATGGCTGGGTGGAAAATTCAGCGACCGTACGAAGCGCCCACTGATCATTTACGCACTGCTTGAAGTCGGTATTGGCATCACGGCGCTTGCCGTTACGCCCTTTGTCGATCAACTCAATGTCGTTTTACAGCCTTTCAGTGAGCTGTTGAATAGCCACTTCTACCTGCTGAAGGCCGCACGTTTTCTGCTTACCCTGATCGTGTTGATCATTCCAACCACCTTGCTCGGGGCTACAGTGCCCTTCATGAACCGTGGCGTCGTAGACCGTGACAGTCATATGGGTAGCCGTATCGCGACGCTCTATGCCGCCAATACCCTCGGTGCGGTAGTCGGAGTGCTGGTGTCGGGATTTTACCTGATCGAACGCATTGGCCTCACACATACCGCGCAGCTCGCGGCCGCGGTGTCGATTCTGGTTGGCCTTTTCGCCTTATGGGTGAGCAAGCTGGTTTATCCTCGCCGGTTGACACGCGAGCCGGAACCGCATTCGGAAGCGGTCAGCTTGAATCGCGCCGCCCGTGTGGTGTTGCCCGTCATGGGTTTGTCCGGTGCCCTGGGTTTGTCACTGGAGGTGCTCTGGACGCGCTTGTTGATACAGGGCATCGGTTCGACCGCGTACGTGTTTTCGATCGTTTTGGCACTGTTTCTTATTGGCATCGCGCTCGGCAGCTATATCGTGCGTCGCCGGGTAGATCACTGGCAAGATCTGTACACGGCATTGGCGTTATCGCAGGCGCTGGCAGCCCTGTTCACTCTGCTGGGGGTGCCCGTACTGAATTGGGTCATGCCGGCGCTCGTATCCGCCCTCATGGGATTATTCGGCCTCAATGTCGAACAGGCCTTTTTCCAAACCTGGGCACTTTGGGCTACCGGCGCGCTGTTGCCGGCGACGATTGCCCTGGGCGCCGGTATCCCGATTGCCGCCCGTCTGATCACAGACAGCCGGCATAGTATCGGCCGGAGCATGGGGCGCTTGTATGCTATCAATACTTACGGTGGCGTGGTCGGATCACTGTGCACGGGTTTCTTGCTGCTGCCGGTGATGGGTGTTTATTGGTCGATTACCGTCATTTCGGCCTTATATCTTATGGCTGCTGTTGTCCTTGTCCTTCAGTCCAGTGCGGACAAGACAATCGGCAAACGCTCGGCCAAGACTGCGGTTGTGCTGTCGCTGCTTGTCTGGTTTGTTCTGCCGCCCAACCTCGTTCGTGACCGGATTACCAACTATACGACCGGCGAGATCATTAGCTACCAGGAGGATTATTACGGTTCGATCCTGGTCACGGAAGAAGGCGATGGTGAAAAGTACAAGCGGCTGCTGGTGAATGGCACGTCCTATTCGGGTACGGGGGCTTATGCCGTACGCTATATGCGCCTGCAAGGTCACTTGCCGGTGTTCATGTCGCAGGCGCCGCTGAAGAATTCTCTGGTCATCTGTCTTGGTGTCGGATTAACCGCCGGTGCCATCACGACGCATCCGGATACGGAACTGACAGTGGTTGAGTTGTCGCGGGCTATTGTCGGGTTGAGTGATCTGTTCGCCGACGTGAACGAAAATGTCCATCTGAACCCGGACGTGAAGCTGGTGACCGATGACGGCCGGAATTACCTGGTACGTAACCCGGACAAACGCTTCGATGTCATCACACTGGAGCCGCCACCGCCCGTGCTTGCCGGCATGGCCAACCTGTACAGTCTGGACTTTTATGAGCTGGCGAAGCGCCACCTGTCTGATGACGGTGTTGTGGTTCAGTGGATACCGCTGCACACGCAAAGTAATGAGGACACACGCATGCTGATCGCCACCTTCCTGAAGGTGTTCCCGAACGCCAGCCTATGGTGGACGGAAAGTGGTGAAACCTTGATACTTGGTAGAATGAGTGATGCGCCGATAGCATTGGGGCATTTTCAAGAATCGATGTCGAATGCCGAGGTGGCACGCAGTCTTAAGGAAATTGGCATCATAAATCCTGAGCAGCTGGCGGCGCATTTTCTGCTCGATCCAGAGGGTCTAAAGGCGTTTACCGGTAATACCGGCGTAATGAGCGACGAATTTCCGATTATCGAGTACCGCGTACCCATCTTCAATGACAATTACAAGCCTTTGTTGGAAGAAATATTCCGCTATCGGCCGGCGAGTAAACAAGTAGCACAGGAGCTGGGGCTACCGAATTCCGCCGCCGGGAAGATAGAAAAGGCCTGGATGAAACTAAAAAGCGATTGGAACTAAACGTTTTCTTAACTCGGGGCTATACTTACACTAAGTGAATGGAGGTATGCCTTATGAAAGATCCGGTACATCACGATCCCATAGAATCAATCGGCGAAGCTTATGAACTGATGCTGGAGCGGGCACTGGAAGGTCTGAAAACATTGGAAAAAAAGACCGGGCCCGCGATTCACCAATTAGTCGATAAGGCCAGGGACACGGCCGTCGAGCTGGAAGAACTATCGGCGGAAGAAGCCGACAAGCTGGCGGTTTACCTGAAAAGGGATCTGAACGACGCCGGTGAGTACTTGACGAAAACCGGCGGCGAGCTGAAGGACTGGCTGGGTTTCGAATCCGGACTGGTAAAGCGGGAGCTGTATGGTCTGATGTTGCGGGCCGCCGATAAGAGCACGCTGGCGTTGCTGGAACTCAAAGAACAGGCGGCGCAGAAGTCCGCTTATCATACCGGCGAAGTGACCGGTGCCGGTGCCTTGGTCTGCGATGAGTGTGGCGAGCAGTTGCATTTCCACAAAGTCGGCAGGATTCCACCTTGTCCCAAATGCCATGCGACGGTCTTTCATCGACCGCATTGAGGCACCCACAGAAGAAATGATCATGCTTGGGGAGTGACGTCGGGTTCGCACAGCGCTGCCTCTGTGTTTTCATACCAGCACTGAATGCCTTCCCAGACGGCATCAGCTGTCTCCGCATACCAGAACAGCTCTCGGTCTTCAGCGGCGATCACACCTTCTTCAACCATGTAATCGACGTCGAATACTCTGCGCCAGAAACGCTCGCCGACCAGTACCACGGGTAGCGGTTGGATCTTCCTGGTTTGAATCAATGTCAGTGTTTCAAACAGTTCGTCACAAGTGCCAAAGCCGCCTGGAAAGGCGACCAACGCTTTGGCGCGCTGCAGAAAGTGCAGTTTGCGTAAGGCAAAATAATGAAAGCGGAACGTCAGTTCAGGCGTCAGGTAGGGATTGGGAAACTGTTCATGCGGCAGGTTGATATTCAACCCGACATTTTTAGCCCCGGCGTCATGCGCGCCGCGGTTGGCGGCCTCCATGATACCCGGGCCACCGCCTGTCATAACTACCAGGCGCGGATCCCCCGGACCGCCGCCGGCGTTGGCGACCCGCTCCCCGAATGCGCGTGCGACGGTATAGTACTGGCTTTTATCCAGTATCCGTTTTGCGACTGACAGCTGCCGGGCCAGTGCCGGGTTTTCCGGATCCGCAATCAGTGCCTGCCGCAACCGCTCGACTTTGCGTTGCGCACTGGCGGGCTCGACAATACGCGTGCTACCGAAGACAACAATAGTATGTTCGACGCCGTGCTCCCTGAGTAACAGTTCGGGCTTGAGGTAATCGATCTGCAGACGTACGCCGCGCGTATCGTCACGGTTGAGAAAATCGGTGTCCTGGTCTGCCTGCAGATAACTGGGGCTTTCGAGAATCTTTTGCAGTTTGTCCGGCGCGGCCGGATCGTCTACCGGGGGCTTGGGTGCCTGCCATGGCAGTTCTTCCTTGCGGTGTTCAGGGTGTGCGGGTTGTGGAACCTCGGGCCGTGAATGTTTGTCGCTCACCGCTTTTTCACGCCGAGTTTTTTCTCGACCTCCAGTATCTGTCGTGTGGTAGCCAGTACGGTGTCGGGGTTGAGGCTCATGGAGTCGATACCGATATCAACCAGGTATTCCGCCATTTCCGGATAATCCGACGGCGCCTGGCCGCACAAGCCGGAATGCCGGGCATTGCGGCGCGCGCCGTCCACCGCCAGGCGGATCATTTGTTTGACGCCCGGATCGCGCTCGTCGAATTCGAAGGCGACCACATCGGAGTCGCGGTCGACGCCCAGGGTTAATTGGGTCAAATCATTCGAGCCGATGGAAAAGCCGTCAAAGTGTGCGGCGAACTGGTCGATGAGGACGACGTTGTTTGGAATTTCGCACATCATGTAGACCTCCAGGCCATTGTCGCCGCGCTGTAATCCGTTTTTGGCCAGGTTGGCGATCACCCGTTCGGCTTCTTCGACCCGGCGGCAGAACGGGATCATCAGCTTGACATTGACCAATCCCATGGCATCGCGCACGCGTTTCATGGCGGCGCATTCCAGTGCAAAGCCCTCGGCGTAGGCCGGGTGGCTGTAGCGCGCCGCACCGCGAAAACCCAACATGGGGTTGGCTTCCTCGGGTTCGAACCAGCGGCCGCCCAGCAGGCTGGCATACTCATTGGTTTTGAAGTCGGACAAGCGTACCACCACCGGTTTCGGGTAGAAAGCCGCAGCGATGGTGCCGACACCTTCGGACAGGCGCACGATAAAATAATCGCGGGCATTTTTATGGCCGTCGATCAGTTGCGCGATGGTTTTCCGTTCATCATCATCTTCGACTCGTTCGGGATGGAGTAGCGCCATGGGATGCGCTTTGATGTATTCATTGATAATGAACTCCATGCGCGCCAGCCCGACGCCGTCATTGGGTAGTTGAGCTGTCTTGAAGGCGAGTTCGGGATTGCCCAGGTTGATCATGATTTCAGTTTTCGGGCGTTTCAGCGAAGAGAGATCGGTCTCCTGAATCTCGAAGCGCAGCTTGCCCGGGTAGACCCGGCCGACATCGCCTTCGGCGCAGGAAATCGTTATCGAATCGCCGGCTTGGATGGTTTCCGTGGCATCCGCACAGCCGACAACCGCGGGAATGCCCAGCTCGCGGGCGATGATGGCGGCATGACAAGTGCGGCCGCCGCGGTTGGTGACGATGGCCGCCGCGGTTTTCATCACCGGTTCCCAGTCCGGTGTGGTGGTGTCGGAGACCAGGACTTCACCAGGCTGAAATTCGGTCAGTTGATCCACACCTTTGATGACGCGGGCCTGGCCGCTGGCTATCCTGGCACCGACAGCTCGGCCTTGCGTCACTGCCGTTGCCTGGTCCAGGAGGTGGTATTCCTCCAGGACAGAGCCTTTGCGCTGAGAGGCAACCGTTTCCGGCCGCGCCTGCACCATGTACAATTCGCCGTCGACACCATCCTTGGCCCATTCCATGTCCATGGGCCGGTCGTTGCCGGCTTTGCGGCTGTAGTGCTTTTCAACTTTGATCGCATAGTCGGCCAACGTCATGACATCGGCATCGCTGATACAAAATCGGGCGCGTTCGGCCGCCGAGGTCGGTACATTGCGCGTCGCTTCGCGGGTACCGCCCCGGCCATAAATCATTTTCAGCTTTTTGCTGCCCAGCCCGCGACGCAGGACGGTCCGATAGCCTTTTTCAAAGGTCGGCTTATGGATATAAAATTCGTCGGGATCGACGGCACCCTGTACGACGTTTTCACCCAGACCGTAGGCAGCCGTAATGAATACCACGTCACGAAAGCCGGTCTCGGTATCCAGTGAAAACATCACGCCCGAGGCGGCCAGATCGGACCGCACCATTTTCATGACGCCGATTGACAAGGCCACCTTGAAATGGTCGAAACCCTGGTCGATGCGGTAATGGATGGCGCGGTCGGTGAACAGGCTGGCAAAGCAACGCTTGCAGGCATCCAGGTATTCGGCTTCGCCGCGGATATTCAGGTAAGTGTCCTGCTGGCCGGCGAAACTGGCGGTGGGAAGGTCTTCGGCGGTGGCTGAGCTGCGGATAGCGACACTCAATTCCTCACCGTACTCGGCCTGCAGTAGCCGGTAGGCGTCCAGTAGCTCCTGCTCCAGATCCGCAGGCAGCGGTGCGCCGTAGACCAGGGAGCGGGCCCGTGCACCGCGTGCAGCAAGTTCGGCGACGTTGTCGGCATCAAGCTTATCGAGCAGCGGGTGCAATTCATCCCACAGCCCGGCGCTATCGAGCAGGTAGCGGTAGGCCTCGGCGGTGGTGGCGAAGCCGTTGGGTACCTTGACACCCTGAGGCACCAGCTCGCGGTACATTTCACCGAGCGAGGCGTTCTTACCCCCGACCAGATGCACATCATCGATACCGATTTGGTCGAAAAAGCGGATGAATTTTGTCGTCTGATGCATGCGCAGAATCCTTGGCTCCGGAGGCGTGGTTGTCGGTAGCGCTCATGTTACGGGCAAATCGCCGCCCGGCTTTTGATCGGCGTCAGGTGTTGTTGTAATATCCGGACTATCCGGCAATGAAAAAAAGAAGGTGGCGCCCCGGCCGACTTCCGACTCCGCCCAGACCTGGCCGCCATGTCGCCGAACAATGCGATCAACCGTAGCCAAGCCTATCCCGGTGCCCTCGTACTCCTCCGAGCGGTGCAGGCGCTGGAAGGCATTGAAGAGTTTGTTGGCATAGGACATGTCGAAGCCGGCACCATTATCACGGACAGAATACACCGCTTTCCCATCTTTGAACCGTGATGCAAACGTAATCTCCACAGCCTGCTTGTTACGCGTGTATTTCAAAGCATTGCTCAGCAGGTTTTCCAGCGCGATGCGCAGCAATTTCCTGTCAGCCACCACTTCGTGGTCAATGTCAATTTCGAAGTTGATATTTCTGTCCGCTTCCCGGTCTGACAGTTCCTGCATGATTTCCAGGGCGAGCGCTTTCAGGTCGACGACTTGCAGGTTGATGTTGCTGCGGCCTATGCGGGACAGGCTAAGCAGATCATCGATCAGCTCAGCCATACGTTGGGTGTTGTGGCGTATGCGATCAAGGTACTTGACGCCCTCAGTAGCCAGGTCAGCTGAACAATCTTCCAGTAATGCCTGGCTGTAACCGTCAATGGCCCGCAGCGGAGCCCTGAGATCGTGGGAAACCGAATAACTGAACGACTCCAGTTCCTGATTGCTGGCTTTGAGATCGGCGGTACGTTCTTCCACCCGGTTTTCAAGTTCCTGCAGTAATTGGCGGTAACCGTTGGTGAGTACCCCCAGTTCGTCGGTAGAGCAGGGTACCAAATCGGCCGTGTTGAGCTGGTTCAAGGATGTGTCATTTTCAATCAGCTGGTGCAGCGGCTCTATCGACTGACGAATACTGTGGACAAATATCAGGCTGCCGGCAATGGCGAGTAGTTCGAGCATTAACCAGACCAGAAAAGTTTCAAAGTTGAAAAATCCGGTGCGCGTCCAATAGTATTGGACCAGCATGGTATCGATTAGTAGTGGGACCAGCGCGCCCACCAGAAATATTTTGGCCTTGATCGTGACCTGTGGCCGGGTCAGGCGGATATTCCCCAGGGCGCGGCCAAACAGGTCCAGTATGAGAAAAAATATGGGCAGGCCGACGATAATGGAAACAATCAGCGCGACAAGCTGAATACGGAACCAGTCGATCGGCTTGGCTATATAGTCTGTGTAGTATTCGGCGCTGAGAATAACCGAGCCCGGCGCCAGTGCCAGGTAAAGCAGAAAAATGCACCAAAAATACAGCGGGAAAAGCCGCATGCTTTTGAGCGCGCGGCCGGCCGATGCTTCGCTTGGCGATGCTATCCAGTCGCGTACCGGCCTTATATATCGCGGAAAATACCAGACCGCAAATCCCAGCCAGCCGAAAATATACAGCGGCTCCGTTGGCGTAAACAGGATGCCCAGCATCTGTTGCGGCGTGAGTACTTGAATGAAAAGTATAAAACCCAGGCCAATGACCGGCGGAAGCAGCCAGGTCAGCACTATCAAGTACAGAAAGTCGCGCTGGAATATTTTAGCGGGCGGCATTGGCGGCAGCGTTCCTGTGAAATGCCGGGCAAATGTGGGCCGGCAGCCGGCAAAGCATCGCATATATGCACAAAATATCAAGCAACCGCGGGAGGCCGGCGGCCTAGACGTGGTCCTGGTCCTGGTCTTGCGATTCCCGCAGGCAATCCAGAGCGACCTCGCGGACGGAACGTGCTTGGTCGTGGCTTAAATGTTCGAGTAGCGGCCGCGCCTTTGGGCTTCCTGTCAGCACCAGAAAGTGGCAGG
>Ga0114931_10008669_pt1 | contig 12273 bp, 9 predicted proteins | sample 2SBtaG_FD_89579 | JGI IMG/M metagenome (GOLD analysis project Ga0114931, IMG submission 89579) | Deep subsurface microbial communities from Kolumbo volcano to uncover new lineages of life (NeLLi) - 2SBTROV14_V59a metaG | ecosystem: Environmental > Aquatic > Marine > Volcanic | place: Kolumbo...
GAAAGGCACTCAGAGCAGCGGTCGCCAACGCCGCCGCGCGGCTGGCCCACCGATCTGACCAGTCAAACAACATGGATCACCCTCCTGTGGCAGTGGGATCCTCTGACCCGTATCTGGAGAGGAGCCGAGCCCCTCACGTCCGCCGCGGTCGGGTCAAGCACCACGACGGATCCCTGTCAACTTCTTCTATAAGACCGCGCCCGCGTGGAGCGCCTGATGATCGGAAGTCTCGGCCCGGGCACCCGATCGGCGACACCCGGCCGTCTCTATGTGGAACGCGCGGGCGGCATGCATTGCGACACCCGCGGTATTCGTCGGTTGGCGCGGTTCGGCCATCGGCCGACCGGCGGTCTGGATACGATCGTTTATTCGGGCAACCCTTGCCAAAGAACCCACCTTGCCAAAGAACCCACCTCGTGACGAGTCCCTGTCGACCGTTTGGCACGCACAGATACCACCCCCATTCGGGGGCGGGCAAGAGAATATGACGGCGCTCCGTCGCGTGTGCAACCCGCTTGTAACCGCCCGAATGGAAGGCCCGGCGGCCCGTCAGGGGATCCGAACGCGCACGAATCGCCGTTTGCCACGCTGCAGGAGGTATTCTCCGGTCGCGAGACGGAAGTCTCGGTCGGTCACCGGAGCTCCATCGACGCTCACGGCTCCCTGTTCGACCAGGCGTACGGCCTCCGAGGACGAGGCGGCGAGGCCCGCATCCCGCAGAACGTGGGCGACCCAAAGACCTTCGGGTGCGGGTGCCCGGTCGATGGTGACGACAGAGACTTCCTCCGGCGTTTCACGCCGCCGGTGCACGCGGTCGAAAGCTTCTCGAGATCCCTCCGCCGCCTCGACACCGTGGTAACGCTTCACGATGTCGAAGGCCAGCCAGCGCTTGGTCTCCAGCGGCGAATCGACCCTCGCGGCTCGGCGCGCCGCGAGGTCGTCGCCGGTCGCGCTCGATACCAGGGTCAACCACTCGTCCAGAAGCGCGTCGGGGATGGACATCACCCGCCCGAACGTCTCGTTGGGGTCCATCGCGATCCCCACGTAATTGTCGTAGCTCTTCGACATCTTCCGTTCGCCGTCGGTGCCTCTCAAGAGCGGCAGAATCAGGCATACCTGCGGTTCCTGACCCGCGCGTTCCTGGAGGGTGCGGGCGAGCAGGAGATTGAATTTCTGGTCGGTCCCGCCGAGCTCGACATCGGCTTCGAGCACCACGGAGTCGTAGCCCTGCATCATGGGGTAGAGAAACTACGAGATGGCGACCGGCCGACCCTCCGCGTAGCGCTTCGCGAAGTCGTCGCGCTCGAGCATGCGCGCTACGGTGTACTGGCTCGTGAGCCGCAGGATATCCTTCAGGGCAAGCGGGGCCAGCCATTCCCCATTTCGCCGAATCTCCGTCCGTTCGGGATCGAGAATCCGGAAGACCTGCTCCTCGTAGGTTGCCAGGTTGTCCTCGATCTCTTCTTCGGTCAGGACCGGTCGGGTCTCATCGCGCCCGCTGGGATCGCCGATCAGCGCCGTATAGGTCCCCATCACGAAGACCACGCGATGGCCCAGCTCCTGGAAGGTCCGGAGCTTGTGGATGGAAACACCGTGTCCGATGTGCAGATCCGGGCGCGTGGGATCGAACCCCTGCTTGATGATGAGAGGGGTCCGGGTGCGCCGGGACCGCTCGAGCTTTTCGACGAGTTCGGCTTCGGGGATGATCTCGCTGGCCCCCGCCGCGATCCGCTCGAGCTGTTCTTCTACGGGGAGAAACATCCGCGTCCTCGGGTGGTATATTCTCCGTTCCGGGTCTTCCGGCTCCCGTCGCGAGCGGCGTGAGGATAGAATCGGGCGGGCGGATGGATCAAGCGGCGGCGGGAATGGCCCGTCTGGAGGTGGAGTGGAAGCGGTGCTGGCACGAGTGAAGCGACTGTCCTCCCGCGGGTGGAGCGCGGTGGTGAGGACGTACCGATCCACCCTCGGACGGCTCGGAGCCCGCGGGCGGCGCCGGCTGGCCATCGCCGCACTCGCGGCGATGGGGCTCGGAGCAGGGCTCGCATGGGGAGCCTGGGTCCACATCTGCGACAGCTGCCCCTCGATCGCCCAGATCTACGCGTTCGAGCCGAAGGAGGCGACGCAGCTATACGCTTCCGACGGTTCCCTCCTCAAGGAACTCGCCGTGGAACGGCGCACGCCGATCCGGATCGACGATCTCCCCTCGCACGTCTACAGCGCGTTCATCGCGGTGGAGGACAAGCGATTCTGGAGCCACTCCGGTGTCGACATGAGGCGAACGTTCAGGGCGTTCGTCGATTTTCTGCTGAACGGATACGGCGTGGCGGGCGGCAGCAGCATTACGCAACAGCTGGCGGGCGCCATGTTCTCCGGCTCCGTCGATCGCCGCGACATCTCCATCCGCCGCAAGCTCCGCGAGATGCGGGTCGCGTTCTCGCTCGAGGCTGCCTACACGAAGACGGAATTGCTGGAGGCGTACCTCAACCAGATCAACTTCGACGGAGTATTCGGGATCGAAGCCGCCGCGCAACGCTACTTCGGGAAGCCGGCACGCGACCTGAACCTGCCCGAGGCGGCGACGCTGGCCGCGATTCCGAGAAATCCCAGGGCCTACAATCCGTCGCGAAACCCGGATCGGTCGGTCGGGCGCCGTAACCTCATCCTCGAGCTGATGGCCGATCAGGGCCTGGTGAGCCGGCGAGACGCCGAGGCGGCGAAAGCCTATCCGCTCGAACTCGACGACGGGGCTTCCGTCCCGCAGGTGGCCCCGTACTTCGTGGAGTGGGTGCGACAAAAACTCTATGCGCGCTACGGATCCGACATCTACGACCGCGGTTTCCGCGTATACACGACGCTCGATCCCGAGATCCAGGCCGCGGCCGATTCGGCCCTCGTCACTCGGCTCGCGGAGATCGAGCGGAACCCGGGCTTTCGGGGCCCGGTCACCTACGAGGAGACCCGGGCGTGGCCCGCCGACAGCCTCTACTCCGTGAGCCGCGGCGGAGCGGAAATGCCGTACGTGCAGGGCATGTTCATCGCACTCGACCCGAGGACGGGAGACGTGCGGGCCCTCATCGGCGGGAGGGATTTCGAGGACTCGGAGTTCAACCGGGCCACGCAGGCGCGCCGACAGCCGGGGTCCGTGTTCAAGCCCTTCGTGTACACGGCGGCGATCGCCTCTGGAATCCCGGCCTCCGAGATCATCTTCGACAGCCCGACGGTGATCGAGAACGTGGGAAGCGACCCGTATTCCCCGAAGAACTTCAAGAACGTCTTCAGGGGACCCATGACGCTGCGGCGTGCTCTGGCCCGCTCGGTCAACGTCGTCGCCGTGAAGCTGGGTCAGCGAATCGGAGAGGAGTCGTTCGCCCAGATGGCATCGCGAATGGGCATCCACTCCGAGATTCCCAGGGTCCCTTCCGCCGCCATCGGCGCGGCATCCGTGACACCACTTGAGATCGCCTCGGCCTACACGACGTTCGCCAACATGGGAACGCACGTCGAACCGCGACCGATCCTCCGGATCGAGAGCAAGGACGGGCGCGTGCTATGGGAAAGCCAGGTCAACCGTGAAGAGGTGCTCGAGCCTCGTGTGGCCTACATCATGCTTTCGATGCTGCGCGACGTGGCGGACCGCGGTACGGGCGCATCCGCCGTGCGCGTCCGGGCCCGGATTCCGTACAGCGTCCCGGTAGGGGGAAAGACGGGGACGACCAATTCGGCGACCGACACGTGGTTCGTCGGCTTCACGCCCGAGCTCGTAACGACCACGTGGATCGGGTTCGACCGTCCGCAACGGGTCTACATCGGGGTCACCGGCGGCGGGACCGCCGCCCCCGTCGGCGCGGCGGTGCTCGCGCATTACTACCAGAGCCATGCGCCTCCCGAGGCGTGGCAGCGACCGGATTCTCTCATCGAGCGCACAGTTGACGAGACTTCGGGGCTGCTGGCGACGAAGTGGTGTCCGCTCGACGTCGTGTACCGTGAAATCTACCTCCCCGGAACCGAGCCCACCGAGACGTGCGACATCCACGGGCCCTGGGGCGTGCGGGAGCGTGCGGACTCGACGTCGGTTGGCGGCGCGGGCCGCTAACGACGGCCGCGGTCCGTGGCCTCGATCCGTTCCAGAATCAGCGGAGGGACAGGCTCCGGGTCCTCCCCGATCCGGATGGCCTCGGCCATGCGATCCAGCGCGAGTTCGGCGCCGTGACCATCGGCCGCATGCACGGTCACGAGCGGCTGCCCCCTGTCGATACGGTCGCCAACGTCAATGTGGAATTCGAACCCCACCGCCGGATCGACGGGATCGTCGACGCGACGCCGGCCTGCACCGAGCTCGACGGACGCGAGCCCGACGGCTCTCGCATCGATCGCCTGAACCACGCCGGCATCCGAGGTTTCCATCACACGTTGGAGCGCCGCCGCCGGGAGCAGATCGGGGTGCTCCACAACCCGCGGCTCTCCGCCCTGCCGCTCGATGAGGCGAGCGAAGCGCTCCAGGGCGGCACCCGAGTCGAGTAGACCGCCGAGGCGAGTCCTCGCAGCGGGAAGATCACCCTCCACGCCGACCGCGACCATGAGCTCGGCTGAGAGTTCGATCGTGACCTCGCGGAGATCCGCCGGCCCGCCTCCGGCCAAGCACGCGATGGACTCGGCAACTTCCAGGGCATTCCCCACCGTCCGTCCGAGGGGCGCCGCCATCGCCGTAAGCAGGGCCGTCGCGGTGAGACCTTCCGCCGCCGCCAGTCGCACCATGACGCGGGCCAGATCTCGCGCGTCGTCCGGTTCGGTCATGAACGCCCCGCCTCCGAACTTGACATCGAGTACGAGGGCCGAGACCCCCTCCGCCACCTTCTTGGATATGATGGAGGACGCGATGAGCGGGATGGCCGGGACGGTGCCCGTGACATCACGCAGGGCGTAGAGTCTCCCATCGAGCGGGGCGATATCGGGCGTCTGGCCGATCATCGCACACCCCACGTCAGCGAGGATGTCGCCGAAACGATCGAGGCCGATCCGAACGTCGAAGCCGGGGATCGACTCGAGCTTGTCCAGGGTGCCTCCCGTGTGGCCGAGGCCCCGACCCGACATCATGGGGACGCGAAGCCCGGCTTCCGCGAGCAACGGTGCCAGGATGAGCGACACCTTGTCGCCGACCCCACCGGTGGAATGCTTGTCGACGGCAGGCCGTTCGCCGTCGCTGAAGTCGAGGCGTGTCCCCGATTCGATGATGGCGCGCGTCAACTCGGCCAATTCGAGGGGATCGAGCCCGCGGAAATACACCGCCATGAGGAATGCCGACATCTGATACTCGGCGAGATGGCCGGACAGATATCCGTCGAGCAGCGCACGAAGCTCACCTGGCTCGAGTGCGTGGCCATCGCGTTTTCGCTCGATCAGCGTCGAGAACAGCATGCCCTCGAGAGGTCACTCTTCGGGATGCGCGATACTGCGCCGCACCGTGTCGCGCATGCGATCACGTCGCCTCTCCGCGGCCCGAACCGCCCGCTGGGCGCGACGTCGAACATCCTCACTCGCATCACCGAGACGCTCTCGCGTCCCGTCACCGATGTCCTCGGCCGCACGCTGGATCTGCCGTCGTGTCCGTCGACCGCTCTGTGGCGCGACCAGCAGGGCGAACCCCGCCCCGAGCAATGTCCCCACCGCGATTCCTATGATGAAGCTGAACGCCTGCCGTTCGTCGTCGTATTCCGTTTCCATGCCCGCCTCCTCTCCACCGAACCTTGTAGCCGCGCGAGCCCGTGTCTAGCTTGCCGCGATGAACGCCCCGATTTCCAGACCCGCCGTGGAGATTCCGCGAGCCGCGCTCACGACGCTTTCCCATCGGTGCGCAAGCCTGGGATCTGATGGCCGCAGAGCCCTGCGCGAAGCCGGATACCGAGCCGGGGTCGCGATCGTATCGTCGCTGGCGAAACAGCCGGGAGAGCTGCCGAGGAGCGAATTCTGGTGCGCGGTCGACCGCGGCCTCACGGAGGCCGGGCTCGGATCGATCACCCATGAGAGCGTTTCGCCGGCTCTTGGCGCCGTCGCATGGCAGGGGTCGCCGGAGGCCGAGGGAACCCACTCCGAGCGCCCGGGGGTCCAATGCCACTTCGCGGCGGGACTCCTGGGCGGCATCCTGAGCCGCGCCGCGGGCCGCACCGTCGACGTGCTCGAGGTACGGTGCGGTTCCGGGGCGGATGCCCCCTGCTGGTTTCTCTTCGGGGCCGTCGCCAGCCTTCGCGGGCTGTCCGGCGGCGGCGCACTCGGTGGGGCGTCCTGAAGGCGTCGGCTCTCCGCGTCGTCGCCCTGGACTACGGCCGACGGCGTATCGGCGTGGCGGTTTCGGACCCTAGCGGAACCATCGCATCTCCGAGAGGCACGATCGACCGCGTTCGCGCTACGACAGGCGACACGAGCCGACTCCCGGAAAACCTCCTGCGGCTGATCGCGGAGGTGCGACCTTCACACATTCTCGTGGGTATCCCTTTCAATATGGATGGGTCGGCGGGCGAGATGGCGAGAGAGGCCCGCAGATTTGCGGCGGCCCTCGGCCGGGTCGCGGGCGTCGAGATCGTCGAATGGGATGAGCGCCTGACCACGGTTCGCGCGGAACGCGAGATCCACTCACTGGGGCTCCGACGGTCGAGGCGGGAGCGAAAGGGACGCTCCGATGAGATGGCAGCCACACTGATGCTCACGGACTACCTGCGCAGCGTGTCGACGTGAAGCCGTGAGGATCCGGAAACTCGTCGGGATCGCGGCCCTCGCTACCGCCGTCGCGGCCGCAAGCCTGGTTTACGCCGCAGCCAGGCGAGACGGACCTCCGGCGGGGGAGGCGGTGGACGTCACGATCCCACCGGGCGCATCGCTGCACGTGATCGCCCGCCGCCTCGAGGCTGTCGGGCTGATCGGTGCGCCGCGAGTCTTCGCCATGTACGCCCGGCTCAGGGGCGCGGCGTCGGACCTGAAGGCCGGCCGCTACCGGCTGGTCGCCGGAACCGGGTACGGGGGCCTGCTGGAAGCCCTTCGGTCCGGAATGGTCGTCACGGTCCCGCTGACCATTCCGGAGGGGCTGACGCTGAGGGAGATCGCCCCCCGTATCGCGGGTTTCACGGGTGACTCCGCCCGGGCCATACTCACGCTCCTCGAAGATCCGTCGTGGGTCGAGGAGTTCCGACTCCCCGGACCGACCCTCGAGGGCTATCTCTTCCCGGAGACCTACCGCTTCTCCGAGGACACGCCGGCTCCATCGATCGTCCGTACGATGATCGCGCGGTACCACGCTTTCTGGGGGACGGCGGAAAAGGCGGCGGCCGACTCGCTCGGACTCAGCGAGCGCGAGGTGGTTACCCTGGCGAGCATTGTCGAGGAGGAAGTGCGGAGGGCGGAGGAGCGCCCCTTGATCGCCGGCGTTTACCTGAATAGGCTCGAGATCGGCATGCTGCTCCAGGCGGATCCCACCGTGCAGTATGCGCTGGGACAGCACCGGGCCCGCTTGTTATTCCGTGACATCGACGCCGTCGCCGATAACCCCTACAACACGTATACACATCCAGGCCTCCCTCCCGGTCCCATCGCGTCGCCGGGGCAAGCCTCACTCAGGGCGACCCTGCACCCCGCTCACCACGCCTTCTTGTTCTTCGTCGCCCGAGAGGATGGCTCTCACGAGTTCACCCGGACAAATCGTGAGCACTTGAACGCGGTCAACAGGATCCGCAGGGAGAAGGCGTCCCATCGTCCTTGACCTCTCTCAGCGGTTGCGCCTCATGGTCCTTACGGACCCCAGGCCGGCGTGCGGACGCGATCTCCTCGACGTGGCGGCGCGATGTATCGCGGCGGGCGCGACCGCGATCCAGCTGCGCGACAAGAACGCCGACGCCCGCGAGCTCGTGGAGACCGCGCGCGCCCTCCGATCGATGGCCCGAGATGCCGGCACCCTGGTCGTCGTGAACGACCGGCTGGATGTGGCCCTCGCGGCGGGCGTCGATGGGGTGCATCTCGGACCCGATGACCTCCCCGTGTCGAGGGCCCGTCCGATCGTACCCGTCGATTTCCTCATCGGTTATTCCACCGACGATCCCGACCTCGCGAGAGCCGCCGCCGCAGACGGGGCGAGCTACCTCGGCGTGGGCGCGGTCTACCCGACACGATCCAAGCCCGGCCTGGACGGCGAGGCGATCGGACCGGACCGCGTGGCCGAAGTCCTGGCCGCCGCGAATCTTCCGGGTGTCGGCATCGGCGGGATTACACCCGACAACGCCGCCACGGTCGCCGCCGCGGGGGCCGGGGTCGCGGTCCTCTCCGCCGTTATGCAGAGCCCTCACCCCGCCCGGGCCGTACGCAGGCTGCTCACAGCCCTGGCCTGAACGCACGAACGCCCCGCGGCTCGAAAGCCACGGGGCGTTCGTCAAAGACGCCGGCAGCGACCTACTCTCCCAGGGCGTCCCCGCCCAAGTACCATCGGCGCTGAGGGGCTTAACTACTGGGTTCGGGATGGGACCAGGTGTGTCCCCCTCGCGAAAGCCACCGGCATTTGCGTGTTCAAAAAACAGACAGCGAACAGAGTGGGGGCCGGCGCGTCTGAGACGCTTATCGACGTATAGAAAGAAAAAGATCAAGCCTCACGGACGATTAGTACGGCTCGGATGAGACGCTCGCGCGCCTTACACCTGCCGCCTATCAACGCAGTCGTCTCCTGCGGTCCTTCAGGCACCTTGTGGTGCGGGAGATCTCATCTTGGAGTGGGCTTCCCACTTAGATGCTTTCAGCGGTTATCCCTTCGCGACATAGCTACCCTGCGATGCCCCTGGCGGGACAACAGGTACACCAGCGGTCACTCCACTCCGGTCCTCTCGTACTAGGAGCGGATCTCCTCAAATCTCCAACGCCCACGGCGGATACAGACCGAACTGTCTCACGACGTTCTAAACCCAGCTCGCGTACCGCTTTAACGGGCGAACAGCCCGACCCTTGGGACCTTCTCCAGCCCCAGGATGCGATGAGCCGACATCGAGGTGCCAAACCGCCCCGTCGATGTGAACTCTCGGGGGCGATAAGCCTGTTATCCCCGGCGTACCTTTTATCCGTTGAGCGACGGCCTTTCCACACAGAACCGCCGGATCACTAAGGCCTGCTTTCGCACCTGCTCGACGTGTCCGTCTCGCAGTCAAGCTCCCTTATGCCTTTGCACTCTCTGCGCGATTGCCGACCGCGCTGAGGGAACCTTTGCGCGCCTCCGTTACCTTTTGGGAGGCGACCGCCCCAGTCAAACTACCCGCCTGACACTGTTCCCGGACCGGATATACGGCCCAAGGTTAGAATCCCGACATCGCAAGGGTGGTATTTCACAGATGACTCCACGAGACCTGGCGACCTCGCTTCAACGTCTCCCACCTATTCTACACAGACGGTGCCCGAACCCAATATCAGGTTATAGTAAAGGTGCACGGGGTCTTTTTGTCCTGCCGCGGGTACTCGGTATCCTCACCGAGACTCCAATTTCGCCGAGCTCTTGGTCGAGACAGTGCCCAAGTCGTTACGCCATTCGTGCAGGTCGGAACTTACCCGACAAGGAATTTCGCTACCTTAGGACCGTTATAGTTACGGCCGCCGTTTACCGGGGCTTCATTTCAGAGCTTCGCCGAAGCTAACCCTTCCATTTAACCTTCCGGCACCGGGCAGGCGTCAGTGCCTATACGTCGTCTTGACGACTTAGCAGACACCTATGTTTTTACTAAACAGTCGCTTGGGCCGATTCTCTGCGGCCCGCGTCGGCTCCATCCGCGAGGGACTTCACCTAATACGGGCTCCCCTTCTCCCGAAGTTACGGGGACATTTTGCCGAATTCCTTAACCAAGACTCACTCGAGCGCCTGAGGCTACTCGCCTCGCCCACCTGTGTCGGTTTGCGGTACGGTCGCACAAAGTACTCGTTCGCGAAGCTTTTCTTGGCAGTCTGATTACGGTCCCTTGACGAGAGACGAATCTCTCTTCGGCGTCGGATCTCGGCTTAACCGGGCGGATTTGCCTACCCGGAAACACCTACCTCCTTGCATCAGCATCCATCAGCTGACGGACCTTTCACTTCTGCGTCCCTCCGCGGACTCGAACGCACTCACGTGCGGTACGGGAATGTTGACCCGTTTTCCATCGGCTACGCCTTTCGGCCTCACCTTAGGGGCCGACTAACCCTGAGCTGATCGACATGGCTCAGGAACCCTTGGGCTTACGGCGACAGGGGTTCTCACCCTGTTTCTCGCGTACTCATTCCGGCATTCTCACTTGCCTGCGCTCCACGGGAGGCCTTTCGGTCCCGCTTCGATGCCCAGGCAACGCTCCCCTACCCCACGGCGACTCCGAAGAGCCGCTCGCAGCCTTAGCTTCGGTGGCTAGCTTGAGTCCCGACCATTATCGGCGCAGACCCGCTTGACTGGTGAGCTATTACGCACTCTTTCAAGGATGGCTGCTTCTAAGCCAACCTCCCAGTTGTCTACGCAAATCCACATCCTTTGTCACTTAGCTAGCACTTGGGGACCTTAGCTGAAGGTCTGGGCTCTTTCCCTCTCGCGCACGAACATTATCGCACGTGCACTGCCTCCCTGAGACCGACTGACGGGCATTCGGAGTTTGGTAGGGGTTGGTATCCCTTTGAGGACCCTAGCCCTTCCAGTGCTCTACCTCCCGCAGTCTACTCAGAGGCGATACCTAAATATCTTTCGGGGAGAACCAGCTATCTCCAGGTTTGATTGGCCTTTCACCCCTAGCCACAGCTCATCCGAGCGGTTTTCAACCCACAACGGTTCGGCCCTCCACGAGGCATTACCCTCGCTTCAGCCTGGCCATGGCTAGATCACTCTGGTTTCGGGTCTTGCCCCAGCAACTATACGCCCAGTTAAGACTCGCTTTCGCTTCGGCTCCGCCGCTGAACGGCTTAACCTCGCTACTGAGGACAAACTCGCCGGATCATAATGCAAAAGGCACGCGGTCACCCGAACTTTCTCCCGAAGGAGAAGTCAGGCTCCCACCGCTTGTAGGCACACGGTTTCAGGATCTATTTCACCCGCCTCCCGGCGTACTTTTCACCTTTCCCTCACGGTACTCGTTCGCTATCGGTCATGGACTCGTATTTAGCCTTGGCAGGTGGTCCTGCCGGGTTCAATCGGGATTTCTCGTGTCCCGACCTACTCAGGAACGGTTTCGAGCTCGTGTAATCGGCTTCGCCTACGGGGCTGTCACCCTCTGTGGCTCGGCTTTCCATCGGGATTCGACTCACCGACACACTCACACCGAGAGCCGGCAGGCTCTCACAAACCGCCCTACAACCCCACGCGAGCAACGGCTGCCGCCTTGGCACCCGCGTGGTTTGGGCTCTTCCCCGTTCGCTCGCCGCTACTGAGGGAATCACGGTTGTTTTCTCTTCCTCGAGGTACTTAGATGTTTCAGTTCCCTCGGTTCGCTTTCCAAGGCCTATGTATTCAGCCAAGGAATGACTGGGCATCACCCCAGCCGGGTTTCCCCATTCGGAAATCCAGGGATCAACGCTTGCTTGCAGCTACCCCTGGCTTATCGCAGCTTGCCACGTCCTTCATCGCCGGTCCATGCCTAGGCATCCACCCTGTGCCCTTACTTGCTTGACCCATCTTCGTGACGGCATCAAGCACCTCAGACGCACTCGGTGCCCAGCACTCTTATTCGCTACCTGATTTTCAAAAAGCAGCCCACCGAGGCCGCTGCAAAAGCGGTCGGTGGGAAGGCGGCATAACGTAGCGGCCGAGAAGCGCTTCGTCAACATGTTTCGGGCGCGGGATTCTGGTGGTTCGGGACTCGCTCTCGACGGCCGATAGATGACGGAGCCGAGACCGGTCGGCGGGTCAGAAGTGGCCCAGCAGCACCCCGCCGCCGATCACGAATTGCTCCACCCCGCCAAGCGTGAAGCGTGCCTCCAGGAACGGCGAGGTCTTCGTGAAGTTGAACCGGTATCCTCCGCCGATGTTGAGGGATAGATCGGTATCAGAACTGCGGTCACCACCTGGATCGAAGTGGCCGATGTTCAGCCCCCCACCGATGTACGGGACCCCGGAGGCATGGGGGATGTGGATGGCGTACCAGACGTTCCCGTTGATCTCCCAGTAGTCGCTCGGACCGTCGGGGAAGAACAGGTCGAACGACCCCATAAGCTCGAGGTTGGGCACACCAGGCTCGAGGTCGACATGCACCCGCCCACCGAGTCCGACGTCCGTCTCCGTACCAAAAAGCAACTCGGCGCCGAACA
>Ga0114931_10008670_pt1 | contig 12272 bp, 9 predicted proteins | sample 2SBtaG_FD_89579 | JGI IMG/M metagenome (GOLD analysis project Ga0114931, IMG submission 89579) | Deep subsurface microbial communities from Kolumbo volcano to uncover new lineages of life (NeLLi) - 2SBTROV14_V59a metaG | ecosystem: Environmental > Aquatic > Marine > Volcanic | place: Kolumbo...
CATCAGCAGCGGCGGATCGCTTCGCCTCGACTGGATCAGCGGTGAACCGGAACCAAGCTTCCGCCAATCGGGGCAGTTCATTCCCGCCGGAGCCCGCAACGCCTCTTCTCACAAGCTCGAAATTGAAACAATCTCCCAGTTTTCCGGCTCTCTCCTCGAAAAGCTTCTGTCTCAGGAAAACAAATCTGAAGCGGATGGCCCATCCAATTCGCCCACGGATCACCTGCTTTTAAAGATCTATTTGATTGCCGTGATTACCACCTCTGTCGTGGGGGGAATCGGGTGGCTCATCAGTGGCGCCGGGATCTCCAAAGCTCTTCAGGTTTTTATTTCCGTCCTGGTCGTTTCCTGCCCGTGCGCTCTGGGATTGGCTCTTCCACTGGTGGACGAAATCCTGCTGAATCGCCTGAAAAAAAACGGAGTATTTCTCCGCAATCTCCGGTTTTGGCAAAAGTTAAACCAGGTTACTCGCTTTGTTTTTGACAAGACGGGCACGCTCACTGGGCCGGTGCAAAAACTAAACGATCCGGAAACCCTGAAGGAGCTTGGCGCAGCAGAGACTCTTGTCCTGGGCGCCCTGGTCTCCGGCAACCGCCATCCCGTCGGCAGAGCGCTTTACGAGGCCATGGTCGAACAATTGGGCAGCGCCGTTTTGCGGCAGGCAAAAGAAAAAGCGATCAACATCGAGGATATTCCAGGATGCGGAGTCACCTGTAAATACAACGGGAAACGGTGGAGGCTGGGCAAGGGTGAATGGGCCGCCAAGGTGAGGAATGAATCCGTCCCCCCCGATGCCACAATTTTTTCCCGCGAGGAGAAACCGGTGGCCGTTTTCCGATTCGCCGAGTCGATGCGGAGTGGTGCTGCCGAGCAAATTTCGGCCTTCCAAAAAGCGGGCTTTCATGTGAGCGTTCTCAGTGGCGACCCCGACCGGAATCGGGTCATCAAAACAACGCAGGCACTTGGGATCGACTCTGATTCAGTTGTATCCGGGCTGTCGCCAGAGGAAAAGGCCGCTCACATCCGCGGCAATTTTCCTCAATCATCTCTGTTTGTGGGAGATGGGGGCAACGACAGCCTGGCCTTTGATGAGGCGCTGTGCGGCGGAAGCCCCGCCACGGGCGTTCCGGCCATTGAGAGCAAGGCAGATTTCGTGTTCGCGGGACGCGACTTCCAGGCTCTGGGACTTTTGCTCGCGATGGCGAAAAGAAGACGTCACATAATCTTCGCCATCTTTTCCGTTGCCCTCATTTACAACCTGGCCGCCGCGGCCGTTTGTCTTGCAGGCCTCATGAATCCACTTCTCGCGGCCATTCTCATGCCGCTCAGTTCCCTGGTGACCACGGTAATCGCCGCCCGGGCCTGACGCTCATTGGTTCATCCTCTCACGGCCCGGGCCACGGAACACCAGACTGTCCACCTCGAGATTTTCACTTTTTCCCGCATCACTGTTTCTGCTCCGAAACGGCCCAGCTTGGCGGCAGTCTTTTGGGCGAGCAGGAGCGGTAAAAGAGTCGCAAAACGCACCCGGAAATTCCGCACTTTCTCTGCATAATCCCACCCACTTTCCAAATAGGCGTCACACACTCCAATCCATCTCTCCAGGACAGGCTGGACCACTTCGGGCCGAAGAGCCGATACGCCATCCCACCCCTCTGAAACCAGTTCGTTGGACGGCAGATAACATCGTCCCCGCGGAAGGTCCTCGTGCAAATCTCTCAGGATATTGATCAGTTGCAATCCCTGTCCGAATTTCTGACCCCACTTTCTCATGTTCTCTCCCTGTTCGGAGCCGGCAAATTCCTCTCCCAGATTATGAAAGCCAACTTCCGTCCAGAACTCACCGACGCAGCCGGCAACTTGATAGGCATACCTCAGCAGATCATCCTCTTCCTCGCAGCATTTGAAAGAACCCATTTCGTTTCCGAAATATTCCAAATCCCATTTCTGACCGGAAATGATGGTTCCCACCACGCCCTTTACCAGTTCCCGGTTTCTCTCATCTAATCGGTAAAAGCGTTTGGCCACCTGATTGATTTCCCTGAGCAACATTCGCTCGCCGGCATGGGGCAGCAAATCTATGTCAATGGGAAATCCAAGGGAGAAAGGACCATGCTCTTTCCCCAGAATCCACTCCCGGAATTCATCGAGAGATTTCCGCCGGTTCTCCAGGTCAACTCCATTGGAATCCGCCAGGGAATCCGATACTCTGGCCAAAAGATAAGCCACGGAGACGGGCTCCCGCATGGGCGTCGGAAGAAATCGAATACTCAGGTAAAAAGAGCGCGAAACCGCTTTCAGCAAGTTCCAATAGTCGAACGAACCTTCGCTGATCGCCCCGTTCATCGTCGGTTCTTTTCAGGAAAGGGTTTCCGGGCGTCGTCCAAGCCCTCGTCGGGACGGTGAATCGGACAGGCTCCCCCAGTGACAAGAAATCGACCCGATTTCCCGTGCAGAATCTCCTAAACCCGCTCCCGGGCTTGCCATGCTCTTTGAGCCTGCTTTTCGCTTCGCGGTAGTTCATGCCTCAGCACGGTCGGGGCTGGCAATGGGACATAGCGGGCCATGTTTAAGAGACTGTGGAAAAACCCTGAAACGAAAAATCTTCTGTTTGTTGGATTGGAAAACAGCGGCCTTGCCGGAGGTGTTTTACAATCGGCTGTCCGGTCACTCATTCCTTTATTTCAACGCTTCACGGTTAAGGGCGGGACTGTCAAAATCTCCCCGTCAAATCCTCACAATTTTCACCGGATCCCCCACCCCGACGCTGCTCTCGGGCTCCATCCGAATCAGACAATTCGCCCGGCTCAATCCAAAGACGGCGTGGCTTTGTTGCGTTCCTGACAAAAACACCTCTCCGCTTGTCTCGTTCCATATACCGCGCAGGTAGTGGGGCCGATCACCCTTATTCCGGAACAATTCAGCAGCTCTGGCCTCGACCGGTTTCAAGCACTCTGAACTGCTGAAGCCAAGACGCTTCAGAATGGCCGGTTGCACAAAGAGGCGGAAGGTCACGTAAGCGGAAACAGGATTTCCCGGCAGCCCGAAGACCAGGCCTCCGTCCGGATGCTTCCCGAAAAGAAAGGGCTTGCCCGGTTTGATCCGGACCCGCCAGAATCCTGTCTCCACTCCCAGCTCGGCAAGAATTTCTTTCACAAAATCCCGTTCCCCCACGGAAACGCCTCCCGCAATGACAGCCATATCTCCCGTGGAAATTGCCTGAGTCAAAACGGATCGCAGCTCTTTCCGGTCGTCATTGGCATGTCCCACTGATCCGATGGCTCCGGCCTCCTCGACCGCGGCATGCAGCATGGGCCCATTGCTGTTGTATACCTCACCCGGCGCCAAAGACTCTCCCGGTTCGACCAATTCGTCACCCGTAGTCACGATATTGACCATGGGCCGACAATGCACCGGTATTTCCGGAAAACCCTGGGAGGCCAACAGACCCAGTCGCGATGGTGTCAGCGATTCCCCCTGATCCAATAGTTTTTGTCCACGGCAAATATCCCCGCCACGGCGACGAATATTTTCTCCCTTGGCCACTCCCTCCACAATGCGGATTGTCTTTTCTTCACGTTCCACATCCTCCTGCATGATCACGGCATCCGCTCCGTGTGGAATGGCGCCCCCGGTAAAAATGCGAATCGCCTCACCTGAGGCCAGGTGGTGTCCGTAGTCCGGCCCCGCGGGCTGTTCCCTGGCTGAAACCTGAAGGATCGCCCCGCTGATTGCGTCTTCGGCCCGAACGGCATACCCGTCCATGCCGGACTTATCAAACGAGGGCGAGTCAATCACTCCGTGAAGTTCCTGAGCCAACACCAGCCGATGAGCCAGTTGCAGCGGCACCCAGACAACCGGTCCCGGTTGCACCGATTCCAAAATCACGTTTCGCGCTTCACTTTCCTCAAGCATCTTTCACTTGGACTTCGCGGAATTCAACAGGGTTCGGTCGATGAGGCAACCCTGTTGGAATGTGCCGCAGTCTGTCTCCACCCGGTTTTCCCATTCTGCCGATTCAGGACACCAAAAATAAGGAGAGGGAGTGAAAATGGGAACTTCATGCGCGGCTTGGGAAATAGTCGATCAGACAATCACGATACTCCTGTTCAGGCAAGGGAAATTCAGGAGGAACCATCACGCCGGCGAGGCGAATGATCCTGATGCTGGCCACGTCAGCCAAGAGGCCACGTTTTCCTCTTCACGGATTCAGGGAGCGCTGACCTGAATCGACTGACCGCCGGTGGCGGCGGAGATGTCCTGCAAATTCTGGAGAGCGCTCCCGTTGAGATCGATTCCGATGGTATGGACGGGTATCCCGAGATTGACCAGTGCTTGCAATTCATCCGAGTAATCCCATTTACTGCTGGGCCGTCCATCAGACAGAAAAACCACCATTTTCGGTATCGGAGTAAACATCAAAGGGAAGGCCAAACCTGCCTCGTAATTCGTTCCACCACCAGGACTGACTTGAAGGAGTTGGTCAATCATGGCCTGCTTGTTGGCCAGCGTCGCCGGATGCAGTTCAAAAGTGCCGTCGGTCCAATGGATGCCGCTGTCGAACATGGCAATATTGAATTTCAAACTCGATGGCAGGGAGCCAATCGCTTTCACTGCTTCCTGAACCACCGCCTCAAATCGGGAAATCCCGCCAAAATCGGCGTTCATCGAACCCGATGCATCCAGAATCAGCAACAAATCATCTGTCAGGGGCACTTCAAAAAAGGTCGCTCCCACCGATTCGGAAGCGAGTCCACTATCGTTCCAGGAAACCGGATCCAGAGAGGCGGCATAGGCTTGAATTTCCATTCCATTGGGATAGTCAGTGGAGTTCACCAGAATAGGAGCACTGTAGTCAAGCCATTGGGAGTAGGGAGGAAAAGTGTCGTCCGGTCCCTTCATTGCGTAGCGAATCTTCGAGATGCCGGGAGGATTCGGATTGGCGATCATGACCTGGATTTCGGTCACGCTGTCACTGAAGGCGGTGTCCGAAAGGTTGATCAAAGGGGGGTCCAGGGTTTGCGGGTCAGGCGCCCGGTAGTAGGCGCCGATGGTGGCGCTTTTGATCCATTGGGCGGGATCCCCGTCTGCATAGACCTGCAGTTGATCCTCGGGATCGACTTGCACGGAGCCGGTAAATTGATTCCATGTGGCGCCCCCGTCGGTCGACAGCATGATCCAGGTAGATGGCGGGTTGGGATTATTGAGAGTCACACTCAGAGGAAATGAGGATAGGGGAAAGGTGCCTCCGGGAGGCAGGAATGAAGGGGCTGTCAACTGGACCGGAACGGGAGGAAGAGGCGGGTTGGTATCCGGCGTCGGATCCGTGACAACCACGGTAGGCCCGGAAGCAGGCGGAGCTTTTCCATCGACATAGGCCCAGACCCATCCATCTTTGGAATTCCATTTCAGAGACGATTCCTGGCGATTTTCTTTTCCGAAATCAACCACAGCCAGTGCCGGGTCGAGATAAAACTCTTTCACTCCGGCGCCGCTCGATGCCAATTCAAAGTGATTCTTGGCCGGATTCCAAACTGCGCGGGGCGCGCTGCTCCCGATTTGATCGTCCGACAAGGGTTTGGCGGCGAGCCGTTTTTCGATCATGCTGCCGCTGTATCCCACAAAGGTGATGGCATCCGCATCCGTGCGGGTAGTCTTTAATTTGTTGATGATGGTCTGGGCATCTGTGATCCCATCCAACTTTCCACCATTGGCCAGATAGGTATCAATCGCGGAGTTGATGGTCTTTACGTCGCTCTGCAGCTTGGTTGAGCGAATGGCACTGTGGACGCCATTGATCCTCGGTAGCACCAGAGCTGCCAGTATGCCGATGATACTCACCACGATCAACGTTTCAACCAGCCCGAAAGCTGCCGTCACCTGCTTCGACCTCTGTAAACCAGGACGCATTATTTATTATAATTATTATATTTATTATTGTCAATAGTAATTATTGCCGAATTTCGGCATTTCAGCGTGCATTGGGGACTCGGCGCGGCTCATTCTTTTCCCTTGTTTCCGCCTCAAGTTTTCTGCCTTCATGGACCTGGGTCTCAGCGGCACACCGTCCATGGTCCAATACAGATCACGGTGCCTTCCAAAGTTGATCCGCCGTTTCCTGAGTTTCCCGTTCAATCCTGGACCGTGCGGAACTGAGATTGCATTGCTGCTGAGACTTTGGTAGCTTCGCAACATGCGCCGAAGTTTCTTTTTATCCTGCTTGAGTTTCTTTCTTCTGACGACCGCGGTCGCTGATCAAATTAGACCCAACATCATTTTTCTTTTCGCCGACGACCAGAATTTTGATTCCCTGGGCTGCTATGGAAATTCGGATGTCCAAACCCCGAACATTGACAAACTGGCGGCTGACGGCCTGGTCTTTGACAATCACTATGACACGACCGCCATCTGCATGGCCAGCCGTGCCAACACGTTTCTCGGGCAGTATGAATACAAAACCGGCTGCAATTTCAATGCCGGGAACCTGAGCGTCTCGCAATTTGAACGGAGCTATCCCGTCCTGCTGCGTGCGGCCGGCTACCGCACGGCTTTCGCGGGAAAATTTGGAGTCGTTGTCGAGGGAAAGAAAAATGAACCCGGGACCTTCTTCGATGTATGGGGCGGCGGACCGGGCCAGACCAATTACGAAACAGCCCGGAACAAATCGATGCTCAAGTACGCCGAGCGATACCCTCACTCGACTCTTTCCTACGGAGCTTTTGGGCGCGATTTCGTGAAAGAATCAGCCAGGGACGCAAAACCTTTTTGTTTGTCCATCAGCTTCAAAGCTCCCCATCGCCCCGTCCGGCCTGATCCACAATTTGACTGGGTATATGCCGGGAAAAGATTCACCAAGCCTGCCAATTTCGGTCGGGTGGCGGGCGCCCATTTTCCCGAACAGAGCAGACAGGGACGGCAATACCCACGGTTTGAAAGTTGGGGCTATGCCAACGATTTCGACGCAGTCATGGCCAAATATCATCAGCTCATTTACGGCATCGACCAGGCTGTCGGGATGATCCGTGACGCTGTTGAAACCGCCGGAGTCGCGGAAAATACCATCATCATTTACAGCTCGGACAACGGCTATTTTTGCGGCGCACATGGTTACGGTTCCAAGGTGCTGCCCTATGAAGAAAGCAGCCGTGTCCCGCTGATCATTTTCTCGCCGCTCCATTCTTCCGCCGGAAAAGGACAGCGAACGGATGCTCTGACGGGAAATATTGATTTTGCCCCCACCATCCTGGACCTGGCCGGGCTTCCCATTCCCCCGGAAATGGACGGAAAAAGCCTGGTCCCACTTCTGGATAAACCAGAGGGAAACGTCAGGGATCATCTTTCCATCATGAACTTCTGGGGACCGGAGCCCACTCATTCATTCGGCATCGTCACAAACAAATACAAGTATATCTACTGGTACTATGTCGGTGAGGGAATGACTCCCACCGAAGAACTCTATGATATGCGCCATGACCGCTTGGAAATGGAGAACCGGATCTCCGACCCGGCCCTCGCCGATGACCTCAGCGCAATCCGCCGGATATATGATCATGAAATCGCCGGGATAAAGGATTCTGCCCGTTCACCCCATTTTGCCCGATATGCAACCCTGTTTGATCGCACGACTCCCCGGGCGAAAAAACGGCCGCTTCTCCCGGAAAAACTGACGCCCACCGGGAAGTGATCTGATTGGTTTCTGCTGAATCGGCGGACCTTTGGCTATCGCTTGTTTCCTTTTGAAAAGCGATTAGATTCCGCGTTTCACGGAGGCCGCTCCGACAGTAGCTGCCATCGACACCTTTTCCCGAAAGATGCCCAAAGTCTATCTGAGAACCTACGGATGCCAAATGAACGTGCGCGACTCTGAACAGGTTGCGCAAATGTTCGTTGAACGAGGCTTCACCATCACACCGCAAGCGGAAGATGCCGACGTGGTATTGATGAACACTTGTTCGGTGAGAGATCAGGCAGAGCAAAAAGCGCTCGGCCACATGGGGCAACTCGCCAAACATCGTCGGCGGGATCCGAGTATTGTTTACGGATTTCTGGGGTGCATGGCTCAGAACCGCGGCGCCGAACTCCTGACAAAGATGCCGCACCTCGACCTGGTTGTCGGCACCCAGAAATACCACCGCGTCGTCGACCATGTCGTGGATCTGATTTCGCGGAAGGAATCGGCCCGAATGGATGATCTCCGGAGTACCATTGTGGACATCGATGGGGAAGACGAATCCCAAAACACCATCCGCGATCATGTGGAAAAGGAATACCAGGTCAGCGAATTCGTCAGCATCATGCAGGGCTGCAATATGAAATGCACCTTTTGCATCGTGCCCTACACCCGCGGATCCGAAAGGAGCCGCCCCATCTCCGAAATCGTCGGCGAATGCAGGCGCCTTGCCGAAAACGGAGTCAGGGAAGTGACCCTCCTGGGACAGATCGTCAATCTCTACGGTCGGCATGAGTTCCCCATAATCGAGCGCAAAAGTCCTTTCGTGCAGTTGTTGGAAGCAGTGCATGAAATTGATGGGATCGAGCGTATCCGCTTCACTTCGCCCCATCCTGTCGGCTACAAGAGCGACCTCATTGAAGCCTTCACTTATTTGCCCAAGCTGGTGGATCATGTGCATTTCCCCATGCAGTCGGGATCGGATCGGATCCTGAAAAAAATGCACCGACCCTATCGGGTGGAGAAATTCATCGAAATTTGCGAGCAAATGAAAACAGCCCGGCCCGGGATCGCCATTTCCACCGACATCATCGTTGGATTTCCAGGTGAAACCGAAGAGGACTATTTGAAAACCAAAACCGTCGTCGAGCGGATCCAGTTCGATCAGGCCTTCATTTTCCGATATTCGCAGCGCAAAGACACCCCGGCTGCCGATATGGAGGAACAGCTCACGGAACAGGTAAAAGAACAGCGCAATCAGGATTTGCTCGCACTGGTCAACTCGATCGTGGTGCAAAAGAACGAGTCCCAGGTGGGCACCGTTCAGGAAGTGCTCTGTGAGGGGCCCAGCCGATATAATCAGGAGCGGCTCTCCGGTCGTACCCGAACCAACCGCATCGTCATATTTGACGGCAATGCCCAACGCATGTCCGGGCAACTTTTCCAGGTAAAAATCAATGAAACAACGGGGCACACCCTCTACGGTGATCCGGTCTTGAAATAATGTAAAATGCCGCCAACTTCTCTCCGTTTCGCTCCGGATCAACCACCCGGCGCCTCTCTCTTCTGTTTCTAATTCTTTGTATGCAAGCCATTTACGAGATGCTTTACCGCCCGGGAATCCCGCTGAAAACCATGGGCATTCTCATTGGGCTCTGGCTCATTTTTTCGCATGGCTACGCGCTTCTAAAACCCGGCATTGTCGGTCCCTGGCTGAAGAAATTTCCTCGAAACACCCGCTTGGGCGTCGTCATGGTGGCCATCGGGTTTGCCTGGGCCTTCCTGATATGGAGTTGCATGGATCTCGGCGAGTTTTACAAAATCAAACGACCTGTCCAATTGATCCTGATTCTCGGCTGCTTCGGTGTGATCCACTACGTGAAAGAATTTCTGGCGGTCCGGTCTCTGGCATTTTTGATGATCCTTGCGGCGGCGCCCATTCTGACTTCTGCCTTTTTGAAAGAACCGAGCTCGCGACTGCTCATCGTTGCCCTTGCCTACGGAGGAGCCGTTATTGGCATGTTCTGGATCGGGTTGCCCTACCTGATGCGCAACTGCATTGACTGGGTTCTGGCGAACAAACACCGCTACCAAATCAGTGCCGCCCTCGGCTTTTTCTACGGGGTCGCGATTCTGACCTGTGCCGTGCTCTATTGGGGAATCCCCTCGACCTGAGTCCGTTTTCACGGAGTTGCGTGATACAGGATCACCGTCTAGGCTCCGCCCCATGACGGAACAGGTTAATTCACGCAAAGGGAAAACTCTCTCCCGCCGCCGATTTTTGAAACAGGGAAGCAAGGGCCTTGCCGCATCGGCGCTGGCCTTCCCTTATGTCTCATCGCGAAACGTGTTGGGCGCCAATTCCCTACTGAACATCGCCGCTGTGGGAGCCGGAGGTAAGGGGGCCGTTGATACAGGTTACTGTGGTGCAATCGGCCAGAACATGGTGGCCCTGTGCGACGTGGACCAGAACCGGGCCGCCGCCACCTTTGCCAAGTTCCCCAAGGCCAGACGATTCACCGATTTTCGCAGAATGTTCGACCAAATGTCCGGGGAAATAGATGCGGTAACAGTTTCCACCCCGGATCACAATCACGTCCACCCCGCCGTGCGCGCCATGCACGAAGGCAAACACGTTTACGTCCAGAAACCACTGACCCACACCGTCCAGGAGTCCCGCCTGCTGGCGCGACTTGCCAGGGAAACCGGCGTGGTCACGCAAATGGGAAACCAGGGACACTGCCAGCCAGATTCCAGACGTCTCGTTGAATTGATACGTCACGGAGTGCTCGGCGACGTTTCTGAAATCCACACCTGGACGGACCGGCCCATTTGGCCACAAGCCCTCGACCGGCCCCAGGGTTCCAAAGCTGTTCCCCCGACCCTGGACTGGGATCAGTGGATCGGCCCGGCGCCAAAACGTCCCTACAACGACGGCTACGCCCCCTTCAAGTGGCGTGGCTGGTGGGACTTCGGGACAGGCGCCCTCGGCGATATGGCCTGCCACAATCTGGATATGTCCTTCTGGGCTCTTGGCCTGCAAGATCCCGTCAGTGTCGAGGCAAAAGCCGAAACCTATCATCCCGAATCCCCGCCTCAGGATTGCGAGATCACCTGGCTTTTCCCTGGAAAACAACCCGGTCAGACTATCAAACTGGTGTGGCATGATGGGGGAAGAAAACCTTCGGAGAAACTCGCCGGGCCTGCCGCCCTGAACACCACCAACGGCACCATTATCGTCGGCAGCAAGGATACTCTGGCGATTCCCTATTGTTGGGGGCCCGGGAGCTTTACCTCCGGCGCCACCATGGCGGATTACGACAACATCGTTCCCCAATCCATTCCCCGGGTTGCCGGGGCGGCAAAAGACCACGATCAGGCTCATCATCTGGAATGGATCAATGCCTGCAGGGGCCAGGGAGAGGCCCTGAGCCATTTCGGATTCGCAGCTCCCATGACCGAGGCACTTTTACTGGGCAACGTGGCCCTCCGCGCTCGACAAAAAATTGAATGGAACGCCTCGCAGATGAGAATCACCAACTGTGAAAAAGCAAACACCTTTGTGAGAAAGCAGTATCGGAAAGGCTGGGAGCTTCCCGCATGATTTGAGGAAGGTTTGGGGTTCTCGGATCGCGCTCAATTGCGCTGAATTGTGCGATAGACAGCTTGCGCGATTCTCTTGGAGTGATATGTTTCGGCATCGCGAATTGAGCGAATGAACAAGAGGGGGTGTACTGGTTTCGACTGGTGGTTTGAAGGGTAGACTGCGTGTCGGGGTTGATCGGTTGGCCCCGTAAAAAGCCGATCAAAAAACAACTGCAAATAACGAACCTGAACTTGCTCTTGCGGCCTAATTAGCGCTGCTCGTGAACTGACCGACGCCTGCTGAGTCGATTCACGTCAAAAAAAGCAGGCTGGTCCGACGACGGGTGTCCGGTCGAAAGGACGAGAGGTTACAGGGCAATCGGGGAGAAGGGATTCTGTCAATCGAAGCCCCCTCTCCTAAATCAAAAGATTGACTATGCATGTAGAAGTCTATTCAGACGGCCATGAGGACAGGGGTTCGACTCCCCTCACCTCCATTTAACCGATTGATAGTCCATGGTTTGTGGTCACGCAAACAGGGGTGTTAATCCCTCTGCCTCAAAGAGTTGGTGTGGGCAGAGCCCCTGTTGTTACCGGATTCGATGCGCTGGCGATTTCGATCAAGGGAGCATTCTGGGTCAAAAGGCGTGTGGTAAACGTGTGGTAGAATTCCCTTCTGAGGAAATCGCAGCGGCCAGTTCGGCGGCTTCGTCGAAGCGCTCCACCAACGGTGTTCCGCGGCCTTTCAGCGGGACTGCCATGAACTCCGGCCAGTCGTTGAAACACATCAGGAAAGAATTTTCCCGGAAAGTCGGGATGGTCTTTCTCAATCCAAATCCTGAGTCGAAACACTCGAAAAAACTCAGATCGGCAGCGCCCGGATTTTGCTCCGATTCCTTCAGCAATTCCGCCGGAGGTTGGCGATGAGTCAGGGCGGGGTTGAATTTCAGAAATCCGCGCGCCGGGAGAAAGCCGCGCCGGGCGGCCCATTTTTCAAAAGATTCGTCGGTCGATCCCG
>Ga0114931_10008671_pt1 | contig 12272 bp, 13 predicted proteins | sample 2SBtaG_FD_89579 | JGI IMG/M metagenome (GOLD analysis project Ga0114931, IMG submission 89579) | Deep subsurface microbial communities from Kolumbo volcano to uncover new lineages of life (NeLLi) - 2SBTROV14_V59a metaG | ecosystem: Environmental > Aquatic > Marine > Volcanic | place: Kolumbo...
AAAATACCCCGTGAAGAACGTATTGAAGCCGGAATTACCGATGGGCTTATCCGTCTTTCTGTAGGCATTGAAGATGCTGATGACTTACTGGCCGACCTGGCGCAGGCGCTCAATAAGGTATAGCCTTTGCTTATGCTTAGTCCTTGTTAAGAAAACCAGGTAGTGGATTTTTTTTTAATCCGTACCTGGTTTTTTTGGCTCAACTGTGTTTTAAATTCTATAATGTTGGGCAACTAGTGTTCGTTCATATCCGTCTGTATTTCATTTATTTAGCTTTTATTTTCAAGTCATTGTCAAACTGCACCAACTTATCCACGAAGCACAAATTTATTTTGTTTTTTTGAGCGTGGGCAATTCTAAAACCAGTCTGAAAGGCAGTTACTCGGGCTGGAAAGGTGGAAGCTCTTTTGAAAGCCTTTGGTTTGAGCGTTGGCTCGTGTGGTCTTGCAAATGTACTTGCTGTTGTGAGTGGACTATGCAACACAGTATTTTTATTTTTTGACATATCTATGCTTATTAGTTTCTAATATCATATTCAAAAAAGAAGTTGGCTGTAAAAAGTAGTTAGGATTTTCTTCCAATTTCTCCTTTATCAAAATCAGTCCACCGTTTGTGTACGATTCCATTGTTTTAATCAACAATTTTACCGCATCATCTTCGTCCAAGTCTCCTTTTTCAAGTGCTACTAGGTCAATGTCTGTTTTTGCTACAAGTGCAATAAACATATTTTCTTGTAAGCTGGTAAAGTCCTTTCTAATTAGAGAATTTTTGCTACCCCAAAATTGAATTGCGTGGCTAAAATCAATTTTCTTTTCTCCATCAGGAATTGGGGAAAATTCATTGTTGTATAGCCCTAAGAAAAAAGCATAAATGTATAGTTCATAGTTGGTACTAAAATGTTTTCCAAGGTTGATTTTCTTCTTCCCTTCAGCACCAAACTTTTGAGAAAGTGAAGTAAATAAGTCTTTATGTACCTTACTATATTTTGGAATCCTCGTTTTCCATTTTTCAAATAAATTTCTCATCTTACAATTCAATTACTTGTGTGTTAATAGTTTTCAAGTTGTTTGGATTAAAAGGTCTTTCTAATCTTATCCAAAACGCCTTATCTCTTCTGACATTTTCAAATTCTTTTTTGATAGAAAGCGTTTTTGTTGCTTTGTCTGTGTACAGAAAATCTTTGATTAGCAGAATCGTCTGATTATCAGTGTCAAAAATTAGATTCAAGAATTGGGCTGTTTTGTTTTCACCAAAAGATGAAGTTGGAGCATCAAAAATCATAGGGAAGTTTTCTTCTTGAATTTCTGATGCCAATTCTGAAATTGCAAATAAGATTGAAATATGCATTGAGGTCAATAATGATTGGCCTGGCTTATAGAAAGTCCTGCCATCTTCTTGTAATACTACTTCTACTATTGTACGATTTGCCTTGTTACGTCTTGTAAATACTATTATGCCTGTGAAAGCATCAATGTTAATTTTCTTGAAAAAGTTGTTTGATTTGGATTGAAGCTTCTTAATAAATTCATCAAATTTCTTCTCCTTGGTATCTGTAAAAATAGTTTCAATGTCACGCAAAATGTTTCTTGTATTAATCAAAAAAGAGTTAGCTGAACTCGTGTCAATTTTATCTTTTTCTTCCTTTTTTGCTTTTAACTCTGATTCAAGATTTTTTAGCTTTGAAGTATAGTCCATTTTGTCTTGATTCCTATTTTTAAGGTCTCTTTGCCAAGCATTGTAATTTTTAAGAACATTAATCAATTTTTCTTCTGCAATACTTGAATTTCCTAGAATTCTTTCTCGCTCTGTTTTTTCTTTATTTAACTTTTCGTTTTGTTCTTCAATGTCTTTTTTGCGGGCATCATTAAATTCAAATCGTTCCTTTATTTTGGTTCTTATTAATTTAATATTTTTAAGGTTGTCTTCGTGGCTAATACTAATATTATAGAGTCTATTTGTATAGTCATATTTAAAAAGGGGTTCGTCTTTATCGGGTTCATTATCTTCTGTAACTTGACTTTCTAGATACGTTTTTAGCCTTTTACTCATAAACTCATAAGCCTCAGACCCCTTTTTAGCTTCCCGATTGCACACTTTACAAATTTCATCATTCAACATTTCTTCCATAATAGCTTTTGAAGGAATGTTATTAGGGAGTGGAATAGCATTATTAAATAATTCTGCCTTGGCTTTTCTCTCTCCTTCTTTTACACCTTTTTGTTTATCAAACTCTGATTGAAGTTCTCTTCTAGTTTTGCTGTGTTCAGAAACTTTTTTAGCAAACTCTTTATGAAATGATACAAAATTGACAAGAATCCAATTTTCATCAAATAGTGAAGTTGTGTAATTCTCATCAATTTTGGCATTGAGACCTGAAATTTTCTCTTCGATTCCTTTTATGCGTTTATTTAGAGTTTCTAAGGCATCAGCATTAGTAACGTGCCTTTCAGCTTCCTGCAAATTTTCTTCTATCTTCCTTATTTCTTCTTCAGTAGTATTAAGGTGTATTTTATATTTTTCTTTTTCTCTTTCGAGTTGTAAAATCTCAATTTCAAGCCCCTTATATCGTTTCTCATTCTTCTTATCTAATTTTGCAGAATCATCAACGGCTTTTTCGGCTTTCTCTCTAAGGAATACCCCTTTTTCAGAATATTTGTCGTAATGCTTGACTTTTGAAAAAAGATTAATAAGGTTTACTAACGCACTATCATTTTCAAAAATATTTAGTTCTGCCTCACCTTTAAACATCGAATACTTCCGAATTTGAAAAGGAAAAATTCTATCCAAAAGCCGTTGACCATCAACTTGTGTTCTTTCACCAGAACTATTTTCAGAAATGCCTTCAATCATAAAACTCAAAGTCGAACACTCATTTGCTTTTTCCTTCTTGGCTAGAAAAGATTTGGTAATTATACTTTTCTCTCCATACTGTTCAACAGTCATTGAAACTCTTACTCGAAAACTTTCTCCAATTTCAGTTTCATTTAACTTTTTAGCAGAAACTAGCATATCTAATTTTCGATTCTCCCCATTGAAAAGCCAATCAACTGCTTCAAAAAATTTTGTTTTCCCTTCGCCGTTTTCACCAAGGATAATGTTTAAGCCCTCCGATAATTCAAAAGAATTCGTATCATAATAACAGAGGTAGTTTTCTATTTGTATTTCTCTGATTATCATAATGCCTCATTTAAAAATTGGGTAACTTGGTTTCGCAATACCGTATCCGTTACTGTTGAAGTGCCGTCCAACCCTTCAACTATTAAAGCTATAGCTTTAACTATTGGAATGTTGGAATTCAATGCTTCTCTCACTGTTGTGGGCAATTCATCTCTTTTGAGTTCGTACTTGGTTTCAAGTAACCCATGATTTAAAAAGCTTTTGAGTATATCGTCTTTTCTTGCCATATGAATGATATTTATAAGTCGTTTAGATTCAGGTTGTAGTAGTCCAAAATATTTTTGAATATCTCGTAAGTGTCGGTTTTGTTCATTGCCATATTAGCAAAATCAACTACTCGTTCAAGTTCTTTTTTTACTAGTCCTTTTTCCATTTCAAAAGTTCTTTCATCTGAAACTTCCGGTACAACTACTAAATCGTGAATGGTTGCGAGAATTTTATCTTTATGCAATCGCAACACTCTTCCCCTTCTTTGGATAAATTGTCTTGGATTTCCAGTACTTGCACAAAATATTGCTAGTTCTGAACGTGGCACATCAACACCTTCATCCAAACATTTCATTGAGGTTAATACGTGTATATTACTTTGTTCAAAGTTTTTTAATATTTCCTCACGATTGGTTGAATTTGCTGTAAACTGTTTCACCATCACAGAATCATCAGTTTGACTTACTGCTTTTGTATATTCATTAATTAACTTTCTTTCATCCTCTGTTTCAATGCTAAAATCAGTTTCGTCAAATCTTGCTTCTTTACCTTCAGGCACATATATCAATGTATATTTCAGATTCTTTCTTTTATCAAATTCATTTCTGAGAATTGCTTTAAATGCCTCCAATTTATTGGCTGCTTTGTGAATAATTCGTTTTCTTTCAAGTAGTTTCATTTCAATTTGAGGAGTGCTTCTGAAATTTCTTGTTTTTTTATCAAATAAACCCATTCGCAACAGTTGAAGAGAAAGTTCCTTGTACTTCTCCATCTCTTGGTCTGTTAGCTTTACAATATGAGGATAGTAAGTGTAATTACAAAGCCATCCGATTTTTAAAGCTTCTTCCATTGAATACGAAACAATATAAGGTGGCTCATCATCAAAAAACTCTTGAATTGCTTGATTGCCTGGTTCATCAAATTTTCTATGTGGCGTTGCAGATAATCCAATTCGTTTTTCAAGATGTATGTTTGGCAACAATCTTAAAAGACCTTGCGAGCCTAAATTGTGAGTTTCATCTGCAATTAAAATTGTGTCTTTCGGAAGTTGGGTAAAATAGCTTTGAAATCTTTTTCTCGGCAATGAAGCATATGTAACTATTACAATATACGAGGTATCAATCAGTTTTGAAGCGGTATTAAAAAATGCAAGGTTGTTATTCCAATTTTCTTTTGAACTGACTGTAATGATGTTTTTGAAGTTGAATTTTGCACATTCTTTTTTCCATTGTTCAACCAAAGCTGTTGTTGGAACGGTAATAATTGCTCTGTAAATTCCTGTTTTCTTGTATTCATTAAGCAGACAGTTGAGAGAGGTAATTGTTTTACCTGTACCTGTTGCCATTGCAAACACTCCTTTGTAATTATTAGCTACCCAACTATTGTAAGCATCAATCTGGTATTCTCTAGGACCTTCGGAATATGGGAATTTTGGAGTTCGTCTAATAACCTCAATTTCGCTAAAAAGCTTACTGATAGTTTTTTTTAGCTTTGGATTAGAAAGCATTAAACTTTGTTTCTTTTTGAGCAATTGTTCTTCCTGAACCAACAATTCATTGATATCTTTTTTTCCAAATCTTTCTTTCAGAACAACTTCAATTTCATTAACTGAAACATATTCTACATCCTCATCTTTTTCAGCAAAATAATCCTCAATAATTTTAAGTTGCTTTTTAATTAGTTTGTTTGACCTGCCATTTTCCCAACTTAAGAAAGCTTCCAATTGTTCTATATTTTCTGCTAGACCGTAATAAGTGAAATTGCAAGATGCCTGATAACCAACAATATCTTGACCGTCACTAAAAACGCCTGATTTATAATGGGCGATTCCTTTACCATTTTTGGGCTTTATGACTTTTATTTCAATTCGTTTTTCTGAAATGAGATAAGCCAAACATTCAAAAAAGTGTGTATCGTATTCATCTAGCACTCTTTCGAGTGACACCACATCTGTTAAATCAAATACTCTTATTTCGTTAGGATTCTCTTCTACTCGGGAAATTGCTTCTTTGTCCTTTGCCGAAAGCAAATGGTTAATAACCATTTTCATTTTTCCACCTTTGCTGATAAAAGTGGCGAAGCCAACAGAAAGCAAATTAATAGCCGAAGAACTGAAATAGCCCAACAACAAACTAAACTCATTGCTATTAGCTAATCCATCCAAATAGAATTGCAAGGGTTCGTTTTCTGAACATTAAATATTTAATAAATTTGTGGCTCAATAGAATATACAATATGACAAATTCAGAAAGATTTCCAGAAGCTTGGAAAGTATATATTGACTGTGTACGAAAATGGGAAGAAACGGATTTATTAGAATACCCAGAAGGATGGAAATATGGAATTCCTAATCCAAAAGACTATTCTAAATATTTGTATTCCAATTGTCCGGGTAAGCTCTTTATTAAGTTTAAAAACCACTTTTACGGAAGAACTGAATTGGTTGATTTCAAAAAATCTTTATGGAAACTTGAATTGATGGAAGGAAGAATTTCTGAAAAACAATATCAATCAAACATAGATTTTATTGATGATTTATAACATTGCTTTTCAGTGCAGTTTTATGTTGTAAAATTAGCTCTTTTACTCTTACTGCTTGTGTTTTGTTGGCTGCAACAAAATTAAAATCCGAATCAAGAAATAAATCAATTACTTGGTTGTCTTCCCAATTTTCTTTCATATGATTTACTATTTCAAGAATTAATAATTCTTTGAAATCAGACTTGTCAAAAGAAACTGAAACTGTATTTGATGTTTTCATATTGTTTTAATTTTATTTTATTCCAATGTAATCCATAGGAAAATTATCAGGTGTTAAAAAAGGATTCTTAAAGGCAAATTTTACCGCATCTGCTTTACTTTTATGAATTTCAGTTTCAAATAAACTTTCAGTATCGTTGAAAGAAATCCAAGTTGGTAGTCTGTCATCTTCTTGTTTAACAATTATTCTTCCATTGAACCACCATTCATTAAGCTCAATTTGAACAGGTTTAGTGTTTCCAAAATTATCCTTCATAATCAATATTTCTGTTTGTTGGGAATTACACCTCTTACACCACCTCTTGGTTCTTCAACATCTCCATTATATCTAGGGATTAAGTGAATATGAACGTGATTTATTGTTTGTCCCGCCTTTTCGCCCACATTAATTCCAAGATTGAAGCCATCAGGATTAAATTTAGCTGAAACTATTTCTTTGACCTTGTTTGACATAAATATACAAGCAGCTTGTTCTTTGAAAGTTAAGTCGAAATAATCTTCACAATGCCTTTTTGGAATGATTAAAGCGTGACCATCATTGACAGGAAATTTATCATAAATTGCATAAGAAGTTGCGGATTCAACGATAAGTTCTCGTTCAGAATCGGGATTACAAAAAGGACAATCTGGGTTTTCAGTTCTTTTTAGTTGATTGTAATGCTGATATTCATAAATCTCACAATTTTCATTTTTAAAAAATGATTTTGAATTTAGAATCACATTACATTGATATGTTTTCTTATGATGGATTTTATGCATCCTAAATCCTTCATATTTCAAATCACGCCTTACTGCAATATAAACTTTTCCTGTTGGCTTTATGAGTTGCGACAATTCCATTAAAACGGTTGCTTGTTCTTCTGGCATCAACACATTTAAAACATAAAAACAAATAATTGTGTCAAATTTTTTAGAAGGATAATCAGGAAAGTAATGTTTATCGTAACCTTCAATTTTAATTCCTTTTGAACTTAACAATTTTACATCATTCCCAAAACCACAACCAAAATCCAAAACATCACCAACCAATAAATTCTTATTGAGTAGAATTTTGGCTGGGAAAGAAAGGTATTCTCTTTCTTTGGCTGTTAAATGACTGTTTGTGTTTGATTTTAAATTTCCCATCCCTCAAAACCTCTATTTTCAATTAAATAATTACAACTATTTTGTAGTTGAGAAATTCCAATGTGTTTCCAAGAATCAAATGAATGATTTCCTAGAAGTGCAACTTGAATCTCTTTTTGGAAACGTTTAGATTGACTTTCAAATATGATTTCCCAATAATTAAGAATAAGATTTTTCTGCCTTTCAATAATTGCTGGTGTTGGAATTTTGTCTCGCTTTTGATTGTTAATTATTGAGTCGGACGGAAGCAAGTTCCATAGGTCATTATTTTTCCAGACCGAAAAAGGAATCAAATGGTCAATATCGTAATTTGAAATTTTTCTACCCGTCCAAACGCAATAAACATTACCTTCTTTTTGAAGAATCTCTTTATACAATTTTTTCGATTCCTTAATATCTCGCAACGTGATAGGACTCTTTAAAACCTCATTTAAGACCTTGTGAACGGAAAGATTATTTCCAGAAGCATTCACTGAAAATTCTGCCCATTTAAACAGAATGGAATCTTGCCCATTGATGAAACTACCTAATATTTTAAATGCTTCATAGTATTCAAAAGGAATTGTAAATGTTCCAAATTCTTTGATTAACATTTCAATGTCTATTGTTGATTTTCTTCTGATTGTTTGATTTTCATAATTAAAAATGGAATAAAAATCATTAGAAATAGAACGCCCAATATATTTCATTGGCATTTTAGTGATAGTATCTCTAAGCTTTTTTGCAAGTTCAAAAAAATCACTTTGCAAATCTTGGGGTATTCCTTTATTTTTCAAGTCATTATAAAAGGCAGAAAAACCGCCCCGAGCTTCATAATCAAAAATTAATTTATTTAACTGGTTGCTGAAAGCTAAATTAGTTTTACCGTTAATTTGTGGGATTGACGTTTTGGATTGCAAAATCGGATAATAATATATCAACCATTTTTCAATAAGAAGTCCAGTCGGTATATAAACGCGGTTTTCTATAAACGAAATATAGGGTGAATTATCTCGAATAATATCAATAACGCCACGTAAAAGTGCAAATTTGTAAGTTGTTGTCTTACTGTCTCTTTCAATGATTCTACTAATATTATAAAAGACTTCATTATTCATCTTAAAATATTATTAGGCAACTGTTTGCGTTAGGGATTGCAGTGGAAATCCTTTTGTCCCGAAAGGCAAAATATTGGAACGGAAAGCCCGACCCGCTAGAGGAACGCCCAAATAATTATTCAAAAGAGTTGTCACATCCACAACCTCAGAAATCTTATTACCTGCTTCAATCAGTGCGGTTTGAATATCTAAATCTGTTCCTTCAAAAAGAATGAATCGCTTAGAATGTGAACGATAGCGGATAATATTCTTCACTTCAAGGTTTTTTATAATGTCTTTAGCATCTGAAACTCCACAAGCTATTTTCAAATAATCAACAAAGAAATTTAAATCTAAGATTGAACCACTTGCAGCGAAAATATTCAAAAGTCCAATTGTTTTTACAGCTTTGATGTAATTATTGATATTTGAATCAAAAGCTCTTTCAACTTCTTCGATTGATGAACGAACAGAACTCCAAGCAGAAAAATCGGGATTGTATTTTGAGGTTAAAAACGAATAGAAATTAAAATTCAGATAATCATAAACATTTGTCAGATTGTAAAATGGATTTTCCTGTTTGTTGAATTTAGCCAAACCTGTATGATCAGATGATTCAAGAAAGGAAAACAAGGAGCGTTCATTTTGTCCGTATCTCTGCAATGAAAGCGTAAGAATATTGGCAGAAAGTATGTCGATCGGATATAGCTTTGAAGCAATTTCTTTGAGAAAATATTTATTAAAGTTGAAGGCTTTTGTATTGGTTGTGAGCTTCAAACATTTTTCAATCTCTGATTTTGAAGTCTTAGTTTTAAAGTTTTCAGCAACAAATTCCGAAGCCAAAAATAAAAGCTGTTCAACAGGTTCGTTAAAAGCGATTTCTCGGAAACGTCCTTTTACTTTAGTCCATTCTTGTTGTTGCGTTTTGCTTAGTGAATAAGTATAAGATTCTAAACTTTGGTGAACAGTGGTAATTAAAACAATATTGTGTTTTGGATTATTACAAAACTCTGCCAATTGCTGAACAAAGTAAAGTTCCTTTTCAGGATTGTGTTTACTTGCATATTCTAAAAACTTACCAAATTCGTCCATTAGAATAAATAAAACTTTGTTCTCCTTTCCAATGGAATGATAACGGTTGAATATCTCTGAAAGAATATTTACTTGTTGATACTTGTTAGTTTGAACTTCAAAAGCATCTGCAAACTGTTCAATAATGGAAGAGTAAGAACCAATAAATTTCACAAAATCAAACTTAGGGTTTACAAGAAAGTTTGGTTCAAAGTAGCGTTTTGTTCCTTTAATACTTTGCTCAAATGCTAAAAGGAAAGAAGATTTTCCTGTACCATAAGTACCGACCACATTAAAGGAACGAATGCCTTTTTTAAAGTCATTAACTATTTGGTTAACAACTCGTCTTGCATTGGGTGTTGGAATATAATTGAAATCCCTATCAGTATCCCTGATAATATTTACCGATGTTGTAAAATTATTTACCATAGTATTTGTCTAATATTTTGTTAGCATTGGGTTTGTTTTTGAATTGCAATTCCTTGATCCCTGCTTGGTCAGTAAAAGTAATGTCTTTAAAATCGTCAACTATTTCAGAGATTTTATTCATCAAACCCAAACGATTTAAGGCGAAAATTGAACCCGGGCTATTCAGGTCAAACTCCAAAGAATTTAAACTGATTGAGTTCCCGTAATTTGGATTGTCAAGTATTGCATACAAAACGATTGCCTCAGGAAGTTTGTCTCTTTCTGTATTCTCAATGAAAAATTGCTCATCCTTTCCTTTCCCCGTTGTCTTTAATAGTTCAATTTCAGACAGAATGCCCGAAAAGCTATCCTCAACATCTTTACTTTCAGGGTCGCTTTTATAAAGATTTGCGAAAACAATAAAGTCTTTAGCAACTGTATTTTCATTGAAATTCAAATCAGGATTGCTCTCACCAATTCTCTTCATATAGTTCACAAAGGTTTCTTTTTTAAAGAAAAGTTTCTCTTTTCTGAATTCGTTAAAAATGATGGAGTAAATAGAAGCAAAACCATTTTTCACCAATTGATAATGCAAAAGCCAAAGACTTGCTTCATCTTCCAAAAAGGGGTCATAGCCATTTTCATCATCAAATATTCGTTGACCAAATTCAGTTGGAATATCTTTGTTGTCAATAACATTAAAAGCTTTCAACCAAAACCGAATGGATGAAACCATATTTTTCCCAACTCCAAGTTGAACAACCGCATCTTTGTTATTAAAATTCTTTCCTTCTTGAACATAATCATACCCCTTTTTCAGCCAAAGTTGTCGGCACTGAAAGGAGTCATGTCCAGAGAAAGTATATTTTGCTATTTCAGTATTTTCCAATATCATCTGTTCTTATAAAAATCTATTTTATAAGTTACGAAGTAACTAAATTATTGCCTTTTATCGAGTGAAAAACGACTTTACTTATTAATATGTTATTCAAGTGTGTTTGCAAGATTGCACTCTTTGACAAAGTTTTGTTTTCAGCGTAGGTTCGTGTGGCTTTGGCAATGTGTGCAATGTGGGTGGGGTTTCCTTCTTTTTTTTTGTGTGTGGGAAGAAAAAGACAAAATAAATCTTTATCATGTCTGCACTGTCCTGTCATAAAGCTAAATCCTTTCTATTTTCAATTTATCACTATTGTATCTATCTGTTGTCTGTCTTTTTACAATTGGTTCCAACTTCTTCTATATTCACCTTTTCTGTATATATCCAACATACCTCCTGCGGATATATACACCTTTTGTGGTTTATATTTCGTGTCAATTTGATTGATTTCATGTTCTTTATTAATGGTTTTACCAAAGCGATAATGGCATAGCTGATTAGGGTTTGGTTTGATTACCCTTCAAAGATATAAATTATTTTTTAATGAAGGGGGGTTCTAAAAATTCCTTTCTTTCAAGAAGTAATTTTCAGAACCCCCCTGAAATAATTCTATGATAACAAGTCTTCAGTTCCGGACATCCTCCAAAATATTTTCCCCTTTAAACTTCATAATGATTAGATTTTAATCAAACATAGGTCTATAATATAAGAAATTATTTGAACACCTTGATAAATTTTATCACCATGAAATCAAGAACACAAATTATTTTAGTAAAGATGATGAAAACTATATTCTTTGCAGCATTCTTAATTTTAATGACATCAGCCTGTGCACAACAACCACCGGAGCAACCAACTTTGTATGAGCGTCTTGGTGAAGCCGAAGGTATCTCAGCAATCGTTGACGATGTAGTTGCAGCCCACATGGAAAATCCAACAATCCAGGCCATTTTTATACCTTACAAAGAGCAGCCTGAACGATTGGCTCAAATAAAGGCACATCTGGTTGATTTCTTTAGTGCCGGTAGTGGAGGGCCTGCAACATATACTGGCAGAGATATGCCTGCCACACACCGGTGCATGAACATTAATGCCACTGAATACATGGCCGTTATGGAAGATATTATGATGGTTTTGGATCAGCATGAAATTGATGGCCAGTCACAAAAAGATGTGTTGTTTATCCTTTGGTCTTTAAAATGTAAGATCATGGGGCAGTAAATGTCTGACGCAAAGAAAGAAAAACCCTTTGAACATGAGACTATATTTTTCGAGGGACTTTCTCAAAGATTGGGGCAATGCTGCTTTTTAAAGATATTAACGCAAGCCGGTCTCAAATGATCTTCTGTTTATTTGTACCTTCATCGAAAAGAGTTTACGACTTCTCTCAATGTATGGTATGAAAATGAAGAAGCAATTCAGTGTAAAATACTTGAGACATCATTATAGCAGCAATAATGAATTAATTTCCGTTTTTCGCCTCCCGCCAAAAAACTGTGGGGGGTGTTTTTTTTGCTCCCGCAAAATGTTAACAAAATGTTAAATTAAGCCAAATCCTTGTATTTTTCACT
>Ga0114931_10008672_pt1 | contig 12271 bp, 10 predicted proteins | sample 2SBtaG_FD_89579 | JGI IMG/M metagenome (GOLD analysis project Ga0114931, IMG submission 89579) | Deep subsurface microbial communities from Kolumbo volcano to uncover new lineages of life (NeLLi) - 2SBTROV14_V59a metaG | ecosystem: Environmental > Aquatic > Marine > Volcanic | place: Kolumbo...
AGTTGAGGGAGAGTCGCTCCCGCCGGAGTTCGAGGTCTCGGCGTGGACGGCGGAGGACGAGGTAATGGGCATAAGGCACCGGGAGCTTCCCATGGAGGGGGTGCAGTTCCACCCGGAGTCCATCCTCACTCAGTGCGGCAAGGAGCTGCTCGGGAACTTCCTTGAATTAGCGAAAAATGCGTAATGGAAATGGAGATTGATGAGTTTAGTAATGACTTGCACATGATCCTATCATATATATTTTCTGTACGTGACGAAGGATAAAGAGAATAAGAAAATGAAGAGAAAAAGAGATATATTCAAAACGCTTGCTAACATACAGAAAGCTTTAAACAAAACTTTGCGACCGCATGATATAGAACAAATACATAAAACAACGGAGGCTATTAGTAGGAACTTTGGTGCCCTGGATTCAATGGCTAGATTGGGGGAATTGATGAGGGAGAATTTGAGGACTATGGGAATGTCCGTGTCTAAGGAATCTATGATGCCTGGCATTGAAGTTGCGGCAAGGATTAGAGAGAGTTTGAGGGGCATAGATACTATGGCGAAGATTGGGGAATCGATGGGGGCGAATTTGAGGACTATGGGAATGTCCGTGTCTAAAGAATCTATGATGCCTGGCGTTGAAGCTGCGGCAAGGATTAAAGAGTCAATAAGAGCCAATTTTAGTTCTCTTGATACCATAGCAACAGCGTTACAATATTCACCCTGGCAACGGCTTGAACAAAATCTTGAAGCTTTAGCTGGATGGGAAATGCCGGGTGTAGAAATTCAGAATTTACTCAAAGCTATAGATATTTTTGAACAGTTTCAGGATGTAACTTGTGCATACGAGTCATTACCACATGAAATTGAGACTCAGGAAGGCCAAATTTTTTATGGGGGAGAAAACTATACTTTAGAAGACGTACGAAATGTCCATGAAGAATCACTCCGTGCTATTGATTTCGGACAATCTCCTAACATAGTGATACAAAACTTAGTTATTAACATTAATGGGGAAGAAAGACCACTCTACAAGCGGCTATTGATATGGATGTTTAATTATTTTTTATGGGGATTAATCTTTCATTTGCTTCTTTTCATTGTTGTGGATCCATACGTAATGGAATTATGGGATGGTATTAAAGATAAAAAAGTACTAATAAAAAGTAAAAAACAGAGCATTTTAAATCAAACAGCCGACAAGAGTGTTCTCAAAGACCGTCGCATTGTAAAAAAATACATGGAAATCCGAGAAAAAAAGAAACTAAGGTCAAAAAGAATAGGTTTCTTAAGATATCTTGACGAAGTCCGTATTGTCAAGAAACGTAGAAATTGGTCTTTAGTTGAGTGTAAAACTGGGAATAATGGAAGTACTTTAAAAGGCTGGGTTTTAACAAGATATTTAGAGAGATTCAAGTAGTTTTCATGGGGTTATTTTTAGTTTCCTTTCCTTCTTATTCATACCGGATTATTTAAGTACATTAACCTACCCATGCCACACACGCCAGATGAGAACTACATGCAGCTTGCGGTGGAGGAGGCGCTAAAGGCGCTTGGAAAGGGGGAGGTGCCGGTGGGCTGCGTGATTGTGGATGAGAATGGGGTGGTGATAGGGAGGGGGCACAACCTGCGCGAGACCACCTACGATGCCACCGCCCACGCCGAGGTAGTAGCTATCAGGGAGGCCGCGAGGGGGCTTCAAAAGTGGAGGCTCAGCGGCTCCACCCTCTACGTCACCGTCGAGCCCTGTGTCATGTGCATGGGCGCGATAGTGCTAGCCCGTATTGAAAGGGTGGTTTTTGGCGCGAGGGACACGAAGGCGGGCGCTCTCGTGAGCAAGTACTCGATAGGTACGGACGGAAAGCTTAACCATAGGGTACAATTCACCGAGGGGGTTCTCGCAGGGAATGCGCGAACTTGCTCTCGGGCTTTTTCTCGAACCTTAGGGGTGGAAAGGCTTAGAGTTTCCCGGGTTTGAAAAGCTCTATAATCCCGGAAATTACGCTGTGAGCCTCTTCCCCGGCTAGGGTTTTAAGCTCGCCTGCGTCGAGCCACACCCCGCCGCAATCAGGACACTTTTCAATTAGAGTCCCTCTAAACACTACGCTTTCAAGCCTAGCGCCGCACTTGGGGCAGGTCATAAACCAGTGGCGCCGGGTGGATTCCCTTCTCTCCTGCTCCAATTCGGCTTTGAGCTTCTCGTGAAGCCTCTTCTTCTTCTCGGCTTCTTCCTTCGTGAAATACTCTTCTTCCGATTGTGACGGCTTCTCCGGATTCATCGCTTAACCTTCCATCTTAGCTTTGTTAATTTGAGTTGCGTAACGTGTCTAACGTTGTGGTATTATCCCGCACCGCGGTCATAGCGGCTACTCATGGTTTTCCCTCTACGTCTTCCCTCTGCTCGGTGCTTCCCTCATTCACGCGCGCGGCACCGTTGTCCTCCTTGGATACTACTGTCTTCTCCGTGGGTTTTTCGACCTCGCGCTTGTTCGTTCTTCTCCTACGATAGCCCCCCCCTCTCCCGCTCCTGCCCGCACTCCTGTTCTCCCCCCCCCTTCGCTCCGGGCGCCTGCTAGTGGTGGGGATAATGACGATTGTCTTGAGATCGTCCTCTGCGATTTTGGTTTCGGTCCTTACCCCCGGGATGCGCCTCAGGATTGTGTAGACCATCTTCCTCTCGGCGGCTATCATCGACTCCAGGTGGACGGGTTTTCCCGTCCTTTTGGCCCTTCTCGCCGCATTCCTTGCGAGCTTGTTTATGACCTGCTCCCGTCTCTCCTTGTAACCGTCGACGTCGATATATACCCTTTTCTCCCTTCCGTTCTCCGTTATCTTGTTTGCTATCTTGCCGACGATGTATTCCATGGCGCCCAGATTCTCGCCCCTTCTCCCGATGACGAGCCCCTTCTCTTCTCCGCAGCTGATGTTGAGCCCGATTTGATCACTCGTCTCTGTCAGTTCGACGCGGTATGATTCAGCGAAGAAATCGAGAATGTCCTCGAGGGCCTTTTTTGATTTGAGCCCCTTTTCCGTCAGTTCCGGGGAGGTCGCGGTAACCCTAATCCGGGCTTTCCTGACCCCTATGCCGAGCACCCCCCTTGAGCCCTCCTCGAGGATCTCGACGTCCACGTCGTTCCTCGTGAGGCCTAGTTCTTCACACGCCATTAGGGTTGCTTCCGATACGGTCTTCCCTTCCTTCTCTACGACTATCGACATACCCTAGGCCCTCCCTTTTTTTGCTATGCGGTGATTCACGTACAACTGCTGGGCAATCGAAAGAATATTGCTTACGGTCCAGTAAAGTATCAGGCCTGAGGGGAGCCCCCAAAACATTACAGTAAAGATAATCGGCATATATTCCATTATTTTCATCTGCATGTTGTCCGAGGTAGGTGCAGAGGTAGGGGTGAGTTTCTGAGAGGCGTACCAAGACACTCCCATGATGAGGGGTAAGATCCTGAACGGGACGCCTATTCCAGGGATGTTGAAGAGGTGCTCCGGTTCCGCCAGGTTATTTATCCATAGGAAGGTGCTATGACGGAGCTCAATTGAGTAGAGGAGCACTTCGTAAAGTGCAATGAAAACCGGAACTTGTATCAACATGGGCAGACAGCCCCCGAGGCTGCTCAAGGGGTTTACCCCGTGGGCGGAATAGAGTTTCATCAGCTCCTGGTTCTGCTGCGTCTTGTCGCTCTTGAACTTCTCCTTGAGCTCGTCGATCTTCGGTTTTAGGAGCTGCATCTTATTCTGCATCTCTTTCATCGATTCCATGCTTTTAATCGTGAGCGGCAGGAAAAGAACCCTCAATAATAAGGTTATGACTATTATGGCTATTCCATAGTTCTCAAGCCAGCGGTTTAGGAACTTGAGAAGCGAGAGCGTGGGTTTAGCGAGAAACCCTATCCAGCCGTAGTTTATCGCTTTATTGAGCCCGTCCCCAAGGGGGGTGAGCAGATCAAGCTTCATCGGCCCCAGGTAGAGTTTGGAGACCTTAAGTGAGCTTTGCCCCGCCGGGATTGAGTCCTGGGGATAGGAGAACTGCGCGCCGACAAGCGAGTTATCGTTAAGAGCGGCCAGCACGATGGAGGTATCCCCTCCTACCTCCGGCAGGAAGGCGGCCATGAAGTACTTGTCGGAAAAACCGAACCACGAGATAGTCCCGCTGAAGGTCTTTTTCTCCTTTGGCTTCTTCCTTACGCGATCTACTTTATCGGATACGAGCGCTATGAACTGTCTATTGTATTCACTTCTTTTGCCGTGGTGTATCATCTTGGCCGACCACTCCACCGTGACGAGCTCCGTTATTCTCGAATTGGTGCCGTTTTCGACCTCGAAACTGTGCTCCACCATATAGCTCTTCGGGTCAATTACGTAGGTCTTCTTAATGAGAATCCCGTCGTTGCTCTTCCACTTGAAGGAGAGCTCCGCCTTCCCATTTCTGACCTCCACCACATCGGCCCCGGCGTATGAGAACGGGATTGGGTTGGGAATCTTTATGCCGTCCAGGAAGAGCCGCGTGCTGGGCGCCCCGGGTGTGTCGTGGAGCACGTCCACCAGGGGGGAGTCTTTTTTTGTGGAAGCCTTGAATTGGTTGAGACTGAGCTTTACTATCCTTGCCCCCAGGGTGTCGATAACGCCTGTGAAGAGCGGCGTTTTAACTGTAATGAGCCTTGAGGAAGAGTTCTCGGCGGGGAAGGCGGGTGTGGTAATGGGCGCCGCTCCGAGAGGCGTGGCTAAGTTAGGTGTAGGTATCGGGGAGAGCGCTAACTCTGCGGCCTTTTTCTCTTCTGCTCTTTTTAGGCGCTCTTGTTTATTGGGGCCCAGTAGCAGGGTCGATCCTATGATGATTAATATGGATAGAAGGATAAAGATTATGTAGTTGGTCTTCATGGTCGTCCGTGTGTGCCTTGTCTTTTAGTTCAAGGGGTCGTAGCCCCCCTTAGATAGATGATTACATCTCAATACTCTTTTCGCGGTAAGCAGGGAGCCTTTTAAGAGCCCGTACTTCCTCAGCGCATCGAGCCCGTAGGTCGAGCAGGATGGATAGAATCGGCATGAGTTAGGAAGAAGCGGGGAGATGAGGTACTTATACAGCTTGATTAAAGCTATTGAAGCGGATGTCAAGATTTTAGACAGCATAATTTGTTCCCAAATCAGCGCTGATCGACCGGAGTGTGTTCCCTAATTACGGGGAAGGGTCTATGCCATAACCCTCGATATCTCTGTAAGCGCCTGCATATAGTTGAGCGTGTGGCTCTCTTTCTTTGTAAGTATTACTACGTCAAGTGAATCGAATAGAGGCTTATTCATCCGGAAAACCTCTCTTAGTACCCTCTTTATGCGGTTTCTTTTGACCGCATTTCCGCACGCCTTTTTACTGACGACGGTGCCGAGCCTGGGATGGCCTAATGAGTTGCGGCGGTAATAGATAGTGTAATACTTACCGCTCTTTCTTTTGCCCCTTTTAAAAACATTGTCGTATTCTGATTTTCGATGGAGTTTGAATTCCCCGGGGAAGGACGACTCGGAGGCTTTGGTCATTTCACCCAGCGCTGGACGGTGAGGGATTTCCTCCCCTTGGCAATTCGCCTTTTGAGAACCCGCCTCCCGCCAGGCGTTTCCATTCGGGCTAGAAACCCGTGTTTTCTCATCTTCCTTTTCTCATGCGGTTGATACGTTCTTTTCATAACAAAGATTCTCCGACTGCCAGCAAGGGAAAAAGCTAACACGAAAGGGGGGGGAGGTCAAGGTATAGGGTGGTGTTGTGGAAGGGGGCGAAACGGCGCTTAAAATCCGCGGCCGGCCCGTCGCCGAGGGGCTTGGATGAGTCGATTATGATGCCGACTGCGGGGGTAGGGCGCGAAGAAGGGCGATTGAAAATTCTCGGCGCCTTAGTTCAGCATGTACGGTACTTCAGCCCTTAGTAGCCCCTACCCTCCCATCTGCGGCGGGACGATGTTGGAGTCCTCATCGTCGACATCGGACTCCCCTTCTCCCTCCTCCGTCCTCTCTTTTCCAAATAGCCAGGCGATTACTACGCTCAACTCGTAGAATACTAGAAGTGGCACGAGCATTAGCGACATGGAGAGAGCGTCTGTGGTGGGCGTAATCACCGCGGCTGCGATTGCGCTTATGAGAATGGCGTATTTCCTTTTGCGCTTCAGCATGCCTGCGTTTACTATGCCGAGCCGAGCGAGGATGAACGTCACCACTGGGAACTCGAACACTATGCCGAACCCTATCATGAGGCTCATGAAGAAGGAGAGGGCCGAGCCTATGGAGGGGAACGCTCTGACGTGCTCTGAGCTGTACTCACCCAACAGAAACTTGAACGCCGGTGGAGCGGCTACGGCGTAGCAGAAAAAAGCCCCTGTGGCGAAGAACAGGGAGCCGAAGACGACGAAAGGTACGAGCACCCGCTTCTCCCCCTTGTATAGCCCGGGGGCCACGAACTTCCACCCTTGGTACAGCATCATGGGGAAGGATGCAATTATGGCTGCGAAGAAGGAAACCTTTAGGTATGTGGTGAATCCCTCGGTGGGATGGGTGAATATGAGCGAACTTCCCTTGGGCAGGCTCTCTACGAGGGGCTTCATTAGGATTTCGAATACGCGATCCGAATAGTAGTATGCGGGAAGGAAGAAAACGAATATAGTGAGGAGTGATTTCAGTATCCGCTCCCTCAGCTCGGAGAGGTGCTCGAGGAACGGCATTTGCTTCTCGTTGTCCATATTGAGATTGTAACATCCGCTGGGGATAGTTCCACAGGGGGAGCGTGATTGTGCCGCGCTCAGGGCGTGCGGGTCGGTGGGGTGACGTAAGGGTTTTAAACGGAGTGTATCGCACATGGGTTGGGGCCCGATTGACAACTACCCCGGCGTCAAATATATTTTACCTTTCCCCAATAAAATGCCTTTTCTTATCTAATGTGGAGGGTTGATTGAAGATACTGATTACGGACGGCCTCGCGGATGAGGGCATGGAGATACTTCGGTCTCACCCTGAGCTCGAAGTCGATCTCAGAAAGGGGGTTCCCAAGGAGGAACTCCTCGAAGTTATAAGCGGCTATGACGCGCTTATAGTGAGAAGCGCCACCAAGGTTACGGCCGACGTTCTGGAAGCGGCTCGCGGTAACCTCAAGGTAGTGGGGAGGGCCGGAATAGGCGTTGATAATGTCGATGTAGGCGAGGCTACCAAGCGCGGGATCGTCGTGATGAACACGCCCGAGGCAAACGCCATTACCACTGCTGAACACACCATCGCCCTCATGCTTGCCCTCGCCCGAAAGGTACCCCAAGCCCATTGTTCCCTCAGCTCTGGGGAGTGGAAGAGGGACAAGTTCAGGGGCACCGAGCTGTATGAGAAGACCCTTGGGGTGATAGGTCTCGGAAAGATAGGGAAATTGGTGGCGGAAAGGGCCCAGGGGCTGAAAATGAGGGTTCTCGCCCACGACCCGTATCTGAGTAAGGACGCTATGGCTAAGATTGGCATAGAGCATGTTGCCTTGGACGAGCTCTTCGAGAGGGCCGACGTGATTACGGTACACACCCCAATTAGCAAGGACACGCGCAACCTGCTCGATAAGGGAGCGTTTGAGAGGATGAAGAAGGGAGTCATGGTAATTAATTGCGCCAGGGGGGGCATAGTGAACGAGGCGGACCTTGCAGAGGCCATCACCAGCGGCCATGTTGCGGGTGCATCAGTGGATGTATATCAGGAAGAGCCTCCTTCCAAGGATAACCCCTTGTTCGCCATCGAGGATAATCTCGTGCACACTCCTCATCTCGGCGCGTCTACGCTCGAAGCTCAGACCAAAGTGGGTACCGCTATAGCGGAGCAGATAGCGGACTTTCTCATAAACGGCGTCGTGAGGAACGCGGTTAATATGCCCTCGATAAGCGGGGAGCTGGCCCGGGTTCTTAAGCCCTATATACTTTTGGCCGAGAAGCTAGGCAAATTTCAAGGGCAGCTCTGCAAGGGGGGGGTGAAAGAGATTGCGATTGAGTACTCCGGGGATGTTGCAGAATTTGATACGAAGCCCCTCACCGTATCCGTCCTTAAGGGATTTCTCGCACCTATGATGGATATCATGGTCAACTACGTCAATGCTCCCGGCATAGCAAGGGATAGGGGCATAGGCGTTGTGGAGTCGAGGTCCTCGAAGTCGGAGAATTTCACGAATCTCCTTACCGTGAAGATTGTAACGGACGAGGACGAGAGGAGCGTGGCGGGGACGGTTTTCGGCAATAATGAGATGAGGATAGTCAGTATTTTCGGGTTTGCTCTTGATGCTGTGCCGGAGGGATGCCTGTTGATGAGTGAGAATCTGGACGTGCCTGGGGTTATCGGCTCGCTGTGCACGAAGCTTGGGCAGATGGGTATAAATATAGGAAGGATGCACCTGGGTCGAGAGAGTGTCGGCGGGAAGGCGATTGCGCTTATCAACGTCGATTCACCGGTGCCGGGCGAAGTTGTAGAAGAGCTCATTAATCTTCCAGATATAATCAATGTAACGCAGGTAGCACTATAAATATGCTAGAGAGATTCAGTCTTCCTCAGGGTGTGAAGGATTTTCCTCCGGAGAGCGCGGAAGAGATAACGAGGGTGCAGAACACGCTCCTCGAGGAGTTTGAGCGGTGGGGATACCGGCCGGTCATAACCCCGCTCTTCGAGTCGCTTGAGACGATACTTGCGGGGCTGGGAGAGAGCCTGAGAGAGAAAGTACTCAAATTCGTCGACCCATCGACGGGAGAGGTCGTGGCTCTGAGGCCTGACATCACCCCTCAGGTGGCGAGGATGGTTGCGTTCGAGCTCAAAGACTCCGTCGAACCTTTGAGGTTGTGTTACACCGGAAGGGTGGTGAGGTATGAGGAGAAGGGCAGCGGAAAGGAGAGGGAGATATTCCAGGTGGGCTGCGAACTCGTCGGTCTTTCAGACGCGGACGCGGACGCGGAGATTATCGCTCTTGCCGTTAAGTCCTTGGAGAGACTCGGCATTAAGAACGTTGTTCTAGACCTCGGACATACGGGCTTTTTAAGACACCTGTTGGCCATGACAAAGGGTTACCGAAAGCCCATAGAGGAGGCCCTGAGAAAAAAGGACGCTGAAGCGCTTACTAACGCTGTAGCCGCCACCAAGCTCCCAAACCAGATCAAGGACGCCCTGCTTGCGCTTCCTGACCTGTGCGGCCAGGTGGATGTTCTAGAGCGCGCTAAACACATCCCCCTTTATGGAAAGTATGCCAAGGAGATAGAGAAGGTGCTCTCAATAGTGAACGACTTCAATCTCTCCTGCGAGGTTAATATCGACTTTGGAGAGCTTAGAGGTTTTACCTACTACACCGGCGTCACGTTCGAGCTCATCTCGCCCCTTTCTCCCTACCCGCTGGTCAGAGGGGGCAGGTACGACGACCTCCTTTCCAGCTACGGGCTCCACTCGCCCGCTACGGGTTTTGCCGTCGACGTCGAATCCATTATCGGAATTACTAAGAACCACTCCACCAACCACCACGTTCACTTCGTCGTGATCCCCAAAAGGAACGCTTTGAGGCGCGATGCGATTATGCTCGCTCAGTGGCTCCGTTCGAGCGGCTTTAGGGTCATCCTGGAGATGAAGTCCGACCGCAACATCATGGAGCGGCGCCTGCGCGATAACAGCGCGTCGAATTTCTACGGCGTAATAATGCTCGAAAGCTCGAAAAAGCTTAAGCTCATCGAGTCACGAAGCGGTTCCACCAAGGAGTTTTCTAACCTTGAGGAGCTGCTGAAGGGTGGGGGAATTTAATCTTGCCGAACGTTGTTGTCGTCGGCACCCAATGGGGAGATGAAGGGAAGGGAAGGATAGTAGATCTAATCGCGGAAAGGGTTGAGGTAGTTGCGAGGTACCAGGGCGGAGGCAACGCCGGTCACACCATCATAGTGGGCGGAAAAACCGTAATCCTCCATCACATCCACTCGGGCATCCTGCGTGAGGGAAAGCTTTCAGTCATAGGAAACGGCGTTGTCGTAGACCCCGGGGTTCTCTTAGAGGAGATAGAGACCCTTGAGGGGATGGGCTTTCCCGTCACGGAGCGGAATTTCGCTCTAAGCGACAGCGCCCACGTGGTGATGCCATACCACAAGGAGATTGACCGCGGCAGGGAGCGAAAAAGCGGTAAGTCCAAGATAGGGACTACGGGAAGGGGTATCGGCCCCGTTTACGAGGACAAGGCGGCAAGACGCGGGATAAAGGTTTCGCAGCTCTTAAACCCTGAGACGTTTCAAAGGCGGCTCATGGAGGTAATCGAGGATAGAAACCTGTACCTTGAGCACGTACTCCAGATGGAGCCGGTCTCTGCGGATAAGATTTTCCAGGAGTACAGCCGGTACGCCGAACGGCTCACGCCCTACATAAAGAACACCACCGTACTCATCAACGAAGCCCTTAGCGCGGGTAAACGCGTGCTGTTTGAAGGAGCTCAGGGCACTCTGCTTGATATAGACCACGGCACTTACCCCTACGTCACCTCTTCCAACGCCAGCGCAGGCGGGGCAAGCGTCGGCACGGGTGTGAGCCCGGACAAGACAGGCATCGTGATGGGCGTCACGAAGGCATACGTCACGAGGGTTGGGGAGGGCCCGTTTCCTACGGAGGAAAATGGGGAGCAGGGAGAGAAGCTCAGGACACACGGTGGGGAGTTTGGAGCAACGACGGGCAGGGCTCGCAGGTGCGGGTGGCTGGACGCTGTTGCGCTCCGGTACGCGGTTATGGTAAATGGCATCGCGGGTCTTGCCGTGACCAAGCTCGATGTCCTCTCCGGCTTTGATTCAATTATGATATGCACGGCGTATAAATATAGGGGGGAGATTCTTAAGGAGTTCCCCCTGGATTCCGATGTGCTTCGAGGCTGTGAGCCGGTCTATGAAGAGCTTCCGGGATGGAAAGAAGATATATCAAAAGTGAAGACGGTGGATGACCTTCCACACAACGCCCGCGCTTATCTCGACGCGGTAGAGGCTCTCTCGGGCGTTCCCACGTGGATAGTCTCGCTCGGCCCATCTAGGGAAGACGTGGTGTTCAAGCACGACCCATTGGCTTGAGAACCCTTTTTTACCCTTAATCCCCCCACATAACCCCGCTCCATTAACACGGTCTTAACAACCCCTTCATAGTCTTTTCACGCAATACCCGTAGAGTGAATATCAGTAGAGTGATTATCAAAGGTCGCTACATGGTTTTAAGGAGGTACGACTGATGAAGATGAGAATGTGTATTGCGGGCATGCTCGTTATTATGTTGAGTATGTTTATCGTTCCGAATTCCTTTGGGGCGAGTAGCTCTGAGATACAGGCCTTAAAGCAGCAAATACAACAAATTGAGCGCCAGCGGCAGGTGCAGATTGAGTCTCTAAAGGAACGTATCGAAGAGCTCGAAGCGACGCAGGAGAAGATGCCTAACGCCAAAGAGATGGCGAAGATAAGGGAAGGGTGGTGGAACAACGTAAAGGCGGGGTACCACCATGGCCTTTATTTTAAGACCAATGACGGCAACTGGGCCCTCAAGTTCAATACCAGGTTCCAATTCCGCTTCTTCGCCGACGACTTCGACAACGCCAGAGATAAGAATAACGACTACTCCTTCCAGATGAGGAGGCTCAGGCTCCAGTGGAGCGGCCATGGATTTCGCCCCTGGATTAAGTACAAGGTACAGGTTGCGGCGGACGAGGGCAACTCCCTTTTCATTAAAGACTATTTGCTCGACCTTACGTACTTCAAGGAAGCCTCGCTAAGGCTTGGGCAGTATAAGGTGCCGTTCAGCGCAGAGCAGCTCACTTCCTCCTCCGCGCTTGAGTTCGTCGACAGATCCATAGCGGACAGCGAGTTCGCGCTTAAGAGGGACATCGGTGTCGATCTGCACGGGCGGATAAGTAATGTGTTGGAATATAACGCCGGCATGTACAACGGGACGGGAAGGAACAAGAAGGAGAACGGCGATAACGACTTCATCTACGTTGCCAGGGTTGCATACTTTCCGTTTGGCCACTTCAAGTACTCCCAAGCCGATTTAGGGAAACACTCCGAAACCCCGCTTCTAAGGATTGCGGCGGCTGTGGCGGGGATTCCTGGACTCGAACCCGCAAAAGAGCGAACGGGCGGAAAGGCGGGAGACCGGTGCGAGGGGCTCGGGGCTACTAAGTGTGACGTGGTTCAGTTCACGACCGATGCGGTCTTCAAGTGGATGGGTTTCTCGTCAGAGGCGGAGTTTGACGTGAGAAACACAGACCCCGCGGATTCAGGGATAGACG
>Ga0114931_10008673_pt1 | contig 12270 bp, 10 predicted proteins | sample 2SBtaG_FD_89579 | JGI IMG/M metagenome (GOLD analysis project Ga0114931, IMG submission 89579) | Deep subsurface microbial communities from Kolumbo volcano to uncover new lineages of life (NeLLi) - 2SBTROV14_V59a metaG | ecosystem: Environmental > Aquatic > Marine > Volcanic | place: Kolumbo...
CTTGAGCCGGTGGAATACCAGAAACGCGTGTAATACCAACATGTCGAAGCGGCCGTCCAGAGTATCGGGAACAAACAGGTCCGCATAAAATGCCGGGTGCCGCGCCTGCGCCATAATTATTGCGTAGACCTCGACCGCCGCCTCATCGAGCGCCGCATTACCGCGAAACCAATTGAAAATCATAAGGTTGCTTTCTGCTGTAGATTTTCGCCGGGACGTTTGCCATATTCGAATTCAGCCCTTGTGTAATCACTCCAACAGCGCTAGTCGAACAGCTTCAGGGCACGAGGTGGACAATCCAGCAGCATGAACCGCAATCCGGACAAAACGACTTCGCGGCGCATGGCCGGTTCCCGCTGGCGCCGGACAGTGTTCGCGCTGTTCGCGGTGGCTGCGGTTGCGGCCTGCTCGCCGGTCGTCGATTATCGCGGCTACCTGCCCAAGAGTGAAGACCTCCAAAAAATACAGATCGGACAGAGCAAGACCGAAATACAGGCCCTGCTCGGCTCGCCGTCAACCACCGCGACCATCGATCGCGCGAACGACACCTACTATTATATCTCCAGCGTGGTCGAAAACTTTGCCTTTATGAAACCCAAGGTGGTCGACCGGGAAATCCTGTCGATCCGGTTCGATCAGGATGGCCGGGTCGCCGACTTCGGACATTACGGCCTGGAAGACGGCAAGGTTGTCAATTTCATCTCCCGCGAAACACCAACCCGCGGCAAGGAACTGACCCTTCTCCGACAGCTGTTCCAGAACATCGGCCGCTTCACGCCGGGCGCCGGCTGAAACCGCCGGCCGGAGATGCGCGGAACACGCAAATTCCGAATGGCCGGGCGATAGGTTCGTCAGGAGACGGAGATCTCCGTCACTTTGAAGGCCCGGTCGCCCCACCCGTGCGTGCTGCGGCGCCTGACCCCGATTGCCCGCGCCGACATGCAAAAAACCCCGGACAAACCGCGCGCGGTTGTCCGGGGTCTTGCAATCGTGTCGGCTGGCGTTAGTGCGCCAGCACCGCCAGCAGCAGCAGAGCCACGATGTTGGCGATCTTGATCATCGGGTTCACGGCCGGACCGGCGGTATCCTTGTAGGGATCGCCGACCGTATCGCCGGTGACCGCCGCCTTGTGGGCTTCCGAGCCCTTGCCGCCGTAATTGCCGTCCTCGATGTATTTCTTGGCATTGTCCCATGCGCCGCCGCCCGACGTCATTGAAATCGCGACGAACAGACCGTTGACGATGATGCCCAGCAACATCGCACCAAGTGAGGCAAATGCCGCCGACTTGCCGGCAATGGCATTGACTGCAAAGAAGCAAACCAGCGGCGACAGCACCGGCAGCAGCGACGGTACGATCATTTCCTTGATCGCCGCCTTGGTCAGCATGTCGACCGCACGGCCGTAGTCGGGCCGCACCTTGCCTTTCATGATGCCCGGATTTTCCTTGAACTGGCGGCGGACTTCCTCAACGACCGAACCGGCCGCGCGCCCCACCGCCATCATGCCCAGAGCGCCGAACAGATAGGGCAGCAACCCACCAAAAAACAGGCCGGCAACGACGTAAGGATTGGTCAGCGAGAAATTCAGCGTGACGCCCTCGAAATAGGGGAACTGCCCGCTGTTGGAGATGAAGTAGGACAGGTCCTTGGTGTATGCCGCAAACAGGACCAGTGCGCCGAGGCCGGCCGAGCCGATGGCATACCCCTTGGTCACGGCCTTGGTGGTGTTGCCGACCGCATCGAGCGCATCAGTGGTATTGCGCACCTCTTCCGGCAGCTTCGACATCTCGGCAATGCCACCGGCGTTGTCGGTGACCGGACCGAACGCATCAAGCGCCACCACCATGCCGGCCAGTGCCAGCATTGTTGAAACCGCAATCGCGATGCCGAACAGTCCGGCAAGACCATAGGTCACGAGAATGCCGGCGATAATGACGATCGCGGGCAGCGCAGTCGATTCCATGGAAATGGCGAGGCCCTGGATCACATTGGTGCCATGTCCGGTCACCGATGCGCTGGCGATGCTCTGCACCGGGCGGTAATTGGTTCCGGTGTAATATTCGGTGATCACGATGATCAGGGCGGTTACGACCAGACCCGCAAGCCCGCACAGATAAAGCGCCATGCCGGTAAAGGAGACGCCGCCGACGCTCAGCACCGTGTCCATGCCGATCAGCAGTTCGGTGACCGGCCACAGGATGATCGCAGACAGGACGCCGGTGGCGATAATTCCCTTGTAGAGCGCGCCCATGATGCTCTGGCTCGCGCCGAGCTTGACAAAGAATGTGCCGGCAATCGAGGTGACGACGCAGGCCGCACCGATCGCGAGCGGCAGCAGCATCGCGCCGGTAACGAACTCGGTGCCGGAAAAGAAGATCGACGCCAGCACCATGGTGGCGACAATAGTGACCGCGTAGGTCTCGAACAAATCGGCGGCCATGCCGGCGCAATCGCCGACATTGTCTCCGACATTGTCGGCGATCGTCGCCGGATTGCGCGGATCATCCTCCGGGATACCGGCCTCAATTTTGCCGACCAGGTCTCCGCCGACGTCTGCGCCCTTGGTGAAAATGCCGCCGCCGAGCCGCGCGAAGATCGAAATCAGCGATGCGCCGAAGCCGAGCGCGACCAGTGAATCGATAACCACCCGGTCGGTCCCTGAGAAGCCGCTGATCTGGACCAGAAAGGCGAAATAGCCGGAAACCGCCAGCAGCGCCAGACCGGCGACCAGCATGCCGGTGATGGCGCCCGACTTGAAGGCGACTTCAAGCCCGCCCGCAAGACTTTCACTGGCCGCCTGGGCGGTGCGCACATTGGCGCGCACGGACACAAGCATGCCGATATATCCCGCCGATGCCGAGAGTATTGCGCCGATGGCGAAGCCAGTCGCAACGCGGATGCCCAGCAGATAGGCGACGACCGCAAAGATGACGACGCCGACGATGGCGATCGTCGTGTACTGCCGGGTCAGATAGGCCTGTGCACCTTCCTGGATAGCACCGGCGATTTCCTGCATCCGCTTGTTGCCCGCGCTCGCCGACAGTACCGAGCGGATCGCCCAGACACCGTATACGATCGACAGAGCGCCACTGGCAATTATCAGCCATATTGAACTGCTCATCGGTCCATTCCCGTTCTGTTGAATGTTTAGATCCTGTATGCGGAGAAACCGCAGCAACTCGTGCCCCTGCACTGCGTGTTGCCCAGTTCACCCGCTCTACAGTCGGTTGTCGCTGCGGAAAATGCCAAAAGATGCGCTGCAACGCAACAAAATGCTCACGGCAGCCCCATCAGACAATAGTCGCAATCGCTCAAAGGCCACGATCCACTTCGTGCCGCCCGCACGCAACATCTGAAATTCTTAACCATTTACTTCGAATTGCGCTGATTAACGTCCCGTTCGCCAAGTCCGGAAACCATTTTTTTGATGTTCCTGCGTTATGATTCTGCCAACAATAGAACACAGGGGCGTGAAAATGAAAGTGGACTTTTACCGGCACAGTATTGCGCCGGAACAAGCGGACAAGATTGCCGAAGTGCTCAAAACACCCTTTCTGACGACCGGCCCGGTCTCAAGAAAGGTGGAGGCCCAGCTGCGCGATTTTTTCCACGTTCCGCACGCTTTTCTCACCAACAGTTGGACCAATGGCGCGATTGCGCTGCTGCTGGCGAGCGGAATCGGGCCCGGCGATGAAGTCATCGTTCCGGCGATGACGTTCGTTGCCACCGCCAATGTGGTCGAAATGGTTGGGGCAAAACCGGTCTTTGTCGACGTCGACCCACGCACCCTGCTGATGCGCCCGGAAGATGCCGCACGCGCCGTGACCCGGCATACCAGGGCCGTCTTTCCGGTTCATCTCTATGGCCAGATGGTCGATATCGAGGCCTTGCGCGCTGCCCTTGGCCGGCGCGACGACATCCTGATATTCGAAGATTGCGCCCACTGCTTTGAAGGCAAACTGAACGGTGACCTTTCTGGCGCGCATTCCGACGCGGCGCTGTTTTCCTTCTATGCCACCAAGAACGTCGCCTGCGGCGAAGGTGGTGCGATAATCCTTCATGACGATGCGCTCGCAGACAAGGTACATCAGGCCCGTCTGCACGGCATGTCGGCGGGTGCTGCGGACCGCTTCAAGACCGGTTGCTACAACCACTGGGATGTCGAGAACCTCGGCACCAAGGCCAACCTGCCGGATCTGCTGGCGGCGTTTCTGCCCGACCAGATCGCCGGTGTTTACGAGCGGCTCGCCAAACGCCGCGTGCTGGCCGAAGGATATCTTGATGCCTTCGCCGGCTCAAACGCGGTGCGCTGCGTGGCCCCGGTCAGGGGCGCGCTGCATGCCCACCACCTGTTCCCGATCGCGGTGCCGGCTGACAAACGCGATTTCACCCTGAATGCACTCGCCGAACGCGGCATCGGCGCCACGGTCAATTACCGCGGGGTTCCGGTGCTCTCCTATTACAGCAGGAAATACGGCTTCCGCTTCGGCGATTTTCCGGCATCCGATGAATGGGGCGCATCGACATTGTCACTGCCTCTCTATCCCGACATGACGCCCGAAGCGCAGGCTCATGTCGCGGAAACTCTCCTCAAAGAGATTATTCCAAAGTTCTAATAAAACCCGATAACCAGCAGAAATAAAACAAGAAAAATAAGAAGTCATAACGGCTTACAGACGTCAAGTTCAAGCTTTCGTTTACCACTCGCTCAACCGGCCAGGCCATCACAACGGCGGCCGCGCGCTGTTGCACGACATTTGCTGCGGTCAGGGCGAACCAGGCGCCATGGGGCCAAAACCCCGCCGGGCGCCAGCGAAAGTGAACCAAACAGAGAAAAAGGAGCATCAAAGTGGCACATGTCTTGGTCACCGGCGGCAACGGCTATATCGGCAACATTCTGGTCGATCAGTTGCTGAAAGACGAACACGAAGTCACAGTCGTCGACTGGATGGTCTTCGGCGAGCATCCGCTGGCGGGTCACAGGGGCAATCCGAAGTTCCGGCTGGTGCGTCAGGATATCCGCTCGCTGCCGCCACGGGTGTTGAGCGATGTCGATGTAGTGTGCGATCTGGCGGCTCTTTCCAACGACCCCAGCGGCGAACTGGACGTAACACTGACCCGCGAAATCAATTACGAGGCCCGCGCCCGGCTTGCCCGCATCGCCAAGGCCGTTGGCGTCAAGCGCTACCTGCTCGCCAGTTCCTGTTCGGTCTATGGCGTCAATGGCGGCGAAGTTGCCGACGAAACCAGCGACGTCAGACCGCAGACTGTCTATGCGGAATGCAATGTCCTGTCGGAAAAAGCGCTGCTGGCGCTTTCGGACAAGGATTTCGCCGTCACCGCTTTCCGCAACGCCACCGTATTCGGTCTGTCGCGGCGGATGCGCTTCGATCTGGTCATCAATATAATGACGCTCGCCGCCTGCAAGAACGGCCGGCTGGAAATCCACGGCGACGGCAAGCAGCACCGTCCGTTTGTTCATGCCCAGGATGTGGCGGCCGGCTTCTGCGCGGCCATCAGGGCACCGGTTGAAAAGATTGAAGGCGAAATCTTCAATCTCGGGGTCGGCAATTACACCGTCGGTGAAATCGCGGCGATGGTCAAAGAGACCCTGCCGATCGCGATCGAGATCGACTATGCACCGTCAAGCGCCGACAATCGGGACTATACGGTGTCGTTCGACAAGGTCAAAAAGGTGCTCGGTTTCGAGCCGAAAGTCACGGTCCGCGAAGGTATCATCGAAGTCTTCATTGCGCTGCAGACCGGGCGCACGCACGACTCGTTCGAAACCCGCACGCTTGATGTCTATTCAGCGCTGATCAAGGCCGATCAGATCGGGCTCTACAGCAACATGGCCGGCTGACCGGCCCTCGCCGAACCGGATATCTCAAAGGGCTGCGGCGATCTACGCCGCGGCCCTTTTTCGCTCGACCAGAACCAGCCAGCCCAGCAGAACGACACAAACCGCAACGAACGGAAACAGCATGACATTGACCACATTCCACCCGAACTGGTTGAGCAGGATACCGGACGAAAACGAGCCGACCGCGACAGCACCGAAAATCATGAAGTCATTGAGCGCCTGAACCTTTCCGGTTTCGCCCTCGGTGTGGCAATCGGTCAGCATGGTGGTGGCGCCGACAAACGAGAAGTTCCAGCCAAGGCCAAGCAAAATGAGGACAGTCCAGAACTGCCAGAGCGCAACTCCGGTCAGTGCCACCGTGGCGCTCCCCACAAGCAGCACCATGCCGGCAAAGATGACCTGAATGACGCCGAAACGGTCAATCAGATTGCCGGTGAAAAAACTCGGCGCAAACATCGCAACCGCATGCCACTGAACCGCATAAGCCGCATCTATCGCGGTGTGGTTGCACGCAACCATTGCCAGTGGAGATGCCGTCATCACCATGTTCATCGACGCGTAACCAATCGTGCCGCACACCACGGCGACGATGAAGCGTGGCTGGGCGGCAATCCGGGCGAGCGGCCGTCCGGAGGTCTTCAACTTTTCCGGCAATCGGGGAATATCGACAAAACTGACGATCAGCGCCGCCACCACACCGAGCACGGCCAGCCCGGCAAAGGTGCCGGCAAACTGGAACGGCAGAAAGACATCCTTGGTGTAGATAATCAGCTGCGGCGAGATGAAAGCGGCGGCAACACCGCCCAGCAGGACCCAGGAAATGGCGCGCGCCTTGAACGCTTCGCTGGCGCGATCGGCGGCGGCAAAGCGGTAATAGAGAGCACAGGCCTGATAGCTGCCGGTAAAGAAGGCGGACGCCAGTAAAACCACAAACGAGCCGGCATACATCGCGTAAACGCCGAGCAGTCCCGACAGAATGCCGCTTGCCGCGCCGAGCAGAAATCCGAAGCGGCGGCCGAGCGCCCGCATCAGCAGCGAGGCGGGAACGGTGGTCAGTGCGGTGCCGATCATGAACGCGGTGATCGGCAGTGTGGCGAGCGATTTGTCGTCCGCCAGCATGTGACCTGCCAGCGTGCCGATCGTCATGAACGCCACCGCGTGGGTGCCGTAGAACGCCTGACCCAGCGACAACAGCCATACGTTGCGCCGGGCCATCCTGCGGTTGTGGACGTGTTCGATTGTTGTCGCGGTCATTGGAGACTTGGGGGTTGTCGGATATTGCCGGAGTGTTGATGAATAACTGTGTCTGCCGGCAACGCTGTGCCTGTCTCGTTATAGATGACTGTAGGACAGCGAGGGAAGTACAATCGGCACGCCGTTCGCGCCGATGAACCGAACAGCGCCCGCGCCTGCCGTCATCCGGCCGATGCAGGTCACGGGTACCCCGCCCGCGCGTGCCGCCGCCTCGAAATCCGCCGCGGCATCCGGCGCGACGGCACACAGGATTTCATAATCATCGCCGCCGGACAGAACGCGCTGCCACAGCGCAGTATCAGCCTGCAACGCCGCCTTTGCCGGCGCCGACAATGGCAGCGCCGAGACACGGATGTCGACCGCCGTGCCAGAGGCTGTGCACAGCAGAGCAAGATCGCCCGCCACACCGTCGGAAACGTCAATGGCGGCACTGGCATGGCTGCGCAATGCATGTGCAAGGCCGCCGCGCGGGCGCGGAAGGAGATAGCGTTCGGCGAGTTCCCGGTGCCCGGAACGATCAAGAGCGGCCGCCCAGCGCGGTGCGTCATCGCCCGCCGCGCGCAGGTCCAGTCCGAGCACGGCGTCGCCGATAGTGCCGGACACATAAACCAGATCGCCCGGCTGCGCGCCCTCACGCCGTACCATGGACCTGCCGGACAAACGCCCGATGGCGGTAACCGAGATCGTCAACGCCCCGGGCGTGCGGACCGTATCACCGCCGTGAAGCATGCAGCCAAAAGCCTCCTGGTCTTGCCCGAGCCCGCCGGCAAAGTCGCGCAGCCACGCCTCATCCTGCGCGGTGCCCAGCGCCAGGGTGACAAAATAGGCCCAGGGGTCCGCCCCCTTGGCGGCAAGATCCGACAGATTGACCCGCAAAGCCTTGCGGGCGATCAGATCGGGCGGATCATCTTCAAAGAAGTGCACCCCGGCAACCAGCGCATCGGCGGTAACCACGAGCGTGCGGCCCGGGGACGGGTGCAGTTCGGCAGCATCATCTCTCAGTCCGAACGCCCCGTCGGCATCCACGCACAGGGGCGCCAGAATTTCCCGGATCAGTTGCTGCTCGCGCGACAGGATTGCGCGTCTCCCGCTATTTTCAGGACGCATCCCGTTTGGTGTCTTCGATCCCGGCATGGTCACTCGCTCCGCCCTGCCCGCGCCGCGCCAGCGCATCAAGAACACCGTTCACAAATCCCGGTTCATCGGCATCGTAGAACGCATGTGCGATCTCAAGATACTCGTTTATCACCGTTTTTGCCGTCACACTGTCACGCCAGGCAAGTTCATAAGCGCCCGCCCGCAGGATGGCCCGCAGAGTCGCATCAAGCCGCGCCAGCTTCCAGCCGCGCGCCAGCGTGGCATGAATGTCGCGGTCGATCTGTTGCTGACGGGCGACAACCCCTTCGGTCAGTTCGCGAAACAGCGTCTTGTCCGGCGGTTCCGGCTGCGCGGTCCCGGCCGCGCCGGCGTCGGCAAAGGCGCCATCCTGGAACTGTACGATTACGTCGCTGAGATCGGTGCCGGCCAGATCCATCTGGTACAGCGCCTGGACGGCGGCAAGCCGTGCCGCGCGGCGCTGCTGTTCGACCGGCCTGATCCGTCGCGCTCCCGGTTTGCGGGTCATGACACCATGCCCTGCTTCAACGCAACCAGTGCCAGACAGGCGCGCGCCGCATCCGCACCCTTGTTTTTCCGGTCAACGGCGGCGCGAACCCGCGCCTGATCTCCCGTATCGACCGTCAGAATTCCGTTGCCGATGGCAAGGCCGCGCGTGATGCCCAGATCCATCAGCGCGCGGGCCGACTGCCCGGCAACAATGTCATAGTGGCTGGTCTCACCACGGATTACGCAGCCGAGCGCAATATAGCCGTCATAATTGTCATCGCCGGCGCTGGCGATGGCAATGGCTGCGGGTATTTCGAGAGCACCGGGAACGGTGATGAGTTCGTGGCTGGCGCCGGCGTGTGCCAGTTCCTGCTCCGCACCACGCAGCAGCTCGACGGCAATCTCCGCGTAATAGGGAGACTGAACGATCAGAATAAGCGGTCCCGCCGGCATATCCGCCTCACTCCTGCCCGTCGTCGATTTCGTCGATTGCCCGCTGGCCGACGACCTGCAGGCCGTAGCCCTCAATCCCGACGATCTTGCGCGCCGGTGAGTTCGACAACAAGATCATGTCGTGAATGCCGAGATCGAGCAGTATCTGGGCGCCGACGCCATATTCCAGCAGACGCCGGTTCAGCGATTCCTCGCCCTCCGCCTTTTCCGGCGCCCCGCCCATCCGGTCCAGAGTATCCGACACCACCGTCGGGCGGGTGTCGCGAATGATGACGACGGCGCCCCGCCCCTTTTTTCCGATCATCTTCATTGCCCGGTGGACAAGGCCACCGCCATGAATATGGGCGCCGATAATGTCGTCAACCACATTCACCGCATGAACCCTCACAAGCACCGGTTCCGGGGTCGTCACATCGCCTTTTACCAGCGCAATATGTTCGGCATATTCCAGTTTGTTGACATAAACCTTGAGGTCGAAAGTTCCACCGAACCGGCTCTCGATGCGCTGCTCGCGCACGCAGTTCACGAGATTGTCGTGCTTTCGCCGATAAGCGATCAGATCGGTGATGGTGCCGATCTTGAGGGCATGACGCTCGGCAAAGGTGAGCAGATCGGGCAGCCGCGCCATCGAACCGTCATCATTCATGATTTCGCAGATCACGCCGCCCTGATAAAGCCCGGCGAGACGCGCAATATCGCAGGCCGCCTCGGTGTGCCCGGCACGCACCAGCACACCGCCCTCGCGGGCGACAAGCGGGAAGACATGGCCCGGCGACACGACATCGTCGCGGCCCTTGGTCGGGTCGATGGCAACGGCGATGGTATGGGCGCGGTCATGGGCGGAGATGCCGGTGGAGATGCCCTCGCGCGCTTCGATCGAAACGGTGAAGGCGGTCTGATGGCGCGAGCGGTTGCGCGCGGTCATGAATTCGAGATCGAGTTCGCGGAAGCGCTCGTCGGACAGCGCCAGGCAGATCAGGCCACGGCCGTAACGCGCCATGAAATTGATCGCCTCCGGCGTCGCCATCTGCGCGGGAATGACGAGATCGCCCTCGTTTTCCCGGTCTTCGGCATCGACAAGAATGAACATCCGCCCATTGCGGGCTTCCTCGATGACTTCCTCAATGCTCGCCAGCCGCTGCTTTGCCATGTCGCCTTTTCCACAAGCCAGTCCCTGCGCCCGCGCAGAGATATACGACATCGCCGCCGCGCCGCAATGGCCGAATTCAATTCCTGAGGTGCGCCGGTGCCAATACCGCCGGCCATCGCCTGTCACAGTGCGCGGTTTTTCAACCCCGGCAACAGCCGCGCCAGGTAACGCGCCAGCATGTCGATTTCGAGATTGACGGCCTGCCCCGGTTGCGCGCCGCCCCAGGTCGTCACCTCCAGGGTGTGGGGAATGATGTTCACACCGAACCTGTTGCCGGTCACCTCGTTTACTGTCAGCGAGGTGCCATCCAGGGTGATCGAGCCCTTGGGCGCGATAAAATCCATCAGCGGTTCCGGCGCTTCGAACAAGAAACGCTCAGAATCTCCTTGCCGTTCGCGAGATATCACGGTGGCGACGCCATCGACATGGCCCGAAACCATATGCCCGCCCAGTTCATCGCCCATGCGCAGCGGCCGTTCGAGATTGATCGCGGTGCCTTCGCGCCAGTGGCGAAGCGTCGTGCGTTCGGCGGTTTCCGCCGAGGCCTCGACATCAAACCAGTTGACGGCATCGCTGCGGCTGCCTTGCGCGATGGCGGTCAGGCAGATACCGGCACAGGCGATCGAGGCACCGTCCGCGATCGATGCCGGGTCATAGGAACAGGCAATTCTGAGCCGCACATCGCCGCGCTGCTCGCGTTCGATAACCTTGCCGATATCGGTAATGATGCCGGTGAACATGACCGGTCACTCCTCTTTCCGGTAACTCGTCATGGTATCAGCCCCGACCGGGCCGGTGTCGAACAATCGAAACCGGGGGTTGGCCGTGATTGCCTCCAGCGGCAGCGATCCGAGTGCGTCGAGCCCGTCCCGCCCCAGTTCAAGAGCGGAGCGAAACAGCGTCACCTGATCGGCCAGGTCGCGTTGAACCAGTGCCGCCGCGACGCGCGCACCGCCTTCGACCAGCAGCCGGGTGATACCGCGACCGCCAAGCGCCCGGAGCACGGCGGCGATGTCGGGCCGGCCGTCATCGTCCGGCTTCGCCTTCACAACGGTAACGCCGGCCTGTTCCAGACGCGCGCGATGGCGCGACGGCGCCCTGTCGGTGCAAACCAGCCAGACCGGTGCACGATCGAGGCTGCGCACCAGCGCGCTGTCGAGGGCCAGACCCGCAGCACTGTCGAGCACGATCCGAACCGGCGAGCGGTCGTCAAGACCCGGCAGCCGGCAGGTCAGCTGCGGATCATCATCGCGGACCGTGCCCGAACCGATCATGATCGCATCGTTTTCCGCCCGCATCATATGAACGCGCCGGCGCGCCTGATCTCCGGTTACATGCACGACATCCCGTGCCGCCGACGCAATCTTGCCGTCCGCCGAGATCGCCAGTTTGAGATGGACATGGGGCCGCCCGCGTTCAATGCGTGACAGAAAACCGGCATGATCGATCCGCGCTTCCGCTTCGCAGATGCCGGTTTCGACCCTGATGCCGGCTGCGTCCAGCGCGCGGTGGCCGGCCCCCGCAACCCGGGCGTCAGGGTCGGCCAGCGCGCTCACGACCCGGGCCACGCCGGCCGCGATCAGGGCATCGGTACACGGCGGCGTGCCGGCGGTGTGGCAGCACGGTTCAAGCGTGACATAGGCGCAGGCGCCCCTCGCCGCCGCGCCGGCCTGGGCGAGCGCCAAGGTTTCGGCATGAGGCCGCCCGCCCGGCGCGGTCCAGCCACGGCCGACGACATGGCGCGCCGCACCTTCGCCGGCAACGATAACGCACCCAACCGCCGGGTTTGGCCAGGTCTGCCCGAGCCCGCGCCGGCCGAGCGTCAGCGCATGGGCCATATAGTGCTGATCAGCGGTCATCGCCATTGTGGCCAAACTCTTGATTTTCAGCGGATGCGCACAACATCGCGCGCCGTACGGCGTGAACGAAACATCACTCTTCAGAA
>Ga0114931_10008674_pt1 | contig 12269 bp, 13 predicted proteins | sample 2SBtaG_FD_89579 | JGI IMG/M metagenome (GOLD analysis project Ga0114931, IMG submission 89579) | Deep subsurface microbial communities from Kolumbo volcano to uncover new lineages of life (NeLLi) - 2SBTROV14_V59a metaG | ecosystem: Environmental > Aquatic > Marine > Volcanic | place: Kolumbo...
GAGAAATTTGCAGAGAAAGTGTTAAAAAAAAAAAAACAGCTAAATAAAAAGCAAAAAGTCATGATAGAATACAGCCAGGTGAACACACACAAAGCTTTTCATGTCGGGCATTTAAGAGGTACAATTCTTGGAGGAGCAATAGTCAACCTGCATAGATATTCAGGCTATAAAACTGTTGCAGCAAACTACCAGGGTGATATTGGAGCTCATGTTGCAAAAGTTATTTGGTACCTCAACAAATTCACTCCTGTGTATCCAAGAGAACACAAAGGCAGGTGGCTCGGCAAGATATATCAAAAAGCAAACAAGAAAATAACAGAAGATGACTCTCTAAAACAAGAAGTTTCAATTGTTCTGCAAGGGTTGGAGAACAATGATTCAAAACTTGAAAAACTATGGAAAAAAACAAGAAAGTGGAGCCTTGATGATTTTGAAGAATTTTACAAAGTATTAGGTGTTAAATTTGATAAATATTTCTTTGAGAGCAAATATGAAAAGAAAGGTAAAATACTTGTTGCTGAAATGCTAAAATCCGGCATAGCAGAAAAAAGCAATGGAGCAGTAATAATCAATCTTAAAAAACTTGGTAATTTTTTGCTTTTAAAAAGTGATGGAACAGCTCTATATTCAACAAAAGACTTAGCACTCGCAAAAGAAAAGTTTGAAAATTTTAAGATTGACAAATCAATATATATTGTCGGTGCTGAGCAAAAGCTATATTTCCAACAGATATTCAAGACACTTGAGATTATGGGTTTTTCACAGGCAAAACAGTGTTATCATGTGCCATATGGTTTAGTGAACCTTAAAGGTGGCAAGATATCAAGCAGGGAAGGTGAATTACTATATGCAGAAGAATTCGTACAGGAAGTTATAACAGAAGCCAAAACCCAGATATCACAAAGGCATAAACTAAGTACAAAAGAACTAAATACAAGAGCAAAAAAAATTGCAATGTCAGCAATAAAATTCAGTTTTCTAAATCAGGATAATAACAAAGAGATAATATTTGACAAGAAAACATCTCTTAGTTTTGAAGGTGAAACAGGCCCATATGTTCAATACACTTGCGCAAGAATATCCAGTATACTAAAAAAAGCAGGTTCATTTAAAAAAACAATAAAATGGAACATTAATGATGAAGAACATGAACTCATAAAAATGCTTGGACATTTTGATGAAATAATAAATGATGCAACAGAAGGGTTTCGTCCTCATGTTTTGTGCAGATATCTGCTTGATTTATGCCAGGCATTTAACAGTTATTACCATGAAATACCGATTCTTAAAGCAAAAGAAGAAAAGCGCGGCAGACTATCGTTCATCTCCTTTGTAAAAGAAGTCATTTCAGAAGGGCTTGTTCTGCTTGGTGTTGAGCCGCTTGAAGAGATGTAAAGAAATATAAACCATTGTGTTTTAGCATACACAATGAAACTCATTACAGACCTGCATATCCACAGCAAATATTCGCGTGCTTGCAGCAAGGACCTGGATATTAAAAACCTGGAGAAATATGCAAGGATTAAAGGAGTAGATCTTTTAGGGACAGGGGATTTTACACATCCAAAATGGATAAAAATTCTAAAGGACGAGTTGACTGATAATGGTCATGGTATATTCTTGACAAAAACAAATTTTCCATTTGTGTTGCAAACAGAAATTTCACTCATTTACACACAGGGTGGAAGAGGCAGGAAAGTTCATAATGTTGTTCTTGCGCCAGATTTTAATGCAGTTGATAGGATTACAGAAGAACTATTAAAACGTGGCAGGATTGATTACGATGGCAGACCAATATTCAAGATACCATGTCCTGAATTTGTCCGAATGCTAAGAAATATTGATAAAAGGATTGAAGTCATACCAGCACACATCTGGACACCACACTTTGCAATGTTTGGCAGTAACAGTGGTTTTGACAGTATCAAAGAATGTTTTTTAGAAGAAGCCAAACACATCCATGCAATTGAGACAGGTCTATCAAGCGACCCACAAATGAACTGGCGACTAAGCCAACTTGATAGTGTAAACATTGTAAGCTTTTCTGATTTACATAGTTACTGGCCATGGAGAATAGGAAGAGAAGCAACAATATTTGACATTGAACTTACTTATGATTCCTTGCTGAGTGCCATTCGGACAGGCAAAGGTATTGTTTCAACAATTGAAGTTGACCCTAACTACGGCAAGTATCATTATGATGGACATAGAAATTGTAATGTGTGTATGGGGCCAAGCGAATCAAAAAAAGTAAACAGAATATGTCCTGTATGTAAAAGACCAATGACAATAGGTGTTTTATACCGTACAAAAGAGTTGGCTGACAGAGAAGAAAACTACAAACCAGATAACAGGCCAGGGTTTAGGTATATTATGCCGCTTCATGAACTGATATCAATATACCTAGGCAAAGGTGTTGCAACAAAAACAGTATGGGCAGAGTATGATAAGATATTAAAGATTGGCAAAAATGAATATGACATAATGTTAAATGTTCCTCGTGAAAGATTACTGAGTGTTACAAGTGCAGAAATGGTTGATATCATTATTAAGAACAGAGAAGGCAAGATAAAGGTAAAGCCAGGATATTATGGTGTATATGGTGTTCCTGTTTTTAGTGAGAATACAGATGATACAAAAGCGAGTGAGTTTAAACAGGATGAATCAGAAATAAGAATTAGTAAAGAAAAACCAAAACAAAAAGGACTTGATGATTTTTTTAATTAACGATAATCAGACCTTTCCTGGATGCTTGTGTTTCATCACCAAATTCAAATTGTCCTTTCTCCCCAGCTTCAAACTCAAGAACAACAGATGTTCCTTCTGTATAGAAAGACTCAATGTTCATTCCAGTTATTCCAATTCTTGTAAATTTATCAGTGTCTTGCGTGTCAAGATTTGTAATGAAAAGTCTAACTTGGTCCCCTTTATCAACAGTTATTGTATCTGGTGAAAACCCAGAATCTGTTGCACGGATAGAAAATTCCTTAGTTTCTTCAACTGGCACATCTTCAACAGGCACATCACTCTGTGATCCTATAACTACGACTTCTGATGGAACAGGAACAACTCTCTCTTTAATTTGCTCAGTTTTTACACATCCAGAGATTAAAACAATAAATGTAATTAGTATTAATGCATATTTCATATTACTCACCCCATCTTTCCACAAAACAAGAATATATTTAAAAGTTTCTATTGTGGAGTAGTAAGCTGTAATAGTTCCTCTACTTTTTCCTGAAGCTCCATTGGATTAAATGGTTTTGTAACGAATGCAACAGCACCAACATCAATACCCCTTAGAATATCATGATCTTCTTTTTTTGCAGAGACCATTGCGATTACTGTATTTTTTGTTTTTGGATTGTTCTTCAGCCGTTTTGCAACCTCATAACCATCCATGCCAGGCATCATTATATCAAGAAGAATTAAATCAGGTATTTTTTGCTCAACTTTAAGAAGGGTTTCCTCACCTGTCTCTGCTTCCATGTATTCATATTCATCGCCAAGACTAAGTTTTATAAGGTCAATTATTTGCTTCTCATCATCAACTATCATAATAAGCTTTTTTTGCATATAAATAAAGATAAGAAAGTATTATAAAAAACTATTGTTTTTCCAATTGTTAAGGAAGAATCATCTGTTGTTGATTTGAAAACTTATTCTGCTGGTTTTTCTTTTGATTTCTCTTCAGGTTTCTCTTCAACAGCTTCTTCTACCTTTTCTTCTTGAGCTGGTTTATCCTCAGGTTTTTCTTCAACAGCTTCTTCTACCTTTTCTTCTTGAGCTGGTTTATCCTCAGGTTTTTCTTCAACAGCTTCTTCTGCCTTTGTTTCTTGAGCTGGTTTATCCTCAGGCTTTTCCTCAGGTTTCTCTTCAACAGTTTCTTCTGCCTTTGCTTCTTGAGCTGGTTTCTCCTCAGGCTTTTCCTCAGATTTTTCTTCAACAACTTCTTCTACCTTTGCTTCTTGAGCTGGTTTCTCCTCAGGCATATCCTTTGGTTTATCCTCAGTTGGCTTTGATTTCACTTTTTCTGTTTTTTCTTCTGCTACCTTCACATCAGCTGATTTTTTCTCTTGTTTTCCAGAATCTTCTTTTTCTGATTTTTTGTCTTTTTTATCAGATTTTTTTTCATCTTTTTTAGGTGCTTTTTTGTCTTTTTTCTCTTTCACTTCCTCATAAACAGGCTTGCCTGCAAGTTCAGCTCTTACTGTTCCATCATCTTCTTTTATTGCTGTAACACTTACATGATGAGGAGGATTTCGCATACCATTTGACCAAACCATTTCATTTAGATGCTTACCGAGTTTAATTATATCAGATTTCATATGACGTTTTAGAAATTTCCTTAAAGCTGTTACTGCTTTTTTTGCCTTTTTATATTTTGGAACTTTTGCAAATTCTTTTCTTAATGGAATATTAAAACTTCGCTCGAGTACAACTTTAGGTTTATTATCTTTCTTTGCCATTCTTTAATCTCCTTATGCTTTTGTATTAGACCTTCGCCAGCTTCTTTTGATATCTGTATGCCGTCCTGGATGAACTCTTCTTGTCTTACCATAGATTTTTGGAACTGTCCAGAAAGGAGCCCACCTAGTTTGTCTAGCGAGTTTTGATAAACGAATTTTTCTGCTTAAATGAATGAATCTTGCCATTTTCATTCCTCCTTAGATTTGGATTTATCTGTTTCTGAATTAACAGGTGATTCTGTTTTTGAATCTTCTACAGCTTTCTCTTCAGCTACTTCTTCTACCTTTACTTCTTCAGCAGGTTTTTCTTCATTTGATTTAGGTTCTTTTACTTGTTTTTTTTCAACTGATTCTGCTTTGTCTTCTTTAGGTTTCTTTTCTTCTGCTGGTTTCTTTTCAACAGGTTTTCCTGAAGACTTTTTTGTAGTATCAAGTGCATTAGCTACTTCCTTAGATACTTTTGCCTTTTCGACTGGCTTCTCTGCATCTTTAGGTTTTGTAGCAACTGATTTTTTTGGTTTTTTCTTAAAAACAGCTTTAGCAATAGTATTAATAAATGACATTCCTTTTGGAGTCAAAACTTTTCCTTTATGAACCCCTTTATCTTGTTGTTTTATGAGTCCAGCTTTTTCAAGTTGCTGAAGAATTGTCCTTATGATATTTCCAGAGGCTTTCCTGAATTCAGCAGGCTTGTGTCCTCGTCTTTTCTTTCCGCCGAATTTGGTTCTGAGCTTTGATACACCAACAGGACCTAAATAAACAACCTTAATCATAATAGAAGCTGTTCGCATGTACCACCAATCTATTTCAATAGGAGGTTTTTGTTTATCATTACCTGTTCTTACGAACATTGACCATTCAGGTGGAACTAGCTCATCAATCTTTTTTAGTTCTACTGCGATTTCCTTGATTAAATCTGATTTATCTACTTCAGTTACCCATTTCATTTTATTTTCCTTTTTAATTTCTATTCAGAAACTAACTCTTAGGTTCGAAGAACAAATAGGTCCTTTAAAAACTTTGCGATAAATTAGTTATGTCCATAACTAATCGTACACAAAACTTATATATGAAACCAAATTTTCAGCAGTTGATTTTAATAGTCAATAATTTTAATTTATGAGGTGTTAGAATGGATATAAAACCAATTGGAGAACGTGTTTTATTAAAACCACACAAACAAGAAGAAAAGACAAAGGGTGGAATATATATTCCTGAATCTGCAAAAGAAGAGAAAAAAGAAGGAGAAGTGCTTGCTGTTGGAACATACAAGGATGGCAAGTCATTACCGCTTAAGAAAGGAGATAAAATCCTATATGGTGGTTATAGTTCTGATGATTTTGAGTTGAATGGCCAGAAGTATATCTTTATTGAGTTTAAAGATGTCTTGGCAATTCTTAAGTGAGGTTAGAAAATGACAACAAAAAAAATAATGTTTAATGAAGATGCAAGAAATGCATTGATGATTGGTGTTGATAAAGTTGCAAATACAGTTAAGATAACTTTGGGACCAAAAGGAAGAAATGTGGTTCTGGATAAGATGGGCAATCCAACAGTAACCAATGATGGTGTTACAATTGCAAAAGAGATTGAACTGCATGATAAATTTGAAAACATGGGTGCAAAACTCGTAAAAGAAGTTGCATCAAAAACACAGGATATAGCAGGCGATGGAACAACCACAGCAACGCTTCTAGCACAAGCAATGATTACAGAAGGGCTTAAAAATATTGCTTCAGGGGCAAACCCAATGGATGTTAAGCGTGGTATTGAAAAAGCAGTATCTGAAATTGTCAAATTTTTAAGAATGAAAAGTACTCCTGTCAGGGAAAAATCTAAAATCATACAAGTTGCAACTGTCTCGGCAAACAATGATGAAAAAATAGGCAATCTAATTGCTGATGCAATGGAAAAAGTAGGTAATAGTGGTGTTATAACTGTTGAGGAAGCTAAAAGCGTTGAGACAAGCCTGAAAGTTGTTGAGGGTATGCAGTTTGACAGAGGATTTATCTCGCCATACATGGCAACAGACCACGAAAAAGGCATTGCTGAACTCGAAAACCCATACATTCTGCTTATTGATAAAAAACTCTCAAGCATGAAACAACTGGTTCCTATACTTGAAAAAGTTGCAGGCGAAGGCAAACCTTTGCTTATCATTGCAGAGGATGTTGATGGCGAAGCTCAGGCAGCACTTATCCTAAATATAATGCGTGGTGCTCTAAAGGTTTGTGCAGTAAAAACACCTGGTTTCATGGATGATTCAAAAGAAGTGCTTGAAGACATTGCAATTCTTACAGGAGCAGAGGTTGTGAATGAAGACAAAGGTATGAAGCTTGAAGAATTTGACGAGACATGGCTTGGAAGCGCAACAAAAGTCAAGGTTGATGATGAGAACACAACAATCATTGAAGGAAAAGGCGAGAGTAAATTAATTAAGGCCAGAAAAAGTCTTATTGAATCACAAATTATTGCTGCTGATGCAGCGTTTAAGAAAGATGACTATAGAAAAAGACTTGCTAAACTTGGCGGTGGTGTTGCTGTTATCAATGTTGGTGCTGCAACAGAAACAGAGCTAAAAGAAATAAAAATGAGAATTGATGATGCTCTTAACGCAACAAAAGCAGCAGTTGAAGAAGGTGTTGTTTCTGGCGGTGGTTTAACTCTTTTCCAGGCAACAAATGTTCTGGACAAACTGGAACTAAAAGGAGATGAAAACACAGGCTTAAAAATTGTAAAAAGATCATTGCAGGAGCCAATTCGTCAGATTGCAGAGAACACTGGTGTAGAGGGTGCAGAGGTTATTGCAAGGCTTAAAGCAGAAGTAGATTCAGGTGTTGGATTTAATGCAAAAAACAGCAAATTTGAGAATATGGTAAAAGCAGGTGTTATTGATCCAACAAAAGTGATGAGGTCAGCACTTCAAAATGCAGCATCAATTTCAGCAATGGTTTTGACAACAGAAGCACTTGTAACAGATTTTGATTCTGAGAAAGAAGAGAAACAAGACACAATTATAATCTAAACTATTTTGTTTTTTTTGCATTTTTTAGTTTAATTGTGTTTTTTTATTAATTTTTCTTTATAAATCTTTTTTATTAAGGTATTCAGTATAGAAAACTATATATATGAGTAGTATCATATAACATAGTATCATATAATGTATCACCAAAATAGAAAGGTTTAAATATTAAAATATCATTACTATGCAGTGATTAATTGTTTTGAAAAATTGTACGAATTGTATGATTAGGTAAAACACAATGGAAGAAGACAAGCCACCTTCGTCTCTTAGTGACCTTGTATCTAATCATGAGAGTAATTTTCCTCAAAAGAATATAGGTTTTGTTTCTACACGTTTTGCTGGAACAGATGGAGTTTCTCTTGAAGCCAGCAAATGGGCTGATGTCTTTGAAAAAAGTGGACATCAACCATTTTGGTTTGCAGGAGAATTGGATAGGGATCCTGATAAGAGTTATCTTGTTCCTGAAGCTCACTTTACATATAAAGAAAACAAATCGATTAATGGTATTCTCTTTGGCACAAAGAATACTCGTCCAAGAAAGATAACAGATCAGGTGTATAAATTAAAGGAGAACATAAAGAATAAACTATATGATTTTCTTGACAAATTTAATATTGATCTTCTGATACCTCAGAATGCAATGACTATACCTGTGAATGTTCCTCTCGGATTAGCATTAGCTGAGATTATTCAAGAAACTAATATTCCAACAATTGCCCACCATCATGACTTCTATTGGGAACGAGAAAGATTTACCCTGAATTGCGCAAAAGACTACCTAAGCGCAGCATTTCCACTTAGAAGCAATAGCAATGTCATGCATGTTACTATTAATTCAAATGCCCAGGTTAGTCTGGCATCAAATCTTGGAATCTCTTCGACAGTGATTCCAAATATATTAGATTACAGCTCACCGCCTCATATAAACACAGAGAGAGCAAGTAGGTTCAGAGAGTCGCTGGATATTAAGCCAGATGACTATATGGTGCTTTTACCTTTAAGAGTTGTGCCTCGTAAGGCATTAGAAGTAGCAGTTGAAATTATAGCCCAATTAGGAGATGAAAAATATAATTTAGTGGTATCGCATGAAGCAGGTGATGAAGGTTTCAAATATCGGGACAAAGTTAAAAATTTTGCTGCTAGGTCAAATGTTAAAATCCATTTTGTGGAAGCGAAATTAAGGAACCCCTGGCAGGATTATGGAGAAGACAGTGATAAGTCATCCTATACTCTTTGGGATATTTACCCTAATGCAGACTTGGTCATAATTCCTAGTATGTACGAGGGTTTTGGCAATGCATTCCTAGAAGCAGTATACTTTAAAAAGCCTGTTGTAATCAACAGATATCAAAACTTTGTGACTGATATTGAGCCCCATGGTTTTAACCTGATTACAATGGATGGTTTTGCTGATACAGCTGTGGCAGAAAAAGTATATAACATCATGGAATCATATCAAGAAAGGGAAGAAATGGTGAATAATAATTATTCTAAAGCAAAAAAATTATTTGGTTATTCTGTTTTGAGAGACTCTCTTAACACCATATTAAAGCATTTCTATGGCACAGATTTTTCAGTGCTGACTACACCAGATGTTCCATCAATAACCAGAAAAACACCAGATTATGTTAATTCAGATGTTAGAAAGATTGCTTAAATATTTTTTTTGAGTGCTTTTTCTGAAATGATAGAACTATTGCCTGTCTTGTCTTCTATTATTATTTTTAGTTTATCCTGTCCCCACATTACCTTCTGGAGTTTTTTAAGCATATTCTTTGCTTTTTTTTGTTCTGATTTATCTTCTGAATTTTCTTTTGCCTGTTCAATAATTATCTTAAAACGTCTTAAGAGACCTTCAACATTCGTGATGAAACCAGTAGCTGTTGTTCCTGGTTCCATTGTTATCATATGAGGTATTTTGACTGTTGCTTCAGCACTTTTTACAACACGAATTTTCATGTCTTCTTCAGAAGTTACATCAAGCGTGTACTTAGCAGGCTCATGTTTTTCCTTACATTCAATGTCTGCTTTGTGGTACTTGCAGTTTGTACATGTCATTGAAAACATGTAAACAATACCAAAATAAGGTATTTCAGTTTCCTGCTCCATGAGAGTCATATTTTTAGTGTTGCACATAGGACATACTTGACCAGACATTGTTTCTATTTTATCTTCACTCATGGTATTTGCAAATCAGTTGTATATATAAATATTTTTCGATTTGAATTTGCTGTAGACTGATTATTTTATTGAATGTTATTAAATACATAATTTAGCATGGTAAACCATAAATGAAATATAATCAAGAGAAATAAAATTATGGAAAAATTAATCAACTGTTTTTGTTTGTTTTGACCTGTAAATTTCAGCAAAGTTAGGTGTTGCAACAATATAATCATCACCAAAACCAGCTATATCACCTGTTATTGCATCACATGTCTTTTTTAGTTTATTAATTGCTCTTTTGAGTTCAACTAAGTCTTTATCTTTTAATGGTTTAATATTTACTAAACATATTGTATAACCTTCTCTTAGTGAATCAAGTATAACTTTTACATCTGAGAAATCCTCTATTGTAAAAGGTCTTACAATAACCTTACTTTTAGCGTCAGAACCAGATACGGTATCAAGTTCAACATACTCCTCTTCTGCTTCTTCAGGTTCAAGATCTTCTTTTGAAAATGTTTTTTTTATATGTTCAACAAACTTCTTCATTTGATTACCCTCCGGTTAATACTAATATTCAAACACCAGCTATATTATATAAATCTTTTGTTTTTTTAGTTGCGGACAAAAAGAGATTATATGATTCTGCGCAACTAAAGCCAGAAAAACATAACAATTCTTATAGTGTACTTATGTATTTGTCTTTCTCTATCTTAGAAGTAATGCTTTAACTCCTTGAAAAAAGCCTTGAAAGTCTTCCCGGGATTTATTTATTGCTCCCAGAAAAAACCAGTTTGTTATGAATAGTAAAACAAATAAAAAATTTAATTTAAATGTATCATCAACCATCTGGATCACTTTGTTCCGCAGTAAAAGAACTTTTCAATTGAGACATCATTTGATTCAAAGCCCCCGCTTCTGGGGTTGTTGGTGCTCTCCTCTTTTGGTATCTCTTCTATTGTTTTTTCTTCTTTTTCTGTTATTATTTGAGTCTGAGGTTGCTCCTCTTCTACCTTTGGAGTATTCACTTTGGTGAGAATCTCCTGATAATTTGCAAACTTTTCTTCGTGAGCATCAATCTTTTCGTTGATTTTGTTTACTTCTTCACAGAATTGGTCTGCAAATCTTTGAAGAATTCCTTTCATCTCATCAAGAGCTTTCTCATTGTTTTTCTCTTCTGGTTGAGTTTTAAGTAGTTCTTCTTGGTTGATTGTTGGTTTTTCATTCTCAGGTTCATCTACATGGATTTTTTGTTCATCAGTAACAAATATCTTTGTGAACTCTTGTTCTTCTTTGCTTCCAGCCATAGTGCCTGCCAAGCTTACAGCATCTTCACTTGTTGCTGCCAGACCATGTGTCTTAAGTGTATTCGCCAAAATGTTCATTTTTTTAAGCTTGTCAACGTTCATCAAATCACCTATATTAGTATAATTATTCGTATATTAGTTTAATATATACTTATATTTAAAGTTTTCGTTTCACTTATTGAAAATTTACAAAATGTTGGGATTGGTCTCGAGTGGAAATTTGAGTTATCAAAAAATGCTAGAATTAAACAATCTGGGAGCATCAAACTCTTTTTGCATGTGCATTATTTTTGCAATCAATATTACATGGTCGCCTGTTTCAATTTCATTTATAACACTACACTCAAAAACACCTTTATGTTGGTCAATTAATGGACAGTCAATTGTATTTGCCTCTTTTTTTGAAAGTTTTGCCCTGTTAAATTTGTCCATGTGTTTTCCATTATGCTCTTTACAGAATAACATTGCCTCTTTTAGTTCCTTGCCACAAAAATTTGTACAAAATACTCCCGAACTCCTTATTAAATCAAGAGTGAATCTGTCTTTGTGAAGAGAAATTGCATAGAACATGGGTTTTTTGGAAACAGGCATGTGTTTATTGATGGCTGTTACATTATCTTTTGTTGTGTTTTTTCCAAAAAGATTTATTCTTGCTCTTGATGTTACAAAAATTACTTGTCTTGGATTGCATATATCAAACATTTTCAAATATTTTTATACCTGTGTGTTTTTTCACAAAGCAAGAGTAAACAGATCATGAACAGGAAAAAACTAAAGATTACATGGATATAATATAAATTCCACAAAAGAATATTTATGGGCTCAGCAATAATTAATGCTGTTGAACTGAACACAGCAGCCAGTATTACCCTTTTATATCTAAGCTGATAATTCATTGCTTTTATTATAAAATATGCAAGGCAGCTTAATGATATGATAATTATTCCTGATTTTATAAAGAAAAAAAGTATGAAAATCAGCATAATCCCTGGAAAGAGTAGAATAGATACTACAAATAAAAATTCTCTAAGTTCTTTTCTGTGTGCATGTAAATTAGAATATTCTGTTCTTATTGGTTCCCCTGCAAAAAAACATGTTGGTTTGAGAAGCGCGCAAAGTGTTGGTTTACGTATGAATTCCTTGTCAGTAATAAGCAAATTCTGATTTGTATAGTTTGCTTCGTTAGCAAAGAGAATCTTGTATTTATTAATAACTATTGGCTCAGTGAGATTTCCTTTTAGTTCAAGCGAGTTTAGTTTTTCAAGTTCAGTATCCAAAGAACCATTAAACGTAATTAGTTGA
>Ga0114931_10008675_pt1 | contig 12269 bp, 10 predicted proteins | sample 2SBtaG_FD_89579 | JGI IMG/M metagenome (GOLD analysis project Ga0114931, IMG submission 89579) | Deep subsurface microbial communities from Kolumbo volcano to uncover new lineages of life (NeLLi) - 2SBTROV14_V59a metaG | ecosystem: Environmental > Aquatic > Marine > Volcanic | place: Kolumbo...
GCCGGCCAACAGCGCACCGCCGAACAGGAACACGCCGAGCCGATCTTTCCGACCTCGAGTTACGTGTTCGATAGCGCAGCGGCCGCAGCGGCGCGGTTTTCCGGGGAACAGCCGGGCAATATCTACTCGCGCTTTACCAACCCGACCGTACGAACCTTCGAACAGCGCCTGGCGGCACTGGAAGGCGGTGAACACTGTGTGGCGACCGCATCCGGCATGTCGGCGATCTACGCAACTTGCGCAGGATTACTGTCGGCCGGCGACCACGTGGTGTCCTCACGTAGCATCTTTGGCAGCACCACCTTGCTGTTCAATAACTACCTGAAGAAATTCGGCATCGAAACCAGCTTCGTCGCGCAACACGATCTCGACGCCTGGGCCGGCGCGATACGCCGGCAGACGCGGCTATTGTTTCTGGAAACCCCCTCCAACCCACTGACCGAAATAGCCGATATCGCCGCACTGGCGGAACTGGCGCACGCGCATAACTGTCTGCTGGTGGTCGACAATTGTTTCTGCACACCGGCGCTGCAGCAGCCGTTGGCGCTGGGGGCGGATATCGTGATTCACTCGGCCACTAAATATCTGGATGGTCAGGGACGTTGCGTGGGTGGCGCCGTGGTCGGCAGCGAGGCCGTCGTGGGCGAAGCCGTCTATGGATTTCTCCGCACCTGTGGGCCAAGCATGAGCCCCTTTAATGCCTGGGTATTTCTCAAGGGACTGGAGACACTATCTTTACGCATGCGCGCCCATTGTGAGTCGGCGTTGCGACTCGCCGGCTGGCTTGAAGCGCAGGCGGCGGTCAAACGGGTGTTTTATCCCGGTCTGGCATCGCATCCCCAACACGAACTGGCGGACAGGCAGCAGTCAGGCTACGGCGGTATTGTATCGTTTGAAGTCGACGGCGGGCAGGCGGCCGCCTGGCGGCTGATCGATGCGACACGCGTCTGTTCGATCACCGCCAACCTGGGCGATGCCAAGACCACCATAACCCATCCGGCCACCACGACGCACGGGCGGCTGACACCGGAGCAACGTGCTGCAGCCGGTATTTCCGATGGATTAGTGCGCATCGCCGTAGGTCTGGAAACCATTGATGACTTGTGTGCCGATCTCGCCAATGGCTTAGGGAGCTAAAACCATGAAACAATCTGCAATCTGGGTGTTGCTGTTCGTGCCGCTGATACTGTCCCCGCCGAGGGTCGGCGCCGACAACGCCCTTGTCGAAGATCAGGTCAGCTTTCAGGCTGAAGTCGGCCGTGACGTGGATAACGACCGTGTTGTGGCGGAGCTCGCGGCGATGGCCGAGAACCGGGATCCCGCCCAATTGGCGCAACAGATTAACGAAACCATGCGCTGGGCGCTGGGGCAGGTGACGGATAAAAAGCAGATCAGACCACGCAGCGGAACTTACCAGACCTACCCGGTGTACGATAACAAAAAGATCGCGCGCTGGCGTGGACGCCAGGTACTACAGTTAGAATCCGCCGATGTTGACCGGCTCAGTCAGTTGATCGGCCGGCTGCAAGCGCGCCTGCAAATGCAGTCCCTGCAGTTTTCTGTTTCACCGGATAAGCGCCGTGATGTTGAATCGGATTTGATCGAGGAAGCGCTGGCGGTTTTTAAGCAGCGCGCGGAATTGATCCGCAAATCACTGGGCGCCAGTGGGTACCGCCTGATGGATGTGACGGTGCATAGCGGCGGAACACAGCGGCCGGTGCCGCTGCGCGCTGAGGCGATGGCGTCGGTGTCACGCGCGGCAGTTTCCAGCCCCGCGATAGAGCACGGGACAACGCGTATTACGGTGCAGGCCAGTGGGCGGATTCACCTGTTGCGGAATTAAACCGGTACTAACCCGGGGGGCAGATTTTGCCGACGCCCCAGCGTTCGAAATCATCGAAGCTGATTTTATCCAGCTGTGATAAATCGGTACCGCGGACCACACGCGAGATATTGACCGTGCAGGTGCTGGAAACAGCGCGGTCTATTTTGTCGCCGTTATAACGCGGCTGCACCAGGAGTTGGTTGAATTGTTTTTGCTCGACGACAAAGGGTGTGTCCAGCTGTAGCAGGTAGTAGTTGTCACGCATGGGCCCGGCCAGAACCGTGACACCCGAAACCATCAGCGGGTTGTCGCCGTGATAGTCATAAGGTTCATAGATTTCGAGGACATGGTGTTGAATCGTCATTATTCCCAGCGCCTTCATGCGGAGAAAGGCAGCATGCACAAAGCGCCAACGACTGTCAAAGCTGAATACCGGCGGTGTTTCAGCGACATTCCTTATTTGCTGTGTAACGTTTTGAAAATTGGTTGAATAGTGTCGAGTTCCGCGAATTTGTTTGAACGCGCTCTGCAGTGTCTGCAATGTCATAGTCCGGCGCAAAAGTGTCAGTGGACGGACGCCGCCTATACGGCTTTGCGTAGCGGGCAATTGTGCTTAGAATCGATCCAGCCCGTGATTTTTATCGAAGTCCCAGGTCGGCCTGCGCGACCGCGACTGGTGGCGCCGCGCGACCTGCCGCATCGGAAGCTCGGTAGTGTTGAAGGCCGTGCGACCTTGTTGCATGCACTGGCGCACATAGAATTCAACGCCATCAATCTGGCCTGGGATGCGGTGTACCGTTTTCGCGACTTGCCAACCGGATACTACAGTGACTGGGTACGTGTCGCCCGCGAGGAGGCTTTACACTTCAGGTTACTGTGTACCTGTCTGCAAAACCTGGGTTACGCTTATGGCGATTTCGATGCCCATAACGGGCTGTGGGAAATGGCGTGCAAGACCGCACACGATCCCCTGGTGCGGATGGCGCTGGTGCCGCGGGTACTGGAGGCGCGCGGTCTGGATGTGACACCGGCTATTCTCGCGCGGTTGCGGAAAAGCGGTGACGGCTGTGCAGTTGAAGCGCTGGAAGTTATTCTGCGCGATGAAATCGGCCACGTTGAAATCGGTAGTCGTTGGTTTCGCTACCTGTGCGAGCAACGTGGACTGGAGAGTGAGGCGACCTTTGCGCAGTTGCTGAAGCAGTATATGAATGGACGGGTTAAGCGACCGTTTCACTACGAGGCGCGTCAACAAGCCGGGTTCAATGCGCTGGAAATGCAGCTCCTGGAAGACATGGCGTCGTCCAGGCGTTGAAATAAATGTTGGAGTAGCAGGTGTGCGTAACAGATTTTTTGTGCTGTTTGGTTATTTGATGGCGGGCCTCACTTACTGGGGTCCGGCCGTGGCGGAAACCCGGGCGACAGTGGTCTGGTATACGCAACAAGAGCCGGGTATCGACCCGTACCGTGTGCGCTACATTATTACACCGGACTTTATGCGTTCCGACGACGGCCAGGACAGTGGCGATTTTCTTCTGTTCGATCGCGGACAACGTCAGATCTACAGTGTGGCGACCGAAGACCGCCGTGTGTTGGAAATCGATGGCAATGCCGATGCGCCGCAAAAACCGGCTAAGCTGCTTATCGATATACGCCAACATACCGACCGGAAGGCGCCGCCAATTAACGGTAAATCACCACTGGAAGTCGATTTGGTCGCCGCCGAAAAAATCTGTCGCTCGGCGTTGGTGGCGCTGGGATTTCTGGAGCCGGCCCGCCAGGCGATGCAGGAGTACAGCCAGGCCCTGGCGGTCCAGCAATTGCGTACGCTGTCCAACACGCCGGCCGACTATCAGACGCCGTGTTTTCTGTCGCGCTTCCTGTACGCCACCGATTTCCACCTGGCGCTGGGTATGGTGCTGGCCGACTGGAACGACCAGGGAGAACGGCGCGAGCTGAGTGCTTATGAAACCGATGTGCCGGTGTCGGGGGCGTTGTTTGTGCTACCGGACGGTTTTACGCGCTATCAGGCCGGCGTGCACTAAGGTGATTCGAGTCTGACCCCCATTTCTGGATCGACACTCAGCACGCTGCCTTGCCGGGACCAGTCGCCGAGAACCGCGCGTTGAAGTTTTCGGCCCCGGTGCTCGATGTCGTGAATACCCGGCCGGTGGGTGTGGCCGTGGATCATCAGGCTGACGTTATACTGCTCGAACACGCGGAGTACCTCCGCCTGATTAACATCCATGATGACGTCATCTTTGCCCTGCACTGACAGGCTGCTCAGTTCGCGCGCCTGTTCGGCCATTTGTAAGCGCTCTTCGAGTGGCAGCGACAAGGTCTGTTGTTGCCACTGCGGATCCCTCAGCCGGCGGCGCAGCGCCTGGTAGTCCGTATCATCGGTACACAGCGTATCGCCGTGCAGCAGCAGAGTCCGGGTGCCATAGAGGTTAATCGTGCTGCATTCGTCCAGTAAGGTACAAGCGGTTTCGACGCTGAATTGTTCCCCCAGCATAAAATCACGATTGCCGCGCAGCAGAAAAACCGGGGTGCCTGCCTGTGTGCACGCTTTCAGGGCTTGCTTGATGGGCTCATAGGCGGGCTCCGGGTGGTCGTCGCCCACCCAGGCTTCAAACAGGTCGCCAAGAATATACAGGGCTTCGGCGTTACCCCGGATGTCGGTCAAAAAGCGGAGCAGGGTATCGCCAATGGCCGGTCGCACCGGGTGCAGGTGCAGGTCGGAAATAAACAGCGTTGCCATCGCTTTTTGCAGTGGTCAGTCGTCGATGTTGACGCTTTCTATAATGACATCATCTTGCGGTACATCCTGGTGACCGGCACGGGTGGTCGTCGGGAGTTTTTCGATCGCCTGAACGATATCGAGCCCGTCGATGACTTTGCCGAACACACAGTAACCCCAGCCCTGAGCGGTGGCGGCGCTGAAGTTGAGAAAGCCGTTGTCCTTGGCATTAATGAAAAACTGTGCCGTGGCGGAATGGGGGTCGGACGTTCGCGCCATGGCGATGGTGCCGAGATCATTGGTCAGGCCGTTGTCGGCTTCATTCTTGATCGGATTGTTGGTCGCTTTCTGGGCCATGCCCGGCTCGAAACCACCCCCCTGGATCATGAAGCCCGGGATGACACGGTGAAAAATGGTGCCGTCGTAAAATCCAGCCCGGGCATAGTCGAGAAAATTAGCCACGGTTTCCGGGGCTTTTTCGGCATCCAGTTCCAGAACGATGGTGCCTTGGTTGGTCTGCATACGCACACTCACGGTGGTGTCTCCTGTCGAGGTATCCGGCCGCGTATAATAACGATTTCCGCGTCGCCGACCAATTTTTGTTACCCTACGCGCCGTTCTTCAACGGCGACAGGCAGGAATGAGTAAAACCAGCATCAAAGCCCGATTTGCCCCCAGCCCGACAGGCGAGATCCATCTGGGCAATCTGCGCACCGCCCTGTTTAACTGGTTGTATGCGGTCGGTCGGGCGGGCGTTTTCCTGCTGCGCATCGAGGATACCGACCAACAGCGCAGCCGGCCGGAGTATGTCGACGCCTTGTTGCAGGAACTCCGTTGGCTGGGACTCGACTGGCAGGAAGGGCCGCAGGTCGACGGTGCAGCAGGGCCCTATTTCCAGGCCCGGCGTGGGGCGATTTATCTGGACTATTACGCGGCGCTGGCGGCAGCCGGCGCGACCTATCCGTGTTTTTGCAGCGACACGCAGCTGAAACTGGCACGCAAGGCCCAGCGTGCTGCCGGCCGGCCGCCGCGTTACCCGGGCACCTGCGCCCACCTGTCAGTGGACGAAATCGAACAGAAGCTGGCGGCGGGCGACAAGCCGACGCTGCGCTTTCGGGTGCCGCCGGGACAGGCGGTCGAGTTTGACGATCTGGTGCGTGGACCGCAGCGTTTTCTGAGCGACGATATTGGTGATTTCATTATCCGTCGTAGTGATGGCACGCCGGCTTTTTTCTTCACCAACGCCGTCGATGATGCTTTGATGGGCGTCAGTCACGTGCTGCGCGGTGAGGATCATTTAACCAATACGCCGCGACAGTTGCTCATTCTCCAGGCGCTGGGGTTGCCGGCGCCCGCCTACGGGCATTTATCACTGCTGGTGGGTGATGACGGCAGTCCATTGTCCAAGCGGCATGGCAGTCGCAGCGTTCGTGAATTGCGCGAAGCGGGTTATATGCCGGGCGCTATCCTGAACTACATGGCGCGCCTGGGTCACAGTTACAGCAGTGACCGTTATGCCGAACTCGACGTGTTGGCGCGCGATTTTTCAGTGCAGCGTCTGGGGAAGGCGCCGGCGCGCTATGACGCCGGACAGTTACGCTTCTGGCAGAAAGAAGCGGTCGGCGCGGCTTCGGACGGAGCTTTGCTTGTCTGGTTCAAGACGTCTGAGCAGGGGCGCACCTTGTCCGCCGACTGGCCGGATGAGCGACTCGCTGCGCTGTTGGCCGTGGTGCGTGATAATGTTGAAATGCCGCAGGATGTCGCCACCTGGTTGGAACGCTTGTCGGGTGAAAAAGTCACCCTGGCAGCGCAGGACCAGCACTTGCTGGTGGCGGCCGGACGCGAATTTTTTCAAACGGCGCTGAGCCTGTTGGATACACCACAGGATAACTTCCGTGACTTTGCCAAAGCCGTTGGCAACGCCACCGGCACCAAGGGAAAAGGCCTGTTTATGCCATTACGCATCGCCCTGACGGGCGTCGCGCACGGACCCGAGATGGCGCGCGTCTGGGACTGGCTGGGCGGCGATATCCGCCGCGCGCGCCTGCAGGCGGCGCTGGATCATTTCGATGGAGTCGAAGCGCATGCTGAAACTGTTTAACAGTTTAACGCGCACCAAGGAAACGTTCATACCGATCGAGCCCGGTAAGGTACGTATGTATGTGTGCGGCATGACGGTGTATGACTATTGCCATCTCGGTCATGCGCGGGTACTGGTGGTGTTCGATGTCATCGTACGCCACCTGCGCAGCCTGGGTTACGCTGTCACCTATGTGCGCAATATTACCGATATCGATGACAAGATCATCGCCCGTGCGCAGGAAAACGGCGAAGCAGTCAACGAGCTGACTGATCGCTTTATCCGGGCAATGCATGAAGATGCGGATGCGCTGGGTGTATTGCGCCCCGATGCCGAACCGCGGGCGACGGAGTCGATGGACGACATTCTCGGCATGATTCAGCGTCTGCTCGATAAGGGCTATGCCTACCGGGGCGAGAACGGTGATATTTTCTACGCCGTCGCCAAGTTTGACGGTTACGGTCGATTGTCGGGCAAACGGCTCGAGGAACTGCAGTCCGGGGCCCGTGTCGATGTCGAGGCCGCCAAGCATGATCCACTCGATTTCGTCCTCTGGAAAGCGGCCAAACCGGGTGAGCCGAGCTGGCCATCCGGCTGGGGCGCCGGCCGACCCGGCTGGCATATCGAGTGTTCGGCCATGTCCACCGAGTGCCTGGGTGCGCATTTCGATATTCATGGCGGCGGTATGGACCTGCAGTTTCCACACCATGAGAATGAGATTGCCCAGTCCGAGGCTGCGACTGGCAAACACTTCGTTAACTACTGGATTCACAACGGTTTCGTGCAGGTCGATGAAGAAAAAATGTCCAAGTCCTTGGGCAACTTTTTTACCGTGCGCGAAATTCTGAAACGCTATCAGCCTGAGGAAGTGCGCTACTTCATTCTGTCCAGTCATTACCGCAGCCCGCTCAATTACAGCGACGATAATCTGGATAAGGCCCGCGGCGCCCTGCAACGCTTATATACCGCGCTACGTGATACTGAGGCCGAAGACACTGCGAGGGTTAACAGTGATTATGAGGCACGCTTCCAGGCGGCGATGAACGACGATTTCAACACCCCGGAGGCGCTTGCGGTCTTGTTCGAATTGGCGCGCGCGATCAATCGTGCACGCCGACAGGGCGGCAGCGAAGCCGGCCAACTGGCGGCGACCCTGCGCCGGCTGGGTAGTCGCCTGGGTATCCTGCAGGCTGACCCGGCGCTCTATCTGCAGGGGCCACAGGGCGCCACGGACACCGGTCTGGACGATGCCGTCATCAGTGCCCTGGTTGAGCGGCGCGACCAGGCGCGCGACCGGCGCGACTGGGCCGAGGCCGACCGGCTGCGCGACCAGCTGACCGCACAGGGCATTGTGCTGGAAGATGCAAATGGCCGGACCCGCTGGCGTCGTGGCTAGATAATCTCTTGATAACAAGGGGTTATTAAGGGATTTCTGGAGCAGGTCGATAACCTGCTCGACGATAATGTTGTCGCCATAAACAAGCCTAATCAATACCGCTATGATAGAACGCCCTTCCCAGCAGGCGCTTGATTTGAAGCTACTTCCACTGCCTGGCAGCACGGATTCAGGCCGAATCCGTAAGTGCATAATTCGTCTGCGATTTGCAGGCTTAAGTTAGGCCGCTCCGATGGTTCGTGATGCAGCGACAGACGCCCGCTCGGTCAACGCGCTGCCGGTGCGGGTGACGGGTATTGTTTTCTGGGGCCTGGTGGTTGTCGGTCTGGTTATTGTGTTGGCTATGCTCAGTGGCCGGAAGCAGCAGATTGCCCAACAACAGCAGGCAGTGGCCGACCATTTTATGATCACCCTCTATGAAGAGTTGGCGCGGCGTCCGGTCACGGATTCTGGTGCACTATCGGCACTGGTCTCACAGCTGGCGGAAGGTTTCTCCGGCGAAATCAGCAGGGTTTCGCTGACCAGCGGCGAACTGAACGTTCGCTACGGCGACGATGTTTCAAAAGCTGTTACCTATACGCGCCCGCTATGGCTGGGCAACGCAGCGGACGGCTCGCTGAAGCAGGCCCTGGTGGTGCTGCAAATGCCGTCAGTTGACTGGCGGCTGGACGCCGAGCGTAAAAAATTGCTACTCGGTATGGGTATGCTGTTCATCCTGTTCGGTGTGATATTGCAGCGCGTGTTGAATTTGCTGTTGACCCGGCCGTTTCAGCAGATGGTCGATACGGCGCGGGCATTTTTTGCCGGCGATGAGACGGTGCGCTTCGATCAGAAGCGTAATGACGAGTTCGGTTATCTTGGCGAATTTATCAACCAGGCGCTGGATTATTCCACCGACCAGAAGCAATCACTGCACGAGGCGCTCGAGCGGGCCCGCCATTCCGAACAAGCGCTGCAAGAAGAAAAAGAAAAGCTGGTCGTCACCTTGCATTCCATCGGCGATGCCGTTATCACCACCGACGCGCGTGGCTATGTTGAGTACATGAATCCGGTGGCCGAGGAACTGCTCGGCTGGCGTCTGGCCGAAATCTACGATACGCCCTTGACCAAGGTCATGCGGTTAATCGACGAAGACAGTGGCCGGCCGCTGGTCAACCCCGTGGACCTATGCCTCGAAAGCGGTGAAAAGGTCATCGAAGAAGGGCATAAAATGCTGATACGCCACGACGGCCGGGAGGTGGCCATCGCCGATTCAGCGGCACCGATCCGCGATCAGGGCGGTCAATTGTGCGGCGTTATCCTGGTGTTCCACGATGTGGGACAGGCGCGCAAACTGGCTCGTCAATTGTCTTTTCAGGCCAGCCACGATCCGCTCACCGGCCTGTACAACCGGCGGGAGTTCGAGGCGCAATTGGGCCGCTTGCTGGAAAGTGCCCAGGTGCAGCATCAGCAACACGGCCTGTGCTATATCGACCTGGACCAGTTCAAGGTGGTGAATGATGTCTGCGGACATGGCGCCGGTGACGAGCTGTTGCGGCAGCTCGCCGGCTTGTTGCAGTCACAGGTGCGCGAAGCCGATATTCTGGCCCGTTTGGGCGGCGATGAATTCGGGGTATTGCTGACCCATTGCAGTGTCGGCCAAGCTGAACGTGTGGCGGAAAATATTCGTTCCGCGGTGCAGGATTTCCGTTTTCTGTATGAAGACCGCAGCTTTGAAATCGGCACCAGCATTGGTGTGGTGCCTATCAGTCGCGAATCACGCTCTACATCCGAACTGTTAAGCGCGGCCGATATCGCCTGTTATGCGGCCAAGGACAGTGGCCGCAACCGCGTCCATCTCTACGAACACAGCGATGAAGAGGTGGCGGAACGGCGCGGCGAAATGAACTGGGTATCGGTGATCCGCGATACCCTGGACCAGGACCGTTTCTACCTGCTGTATCAGCCTATCGTACCGCTGGTCGGCAATCATGTCGGCGAGCCAAGCCACTACGAACTGCTGTTGCGTATGCGCGACCCCATGGGTAACGAGGTCCTGCCCATGGCTTTCCTGCCGGCGGCGGAGCGCTATAACCTGATCGTCGACATCGATACCTGGGTGGTCGGCAATTCCTTACGCCTGCTCAATGACGGTCAGCGGGTGCCGGACAAGGGTATATTTTTAATTAACCTCAGCGGCCGATCACTGTGTTCGCCGCAATTTGTCGACTATCTGGAAAACCAGCTGTGGGCCAGCCGGCTGCCTTGTGAGCGATTTTGTTTCGAAGTCGCCGAGACATCGGCTATATCCAACCTGCGACCGCTCGGCGAAGTCTTCAAACGTTTGCGCGCCACGGGCTGCCGATTTGCGCTCGACGATTTCGGCAGCGGTCTGAGTTCGTTCGGTTACCTGAAAAACCTGGAAATCGATTACATTAAAATCGATGGCGGTTTTGTGCGCGACATGATTCACGATGACCTGGACGCCGCCATGGTACGAGCGCTCAACCAGATTGCACACGTCATGGGGGTGCACACCATTGCGGAGTTTGTCGAGACACAGGAGATCTTCGAACAGCTGTGCCGGCTCGGTGTCGACTTCGGCCAGGGTCACAGCATCGCCACGCCGCGGCCGATAGAGGAACTCATTTGTGGTCCCGGGCACCAGCCCAGTCTGACATTGATCAGTACTTGATATTGATGGGGACGGATTTCAAATCCGTCCCCGTTGAGGCTAAACGTTGCCGTGTAACGACTCGGCCGCATACAGCGTATTCTGCAGCAGCGCCGCCACCGTCATCGGTCCGACCCCTCCCGGTACTGGTGTAATCCAGGCAGCGTGTTCCCGGGCCGCTTCGAATTTCACGTCCCCCACCAGACCGTGCTCGCTGCGATGAATGCCAACGTCGATCACCGTGGCGCCTTCACGTACCCACTCTCCGGGCACCAGTCCCGGTTTGCCGGCCGCCACTACCAGGATCTCGGCGCGCGCGACGTGCGCCTGCAGGTCACGGGTGAAGCGATGGCAACAGGTGACGGTGGCGCCGGCCAGCAGCAGTTCCAGCGCCATGGGCCGCCCGACGTGATTGGAGACGCCCACCACCACGGCTTCGCGCCCATGATAGGTTTCATCAGTACTGTCCAGCAGCGTAATCACACCGCGTGGGGTGCAGGAGCGCAGTTGGGGTACGCGTAAGGCCAGACAGCCGATATTGTACGGATGAAAACCGTCCACATCCTTGTCCGGGCGGATGCGCTCGATAATGGTTTCGGCATTGATTTGTTCGGGCAGCGGCAGTTGTACGAGGATACCGTCGATGGCGGCGTCTTCGTTCAATGCATCGATCAGGTCCAACAGTTGCTGTTGCGTGGTCTCTGCAGGCAGGTCCCAGGAACGCGACAAAACACCAGCCTCCTTGCAGGCGTTGCGCTTGTTGCGCACGTAAATCTCGGAGGCCGGGTCATTGCCGACCAGCAGTACGGCCAGTCCCGGTTGTCGGCCGCCACCCGCCAGACGCTGGTCGATGCTGTCTTTTACCTGCTGGCGGATGTCTGCGGCGATCGCCTTGCCGTCGATAATGCGGGCGCTCATGATAATTGCTACACAGCCTGACCGGAGAAGGGGCGGGATTTTCGCACGCCGACCCGGAGTGGACAAGCGCGGTAACTAAAATCTGGTATACTCGCGGGCTTCGGTCGTTGACGCTGTGGGTGCGTCACCGTATTATCCCCGCCGCGTTCCGCTGGCAGGAATACGGCTATGACCATAGCCTTCGGGGCATAGCGCAGTCTGGTAGCGCGCCTGCTTTGGGAGCAGGATGTCGGGAGTTCGAATCTCTCTGCCCCGACCAAATAATTGAAGGTTAGCCGTGTCGAAGCGGTGGGTGGTGCTCGTGCCCCGGTAGCTCAGTAGGATAGAGCAACGGCCTTCTAAGCCGTGGGTCAGGGGTTCGAATCCTCTCCGGGGCACCATACAGATCGCCGGTAACGCCGGCAGGATAAAATACAGGTTCAATGGCGGGCGTAGCTCAGTTGGTAGAGCCCCGGATTGTGATTCCGGTCGTCGTGGGTTCGAGTCCCATCGCTCGCCCCAATTTTGGGGCCGTTAGCTCAGTTGGTAGAGCAGGAGACTCTTAATCTCTTGGTCGTAGGTTCGAGCCCTACACGGCCCACCATTTCCATAGCCCGCCGTTTCGCGGGCTTTTTATTTCCCTGTTTCGTACGGGGTTATACTGGATTTTCCAAACCCGTA
>Ga0114931_10008676_pt1 | contig 12269 bp, 12 predicted proteins | sample 2SBtaG_FD_89579 | JGI IMG/M metagenome (GOLD analysis project Ga0114931, IMG submission 89579) | Deep subsurface microbial communities from Kolumbo volcano to uncover new lineages of life (NeLLi) - 2SBTROV14_V59a metaG | ecosystem: Environmental > Aquatic > Marine > Volcanic | place: Kolumbo...
GCGGCGGATAGAAGCGTCGAAATGATAGCGGGCCAGGGTGGAGATCGCCCCGGCTAGCGGCCGACCCGCCTGCGAGGCCAGAGCCAGCAGTTCCAGCAAATCGGCCGCCCGCAACTGGGCCACAGGCCGCCCGATTCGTGTCGAGAACAGGCGGCGGAATTTCCACCTGGCAGGCAGTATCGAGACGATCCTCGCCAGGGCCAACAGAAACAGGATTGGCACCAGCAGGTAGGAGGCTGCGAAGTTGCCTATCCCGATCAAGGTCCGCAGGGCCCAAGGGACCGGCGTGGAAAACTCCTCCAATATCAATTGGAACGAAGGCACAATTCTGAGCAAGATATAGGAGACAATCAGCAGCCCGAGCAGCAAAACACTGCCCAGATACCTGGTGGTACGCCGGATCCGGGCCCGGATGCGCGGGCCGGTCGCGTCGTCATCCCGCAGCAGGCTATCGAGGGCCGCCGGCAAGATCCCCAACTGACTGCCAAAGCGGATCGCCAGCACCCCTTCGTCGGCCAGGGCGGCGGGCGTCTGCTCCAACGCATCGGCCAGCGGCATTCCCGAGTCGAGCCGCTCGGCGAGCCGGTTCAGGCGGCGCCGCGCTGCCCGCCGATGTTCTTTGGCCAGGCCGGCCACCAGGGGGCCTACCGCCACCTGTCCGCGGATGGCTCCCCGCAGCACGCGGATCAGGGACTGCTGCCTGGCATCGAGCGTGTCGGCCGGCCACCACGGGGCCAGTCGCGAGGCCCGCGGCCAGGAGAAATCGAGCGTGGGTAACAGTGGGTTGGGCATCGGTTGGATTATCCGGTAAGACCATGGATCAGACCGACCAGGGGCACGAACAGAGCGATGACGACAAATCCTACGGCTAGCACGGCGGCCCATGCCGCCAGCGGAACTGCCGGGCCGCTGGACCGGTCGAGCCGCTGGTGGACCCACTGGGCATACATTTCGGCCAGCTCCCTGAGCAGGACCGGGTTGGGTTTTTTGCCCGGGCCGCGGGTGGCCAGAGCGGCGGTCAAGGTGGCCGGCAGGCCACGGATTGCCGGTCCCGGGTGGTCCGTGGAAGGCCTTTCCTGGTAACGAGCCAACCGCTGGGCGGCCCTTTGCAACGCACCGCGTCGGCACCCGGCGCTGGCCAGTCGCAAGGCGCAGGGCAGGGCCAGGTCCGCATCGAGCAGGTCGGCCAGGCGGCTCGTGAAGAGGGCCACCGACGCCACGTCGCGGGAGCTGCCGGCAGTGAGAAAACCGAACCAGTAGCCCAGCACGCCCCGGGCCGTGAATAGGCGAATCGCGAGGTACGCCAGGGCCAGGATGGTCAGGGCCGTCAGCAGCAGGCTGCCGGCGTGAAACCGCAACAGATCCGATAGCTCCAGCAGCAACAGAGTCATCTTTGGCAGCTGCAGACCAAAATCACTGAAAATTTCCCCGAAGGCTGGCACAACCCACAGGCAGAGAAAAACAAGGATTCCCAGAGCCAGCAATAGCACCACGAGTGGGTAAGCCAAGACTCGCGTTTGCTGGCCGAGGATTTGCTGACTGCGGGCCGTTTCGGCGAGCAGGGGCTGTAAGAAATCGGTTGGCTGGCCAGCGAGCGGCGGGATATTTGCATGCTTTTGACTTCCAGCCACGGCTGGCAAGCCCTTTTCCGCGGCCCGCCCTTGAGAATCCGCCGGGCCCTCCCGAGAGTCATCCGCAAGGCCTTCCGCTGGCGGCTGGGAGCCTTCCGCCGGCGGTTTCCCGGCCGCCATCAGCAGCGGCAGCCAGGTCGGCTGGCGGATGGTCGAGGCAAAAATTTCCTCGGCCGGCGCGGCCGTCCGCAACTGCTTGGCTAGCCGCCTCAGTTGGCGCTGGGAGCGGCTAGCGGGCAACTCCTGGGCATACGCGGCCAGGGCCGGAGCGAGCTGCCGGCGACGATCGAGACTGGCGGCGATACGGGCCTGGACCACTTGGGCGTCGGTGTCGTTCATCGAGTCGACTCGTGGATAGGGACAAGGTTGCGCATGGTGTCGAGACGGCTCCATGGGGTCGAGATGCTCATCGGGCCAAGTCCTTCCACAGTTGCACCAGCGGCTCGAACAGGCAGAGTGCGTAGACGAGCGTGACGGGACCGGCCAACAGCAGCATGCCGGCCGCCGGCGCGGCCACCCGCCAGAAGTTTTCCCGGCGGCGGGCTTGCTGATGGTAGGTCAGGGCGACGAATTGCAGGTTATTGACCAGGGACTGGGGCCCCAGGGCGTGGGTTTCATGGTCGTCTTCGGCTGGCTGGCCACCTGCTTGGGCGGCCTGACCCGCGCTGAGGGCCCAGCGCAATAAGGGGGGCAGGCGGGCCAGATCGGGATGTTCGGGCGTTATCGGTTCGCCCCGTTCGATGGCCTCGGCGAGCTGGTCCGTCGCCTCGATGCGGGCTGCCAGTCCGGTCATGCGGCCAGACCAGCGCAGGGCCTCGGCCAGTGGCACGTGTTGCTGCAGCAGCCGGGCCAGGCTGTCGGCCAGCTGGGCGTCGCGGACCGCCGCTGCGTACCGCTTGAAACTGGGCAACGGCTGGACCGGCCGGCCGGCTCGAGTTCCACGTCGCCATAGCAGGACAGCGCCCAGTATCAACAGGGGTGCCAGCGGAGCCCAGTACGGGATCCAGTGCCGCAATGCGCTCAGCATCCGTACGCTCGAGCTCGGCTCGGTGCCTAGCTGGCGGTACTGGTCCTCGAAGGTGGGGACGACGTGCAGGCACAGAAAGAGCAGTCCGAAATAGGCGATGGTCACGACCACCAAGGGCCCCATCAGGGCCCGGCCCAGCAGCCGGCGAACCTCAGACAGGGCGGCGGCCGGCTGGCAGCAGGCTTCCAGCACGGTGGTCAGCCGGGAACTTTTCAAACTGGCTGCCAGCGCGCTGCGGTAGCCGGCCGGCAGGTCCGGATTGTCCACCACGGCCTGTTCGAGAGGTACTCCGCGTCCTTGCCGGAGGGCCATGCTGGCGGCCGCTTCGCCCAGTGCCTCGCGGACTGGCGGGCAAGACGCCGTTTGGCCCAGATCGACCGGCACGCCGGCTGCCGCCAAGGCGGCCAGCTCGTCGTTCAGCGTCAGGATTCGATCGAGTGATATGGGGTCCATGGGAAATTGAGCGTTGAGAGTTGCGAGGTTGCTACTAGAGGAGATGCGCGCGGCGGGCAGATTTGTTTAACTAAATCCGAAAGGCTTCGTCGGAGAGGGCGATCTCGACAAAACGGCCAATCTCTTCGGCCCCGTTCTCCCAGACCAGCGCCGCGAGGCGGCGGAGGGCGGCGGTGTCGAGCCGCTCGTGATTGGCGCGGACGAGGCGGCGAAAATCGCCCACGTCGTATTCTTTCTTGTCGCGGTCACGATAAGGTGAAAGCATGGCGGCGTATTTCGACACGAGTGCCGCCTCGATGGTTGGCAGCCGGTGTCCCGTCTCTTTGTCGACGACGACTTGCTCTTGCAAAATCATTTCCTGAAACGGCGACCACGGCAGCATCAGGTCGACGACCGGCTTCGGCTTGCCGGCGGAATCCAAATCGGCCGGGTCCTTGAAGCGGACGACCTGGGATGATTCCTGCACGGCCAGGTCGGGCCATTTTTCGGCAATGGCCCGCTGGGCCCGCCGGCGCTGGTTGGCCGGCACCATCACAGCGACATCCTGGGTTGCCCGGGGTTCGGGCATGTAGCCCACATACCCGTGCAGGCCCATCAAGACCCAGTTCTTGATCCCGGCGGCAATGAGGACGTCGATGACATCCTGGGGGGTGATATTCATGGCTCCCTTTCGGTGGGTCCGCCGGAATTCGCCGGTCAGCCAGGCGCTTTTGCCAATCGCGTACGCGTGTCCGGACGGGCCCTGGGGACTGGCAGCGCAGGCTCCCTCCGGCCACGGTGCCTGTTCCAACGCGCGGCGGCGGCGTTCAAGATAAGCTGGGGAGAAGTACTCCGTGTTGGACGGCCCGTCTCGGCTGGGTTCGGTTCGGTTTGTGGGTTCGGACATCAGGCCAGGTAAGGCTGGAGGCGTGGGAAGGACACCTTATTGCAGTACTTCCAAATTGTCACTCAGCCCCACGAGGACCAGGGCGATAAGCCGCCTGGGAGCCAATATTTTTAGCAGCTAACGGATTGCCCGGGTCGGCTTCATCGGCCATTCTTGGCAATACTCCATTTTATACTTTCACTGGTTCGGCTGCGAGCGCGAAATGCACGCAGCCAGCATTCGCCTGCACCATTTGGCCATCCGAGGTCACCTGGCCGCGTGCACCCCGTGCAAGAGTTTGGCCTGCTGCCGGCGCAATTGAGTATAAATTTCGACCAGCGACCAGTCGGGGCCCAAGCCTGCAATCATGGTATTGGAATCGGCCTGCCCCCTATCTGCCTTGCCGAAGACCCTGCCTGCCTTGCCGACCAGGGATTGGTCCGCCACGGAGATCGTCAGCCGGTCGAATGGGCCGCGGTGAGCATGCTGCCAGTTGCCCGAAGGAATCAGCACGGCCAGAAGCAAGGCGGCAATCGCCATGCCGCCCGCCCGGCGCTGCTGCCGGCAACGGAAGCGGGCCGTTTCGAGGGTTCGCGGCCGCAGGTCGCCCGTGGGCTGGACATAGTCCCCAGCCGCCCGGATCAGCGACTCCAGGGTAGCGTCCGAGTCCTCTCTCCAAGTCGAGTCCCCGCCCCAGGATAAATCACGCGGATGCGTCTCATCAGGCATCGGCCACCTCCGCGCCCACCCGCGAGCCTTGGGGTCTGGGTCGCTGGGGCTTGAGTGCCTGGGAAAGTTTTTGCATCGCGTAGCGGTAGCGACTGGCTGCCGTGTCGGGCGGGATATTGAGGATTTCGGCGATCTGGGCAAAAGTCATTTCCTCCCAGATTTTCAGCACCACCACTTCGGCCTGGAGGGTGGGCAATCGCCGCAGGGCCGTCCAGATGGCCCGGTAAGTTTCCTCCTGTTCCAACTCGTCGACGCGGCATTGGGTACGCAAGTCGTCCAGGTTGCCGGCCAGCGTCCAGCGTTTCCTCCGGCGACCGATTCGCAGCGATTCGTTCCGCACCATCTGCAACAGGTAGGGCCAGGGTCGCTCGGATTGGGCGAGCAGGGCTGGCTGGTCGGCGACCCGAACCAGAGCGGCGCTCGCTGCATCTTCCGCGTCGTGCTGGTTGCCGGTGATGGTCACAGCGTAGCGGACCAGGCGCTGGGAGGTGAGGTCGTACAAGCCACCCAACGCGGCCACACCGCTCTCAGCCAGCCGGCTGGCGGCCAGTCGAACCAGGTCGGAATATGGGACGTGGAGAGTCATCTACCCTTAAAGATGCGCGGCCCGGGCCAATTTGTCTAGTTTTTTTCGTAGCTTAGTACGGTCGTCGACTCCAGGTGCTTTAGCAGCTCTTTTTTCGTCCACCAGCTGGGCTTCAGGTGGCGGGGCGAATAGAGTTTCTGGCCCTGATCCATGTAGTGCGGCGAGGTCGGATCGGCCGATTGACCCCAGGGCGTGCAGCTATACGACTCGACGTGATCGGGGTGGAAGAACATCAACAGGGTCGCCATCGAACCGCTGTTAGCCAGTTGGCGGCCCGGGTGGTCCGGGTCGTCTTTGGTGCTGACGTCAAACAGAGTTTCGGAAAAGTTGGCGGCCCGGTTGCCGGAGCGAAAATCGGCCCCACCGACCGGATAGCGTTGGGCCCCGCGGCCCACCCGATGGACCTCGCCCCAGGCTGGATCCCAGCGGCCATACTCTTTTTTCATTACGCCGATTGTCTCAGCCAGCAAGGCCAGCATTTTTTGCCTTGTTTCTTTGCTTAAAGGCTTACCGGTGGCCAATGGGGCCAGGTCGAGTTGGCGGCCGCATTTGAGCCGCCAGAACTTCATCAGGGTGGTCGCGGTTGCCGCCGGCACGTAGTTGCCATCCCAGGCCAGGATCGCCTCGACCGCCGCCTCGAAATCGGCCCCGGAGGGCCGATCCGGGCCGGCCGCCGCGACCGCGGCCCGCAATTCCCGTTGCCACCTGACGGCGAGCAGATCGTAAACGTCCGTCGCGTAGGCCTTCGCCTCCGCCCGAGTGACCGACGGGTCGGCTTCCAGCAGGCCGACGGCCCGCCGGCCGCGCGGGTTGTTGGTGTTCCACGAAACGTTGTAGATGTAGGGCGGATATTTATCGGGGGTCAACGGGGAATCGACCAGCATCGCCTGGGGGCTGATATTGCAGTTGACCATGTAACCGCGCGGCGGATCGAACAGGTGGACCAGATCTTCGATGGGGTGAATGCCCTTCCAGGCGGTTTTCGAGGTGTCGCCGGGAACCGGTGCGCTCCAGTCGTAACCCGCGGGCCGAATGGGGGTCGCGCCGCTACGCACGTAGCCAATGCTGCCTTGGTCGTCGGCAAACAACAGGTTCTGCTCATTCAGCCGGTTCATGCCCAGGGCGGCAAACAGCTCGTGGGTCGTGCGGGCCATGGCCATCCGGTACGACTGTTCCAGCAGGCCCATCTGGTCCAGGTAAGGAGACGCGCCGACATACGCCCGGCCCGTTTTCAGGTCCGGGGCGCGGATCACCGGACCCAGATGCGTATAAAGGGCCGGTCTTACCACGGCAGCGGAATCTTTCACGCCAATGGTGAACGACTCCACCCGGGCATCGCGCCACTGGCCATCGTACCGATACTGGGGCGGCAAGCCGAGGCGAAATTTCATTTCGTACACATCCGACGTGTCGGGACCGCCGGTGGTCATGGCCCAGCCAGCATGCCGGTTATGGCCGATGCCGACCAGCGGCGAACCGATCAGAAAGAACCCATTCATGTGCAGATCGCCCGCATGCACCCGCGCCTCGTACAGCACCGCCAGGCCCTCCCAGGTCAGATGCGGATCGGCCAGCAGGATGGGGACCTTGTCGGCCGACCGTGACGGGGCCACCGCCCACTGGTTGGAGCGCATCGCCGGCCCCTGCCGCCTGGCAGCCCTTTTCTGGCCCGCTTTCTGGCCCGCTTTCAAGCCCGCTTTCAAGCCATCCTGGATCGTTCCCAACGGCCACCGCAGGATCATGGCCCGGCTGACGGTGAGCATCATCCAAGGCTCCAGTTCCAATGCCTGAGCGGGAACTTTTTCCGGATGTTCCTTGGCGTAGGCGCCGATGCCGGCGGTGAACGCGGCGACGATTTCCTTGAGCTGGGCGGGGGCCGTTTTCCAGTACGCCCGGGCCAGCGGTCCGTTATGGCACAGCCGCATCAGATAGTCCTGCTCCAGGTACTTCTTGCCATGCACCTCGGCCATCCGCCCCAGACCGGTGCGGACGGCGTCGTGGATATCGGCCAGCCGATCTTCGGCCTGGGCATAGCCCAAACCGTATGCCCCGGCCGCCTCGGTCCGGGCATAGATGTGCGGGACACCCCAAGTGTCGCGATAGAGGGTGACGGTCTGGGACGAGTCGTCGGCAGTCAGGACCGATGGCAAGAAACCCAGGGCAAGAAAGGAGAAAAGAATCAGGCTGGTCCGCATGGTGGTAATACCTGAGTGAAGAGTGCTGTCAGATGCCTAAGGAACGACCGATCAATAACTTCGATAAATGGCAGGGTTCAGGTGTCAGGGGGAGGTGATAGCCACGTAGTGGCGGCATCATCTAGCCGTGGGAGTAAGCCCACGGAACTGGTCTCCCCTAAACATCTAGCCGCGCAGCGGCGACATCATGCCTTTCGAACAGGGTGTAACTCGCATCCCTCGCACGCCATATTCATAAGGAGAAATCGCAATTGCTAGCTTACCAAAAAGCGGACCTCCCATGGTAGAACGAATGGTTGTGTTTTCACGCCATTCCACCAAAAGGAGGTCCGAAGATGATCATGGCCCAAGAGAAGCATTTTATCAAGACACGGAAAGAATTTGATGCGTTACTCGGCTGGATCGGTCCAGCCGATGGAGAGGGGCTTCGCATGGACCAAATCGAACGTGGACTGTTTGCCCGGTTGCTGGCGATCGGTTTTATCCTCTTGGAAGACTGGTCAGTAGCTCTCAAAGGTGTGATTTTCAGCTTGTTTCTGGTTTTTCTTCGCCTGCTGGATTCCACTGGATTCCTGTATTATATTCTAGTAGCAGACGCAAGGAGCGCTCACGGTGTATTCGACAGCGATTTGGGACCTGGACGACGACCCTGTTGGTAACGTGCGGCACATCGCCGAACACGGGATTACTCAAGAGGAAGTTGAAGAAGTGCTGGAGCATCCAGAAGGGATCGAAACGAGCCATTCTTCAGGCAGGCCAATAGCATTCGGCGAGACGAGTACGGGACGGATCATAGCTGTTGTTTACGAAGAGATTGACCAGGACACCGTTTACCCAGTCACGGCTTACGAGGTAGAACCATGAAAAGAATCACTCGCGACCGTCACGTGACTCCAGAGGAAGCGGCGAAGTACAACGCAATCCGCAAAGAGATCGAGACGGAGAAGCCGGAGATTGATGCTCGCATCCGCAAACGAATGGCAGCCAAGCGAAAAGCTGAGGCCAGTCCGTCGGGCGAAAAGACATTAGGCCAACGAATCCGCGCCGCCCGAGAAGCCCTCGGCGAATCCCAAGTCAACCTGGCCGCCGCAGCCGGAATCTCACTGGGCTACCTGTCGCAAATCGAGAACGACCAGCGTGAGCCAACACTTTCCATTGCTGTCCGGATTGCGCGGGCGTTGAAAATTTCACTCGATGAGCTAGCGGCGGAAACCGTCTGACGTACTTTCCGCATGTCAAAGGGGCCGCATGTCAAAGGGGCCGTGCGAATGGGGTCAGAGCTTGAATAAAGACGACCATTGAGCCATGCCCAAGCCTCTTATCCTTCTTTTAACGCGGCTACCAGGTCGACCAGCACCTTTTTGCCATCCCCAAAGAGCATCAGGCAGTTATCAGCCGCGAACAACGGGTTAGGAATGCCCGCGAAACCGGGGCTCAGGCTCCGCTTAATGACCACCACGGTCCGGGCGTCGCCGACGTTGAGGATGGGCATGCCGGCAATCGGACTGTTCGGATCGGTGTTGGCCACCGGGTTGACCACGTCGTTGGCGCCGATGACAATCGCCACGTCGCATTGGGAGAAGGTCGGATTGATTTCGTCCATCTCCTTAAGCTGTTCGTAAGGCACGTCCGCTTCGGCCAACAGCACGTTCATGTGCCCGGGCATCCGGCCGGCGACCGGATGGATGGCGTACTCAACCGTGACCCCGCGGGATTCCAGCAGGTTGGCCATATCGCGGACCGAGTGTTGGGCCTGGGCCACCGCCAGGCCATAGCCGGGCACGACGACCACCCGCTGCACACCATCGAGCAGCATGGCGACCTCTTCGGCCGAGGTGCTCTTGATTTTTCCCGCGTACACTTCGTCCGCATCCGCCACATCGCCAGCCGCCTCCATTTTGCCGAACAGCACGTTGGTGAGTGGTCGATTCATGGCCTTGCACATGATACTGGTAAGAATCAGCCCCGATGCGCCAACCAGGGCTCCGGCGATGATCAGCACATTGTTGTTGATGATAAAACCGGCGGCCGACGCGGCCAGACCGGAATAGGAGTTCAACAGGGCGATTACCACCGGCATGTCGGCCCCGCCAATGGGTAACACCAGCAAGACTCCCAGGACCAGCGACACGAGGACCAGGGGGAAAAATTCGACCGCGCTGCCATTCCCCATACAAATCGTCAGGGCCAGAGCCACGGCAAACAAAGTCGCATTGGCAAGCTGTTGGCCGCCAAAACTGATTGGTTTTTTCAGTTGCGGCAGTTCTTGCAACTTGCCTGCCGCAATCAGCGAACCGGTGAAAGTGACCGAGCCGATGAGCCCGGCCAAGGCTGCGGCAATGCCCGCCTCGCTGGTGTGCGTTCCACGCAGCAATTCGGCCCCGGCAACCAGCACCGAGGCAATCCCGCCGAAGCCATTGAACAGGGCCACCAACTGAGGCATTTGCGTCATTTGAACTTTTTTTGCCAGCCAGACTCCCGCGGCCGTGCCGAGCGCCATGCCGATCAGCAGAATTGGCATGCCAACGTCGGTTTTCATCAGCGTGACCACGACCGCCAGCAACATGCCCAGGGCGCCCAACAGATTGCCGCGCACGGCCGTGCGCGGATGCGTCATCCCTTTGATCCCCAGGATGAACAGTACCGAGGCCACCAGGTAGCCGAGGTTGGCCCAGGGGAAGGTGGCAGGGGAAGGACTGGCCGCTTCAGCATCGGCCAATAGTAGGAGAGCGTTGATCATAATCGAATGCCTTGCGGCGGTTACCTCTTTTTATGGAACATACCCAGCATGCGATGCGTCACCAGGAATCCGCCCACGACATTGATCGTGGCGCACACAATCGCCAGCAAACCCAGCAGGCCGCCCCAGAATCCGTGGCCCGCCAGCAAGGCTCCTACCAAGGTGATCCCGCTGATCGCATTGGAGCCACTCATCAGGGGCGTATGCAGCGTCGGCGGCACCTTGGTGATAATCTCAAAGCCAACAAAAATGGCCAAGACGAAAATGGTGATCCCGGTGATGATATCCATGATGGAATTTGGTTTCTGGAATGAATGCTGGAATGATGGAAAATCAAACTGCCGGCACTTGTGCCAACCCCTCCGCCCGCTTTACTCCGCCGCCAGATGGTCCGGCGGCGGGTTGGTTGCTGGCAGGACCAGGGGGCCCAGTTCCAGCAAGTCGCGCAGGCGTCCGTTTTGTACCTGGCCATCCTTGGTGGTGAGTGTGTCGTGGACGATTTCGTCTTTCAGGTCGATTTCCAACTGGCCAGCCTGGGTCATGTGCAACAGGAAGGTTACGACGTTTTTTGCAAACATCTGACTGGCGTGCTGAGGTACTTCGCTGGGCAAGTTGGTAGGGCCCAGAATCGTAACACCATGCTCGACCACCGTTTGGTCCGCTTGGGTCAACTCGCAATTGCCGCCGCGCTGGGCAGCCAGATCGACTACAACCGAACCTGGCTTCATCCGCCGAATTCCATCCGCGGTCACTAGCAGGGGTGATGTTTTGCCGGGGATGGCGGCGGTGGTGATACAAACATCGCACTCCGCCACGAGGTCGGCCAACTGGGCCCGTTGCTTTTGCTGTTGTGCTTCGTTTAAGGCCCGCGCATAGCCTCCCTGGCCCTCGGCGTCGGCCGTGTCGAGGTCCAGTTCCACGAACTTCGCCCCCAGGCTTTCGATCTGTTCTTTCACGACGGGACGAACATCGTAGGCCTGCACCACAGCCCCCAGACGACGGGCGGAGGCAATCGCCTGCAACCCGGCCACGCCCGCTCCGATGACCAGCACCTTGGCGGCAGCGAGCGTGCCGGCCGCGGTCATCAGCATGGGGAACATTTTAGGCAACTGGTCGGCCGCCTGCAGCACCGCTTTGTAGCCGGCAATGGTGGCCATCGACGAAAGAACGTCCATGCTCTGGGCCCGCGTGATCCGTGGGATCATCTCCATGGCAAACAGGGTTAACTTTTTCTCAGCCATTTGCTGGATGATCGAAGGGTGTTCCAACGGGTCGCTCATGCCAATCACGACCTGCCCCGGCTTGAGGTACTGGAGATCCGCCTGGCCAACGTCCGGATTGGCACCCAACGTGCGGACCTGCAGCAGGACGTCGGCCTGACCAATCGCAGTGGCGCGATCCGTGGCAATTTCAGCGCCCTTGGCCACGTACAGGTCGTCGGCCAGGGTAGCCGCAGCGCCAGCCCCGGTTTCCAGCAGCACCTGCCAGCCAGCCTTGGTAAGCAGCGGGACCAAATTGGGAACGATCGCCACCCGGCGTTCCCCAGGGAAAGACTCTCGGACAACAGCAACTTTCATTACAGAACCGGCATTTTCGTTTTCAGATTCACAACAAACCACGGCATCAGCCAACGGTGGCAGCGATTATTGCACATTGAGGCACGGACCGACAGTGGCCCGTTCGGGCCCTTTATCGCCTCTTCAGTGATTTTGGCATATCATTTGCTATTAATTTATGACTAGTCTATGAGGCAGCGCGGCTTGGAACACCGCGTGGGGCCGTAACAGAGAAGGGGTACGCGGATGGGGTCGGCCGGCGAAGAGGCTTGGCTGGGACATTACCGCCCTTATAATAATGGCAACTTTCAGCAGCTCTCCCCTCCCCATTGAGCTGCTGTTAGTTGCCGTTTTAATACTTTTCCCGAAATCTTGGCCGGTCAAGGCAAACTATCTGCTGGACATGTCTGTTTTGATTTGGTTGTATCAAAACGACACACATGCTCCTTTTTGATACACATTGCTTGGATTTCGGATTGAGCAATCA